>JAEIGA010019982.1_pt1 | contig 10208 bp, 8 predicted proteins | sample 9270691 | NCBI WGS metagenome assembly JAEIGA01 (sample SAMN17057246, study PRJNA624740) | gut metagenome | biome: biome; isolation source: fecal sample | host: Bos grunniens | place: China: Xizang | collected 2019
AGCTAAAGGTCGTTCAGTAAAAGCTGATTTACACCTTGGTATCTGTGGTGAACACGGTGGAGATCCAGCTTCTATCGCATTGTGTTACAAAATTGGTTTGAACTATGTTTCATGTTCACCATTCCGTGTACCACTTGCTCGTCTTGCTGGTGCTCAAGCTGTTATTAAAGCTTCTAAATAAATAGAAGGTTCTTGGGGCAGATCCTTGTAAAAGATCCTCGTGTCTGGCACGAGGATGACAAGACTTTCGAGCACGAGGATGACGAGAATTTCGAGTATGAGGATGACAGAGATGTAAACCCAAGAATAACAGATAAACAAAAAAGACCTTTCCGATGACGGGAAGGTCTTTTTTTATGGGAAAAAAGTTTAAAATGTCATTCTCGCACTTGATGCGGGAATCTTAGAATTTTTTACAAATGATTTTTTTCTAAGCCAACTAGCATTTGTGGGAGTTCAGGGTCGTTGATTAGGTTTGTAAGTGTGTTTGCAAGGTTGTATTTTGTAACCCAGTATTCAGGATGCCAACCAAGGCCTTCTCCTTTGAAGCTTGGATGATTAAAGATTCTTGGTTCTAATTTGTTTGTTGGCATGTAAAACCTTAAGCCAGAATATGGTGTTACAAATGTCCAAGGATTTACATAATAAACTGCACCATTTGAATTTTCTCCAAGATGCACAACATTAAAGTTTAGTTTTTCTGCTAATTTGTAAGCAAGTCCAATTGTATATTCTGAACAAGAAGCAGAATCACGGTCTGTTAGAATGTATATTGTTCCAGTAAATTCTGTTGGTGGAAGAGGTTTGTCTTCTATTTGTGGTTCAACAGTAATCATTTTTCTGGAAGGGAAAAATAATTGAGGTAAAATTTGTTTATTTCTGATTCTATTTTGTTTTTTATAAATAGAATCAGAATATTCTTCATATTCAAAGTCTTCGTTATTATTTCTAAACTTAAGAGTTTTGAAATAATCTTTTATCTCATAAAAAAAGGAATAAAGTCTTTCTTTGGCAATTGTAGAAGAAAAAACATCTGTACTATTTTCATTGGCGCATAAAGTAATTTGATTTAAAGTGTCAAAATCATAGTTTTCGTAAAGAATGTTTGCAAATAATAAAGCAAGTCTAATTGGTTCACCACCGCCATTTGAACGTAAATCTAATATGATGTTTTCTTTATTTTTTGATTTTTCTTTTGCAATATTTAATAAATTTTGAAATTCTTTTTGTCCAAAAAAATAATGAACGTCACTTCTATTATCAAAAGTAAAATTTTGCAAGGACAAATATAAAGTTTTGTTTGTTTCTTTATAACTTTGATTTTTGGTTTTAGATTCAAGACGATCAAAATAATAAACAGGAATTTTTTCTTTGTTATTATTTAAATCAATATAAGCAAAATGGATTTCTTTATTTGTAAAAACACCGTATCTGTAAATTATTTTGTTTCCATCAAACCATTTGTAAAGATTTTGTGTAGAACCGGTATATTCTAAATTGAGTGGAAGTTCTGTAAGAGGAACTTTCTTTTTTAAAAAACTTTCTTCTTTATCAATTTCTTCTCGTTGGATTTTTGTTAAAAAGTATTTTGTTTCTGATGCAGTTTGTTTTGTTTCAAAAAATAAATCTGAAAAATATAATTTATAAGGATATCTATATGTTCCAGAAATTCCAAAATGACCATCAATTAATGGATTTTTTTCTAAAAGTTCTTTTACTGTGTTTGTAATAAGAATAGAAGAGGCTACAACACCATTGTGCATTTCCTTTTTTGTATTATTGTAGATATTTTCTATGGCAGAGTCCAAATTAAATCCTTTTTCTACCATATCATCATATCCTGCATAACAAGTTGACATGTAATGTTTTATATAATCTAAATCTCTGTTAAGTTCTTTTTCTGTTAGGGTTGTTTTGTGTTTTGTTCTATTTACAAAAGGTTCAGAAAGAGGATGAAAGACAGAAATCAATTTTAAAATTACATAAAGTAAAAGTATTAATGTAATGAGTGCTGAAGGAATTATCCAAAAAAGGTGGCGTTTTTTCATAAATGTTACTCCGTAGGTTGTATTTTGAGATTATCGGGTCAAGCCGATAAAAATGAAAAAGAATGTCATTGCGAGTGAAGCGAAGCAATCTAGAAAAAAGAATGCTTCGCCTGCGGGTTGCTAAGACAATTAATTCAAACTAATGTTCTTAATTTTGTTTACAAGGTAATTGTTAAAAAAATCTTCAAAATTTGCATATTTTTCTGGATTTTGTTCATATTCTTGGAACATTGGTTGTAAAATTGGGTAAAAATCGTATAAATAATATTTATTTAGATATTCCAAAACTTCTTTTTGAACATCTTCGGAATATTCATTTGATGTGAAATGATATGTCATATATAGGGAAATAAGTTCTGAAGAAAAAAATATTGTATGTGTTTCTTCAATTTTTGTAGTAATTTGATTTTGTTCAAAGAGTGTTTTTATTAATTTAGTAATAGGTTCTTTGAGTTGATCCCAATTATTGTCTATTAAAGTGAAAACTGAATTATATACAAAATTTGTTTGTGTAAAAAATTTGTTGTAAGGATTTTTTGTATTTGGATCTGTTTGAAAAATAATTGTGTTTGGAATTGTTGTTGGAGCATCTTGAAAACTTAAGTTTGAACAGTAAACAATATGTTTTTGATTATTATTTTTGTATAAAATTGAATTTGTAGTTGGAATAATAGAGGAATTTACATAGAAATATTCTTGTGCCTTAAAAAGTTGGTGTTTTAATTGATGTTCATAAGCTAAATAAAATTTGTCAAAATGTGTATCGTGAGCAAAAGCATTAAAATTTTGAATGAATTTTTCTTGGTGTTTTTTCCAATATTTTTTTGCTGAATTATGAAGAGTTTTATCTGAAAAAGAAGTAAAATCTTCTGAAATACAATTAAAAACCATTAAATAATCTAAATAAAATGTATCTTTTTTTGTCATTTTTTTAATTTGTTTGATAAGTGGATGTGTTTTGTGATTTTTAAAAAATGTTTGAATTGTTGAGGCATATTCTGTTGTATAATTTCCAAATGGATAAAATTCTGCAAGATTTGTGGCAATTAATAATAATTCAAAACGTGGATCAGAAGTTATAATTGCGCCATCTTGTTCAATTGTAATTGGTTTGATGTGAACAGGTTTTAATTCTTGTTTTTTTTGGCAAGAAGTAAAGAGGCATAAAAAAGCAGATAAGATAAGTAGTGTTTTTTTCATTTGAAACTCCCATAGTTTTTGTATAAAATTTTTATATGTTAGATTATCGGGGCAAACCCGATAATGTCAGAAATTTATATATAAAATTTCCAACAATGACATAATTATAAAATATGTCAAAATAGATGTCAAATTTAAAAAATTGCAGCAAGGATTGGAGCCCCGCCGAAGGCGTCCATCCTGCAAGTTTTGAGTGAAACGAAAAAACTTGTTAGCAAGCGTTCAGCGTAGCTAACAGGAGGATGACCGTTAGGGAAGGGCGGAAAGCCTGTTTTTTGGGTACAAAGGAACTTTGTGCCCAAAAAGCTGCCCTAATTAAAAAGTGAAGAATAATCTGTATTGTTAAAAGTTGCGTGAATGAATGGGCGAGCCATAATCACTTGGGAAGCGCCGTGGAAAATGGCTGTTTGAATGTCTAATTTGTTACGTATGCCGCCGTCAATCCAAATTTCTTTGCAATAGTTTTTTAGCAATTGTGCATTTTTTACAAGAAAATCGGCAGAACTTCCAACTTCTGTTTCTACGCGACCACCGTGATTTGAAATGTAAACAACATCAGGCTGAACTTCTTTTACAAGCTGAATATCTTTTTGGGTAAAAACCCCTTTTATAACAAACGGCACATTTATTTTATTTTTGATTTGCAAAAGTTGTTCGGCAGTTTTTTGTTCCAAGTTCACCAAGTTTCGCATTGTAACAATGTTGTAAGAGTCTATGTCAATTCCAATGTATTCGGCGTGGGGCAAAACCCATTCTATTCGTTCAAAAAGTTTTTCTTGTGGGTATGGTTTTAGAAAAAATGCGGCCTTTTTTGATGGATTTTCGGCTGCAATTTTTTTCATGGCATTTACGCCGTAGTGTAATTTGTGGTCTGGGTATCCGTCGCCAACGCAAATGCCAATGTTGTTTTTTGCGGCATTGTGTAAATATGGAAAATAAAAATCTTCTTCGTTTGTGTAGCCAATGTTTTCTTGGGCACCGGTAACTGGGCCGCACCTGAGCATTTTTGGTACAACTGAAATATTTTTTATTTGAGAAATTAAATTATTTTTTGTTGCAAGGTTTTGAAGGTCTTTCCAAGCTTGGCAGTTTAATTGAAAGTTTTTGTTTTGAAAAACGCCGCCTAGGCCTGGAAGTTCACCAACGCAACCAAAACCCATGCATTCTGGGCAGTGATTGCATTTTAGAGAACCTTGTGATTGAGTTGTGCTGTTAGTCGCCAAAGCAAATTCCTAGGTCGCGAGCTGTTTGAACCATTGGTTCGTCTTTAGAAATTGGTTTAATTTGGCCGGCTAAAGCGGAAAGTGGTGTTGTTGCAATTTTTCCGTCTTTTATGGCAATTAAATTTCCAAACTTCTTTTGAGCAAGGTAATCTGCAGCAGCGTTTCCAATTTTTGTTGCTAAAAGAATGTCGTATGGGTTTGGATTTCCACCGCGTTGTGTGTAGCCCAAAACTGATGTACGAGTTTCGTATCCTGTTTCGGCTTCAATTTCTTTTGCAACTCTGTAAGCAACAGATTGTGTCATTGCTTCTCGGGCTTTTTTGTATTCTTTTTTAGAAAGTTTTGCTTCGTCTTCGTTTAGGGCGCCTTCGGAACAAGCTACTATTAAGTAGTTTTGACCGTCTGCGAGTTTCTTTTTAATTGAGGCAGAAAGTTTTTTGATGTTGTAAGGGATTTCTGGAAGAAGAATTACATCAGCGTTTGCGGCAATTCCTGAATAAAGCGCTAGCCATCCAACTTTGTGTCCCATAATTTCTACAACCATAATGCGACTGTGGCTGCGTGCTGTTGTTCTAATGGATTCAAGGCCTGCTGTGGCCACTTCAATTGCAGATTGGAATCCAAAAGTTTCGTCTGTGCCAAGAATGTCGTTGTCTATAGTTTTTGGAAGCCCAATTACGTTAAAGCCAGCGTCATATAAAAAGGAAGCTGTTGAATTTGTACCGTTACCACCAAGACAAACAAGTGCGTCTAATTTATTTTTTTTGAAAGTTTCTTTGATTGCTTCTACTGGCAAAAGGCCAGTTTTTGGGTCTGGAACAGGATTTTTAAAAGGTTTTACGCGGGATGTACCAAGGAATGTTCCACCTTGATTGTAAAGGTTTTGAACTGTTTCGGAGTCTACCTTAATAGTATCGTTATCAATTAAACCTTGGTATCCGTTGTGAAATCCAACAAATTTCATATTATATTTGTTTTTTCCAGTTAAACATAATGCCCTTATGGCTGCGTTTAAGCCTGGAGCATCGCCACCAGAAGTTAAAATTCCAATTGTTTTTACAGTTGTTTCTTTCATAATAGTTTATTATATCAGTTAATTTGAATAATCTGCAATAAAATTTGTGGGGAATGTTTAAAAAAAGTAAAAGTGAAAAAAATATACTTTTGATATATAATTGTAAAGATATAAGAATGTTTTTAATAAAAATGTTTTAGGTGTTATTTAAAAAGACTTTGTTTTTTGTGGGAAAAATTTTACAGCAGAAGGTGTTTTTATGGCCAATAAAGAAAAAATATTGATTGAAAACGAAAAGCAGGCCAATTATGTTGTTGCTAAAGTAATGCGAATTACTTTTATATTTTTTACGATTGCATTTTTGTTAAATTTAATTGGTGTTTTTATTATTGACAAAACAATAATGCTTATTGCATATATTGCCGGTTCTATTTTATTGTTTTTACCAACAATTTTGTTGATTTTTTGCAGTCAAAACTATGTCCTTATTAAAATTATAAATATTTTGGTTTCAGTTATATTTATGTGTTTGCTTAGTGCAACATTATCTCATCATGTAACGGCTTTTTACGTTTTTCCAATTGCAATTTCTAGTCTGTATTTTTCAAAGAGATTAAGCATCTTTACAACAATTCTTACTGTTATTGGAGTTACAATTGGTCAATTGGGGGCATTCTTTTTTAATACTGTACATGATAAAAATTTTGCTCATTTGTATGATGTTATTGTTTTTTCGATTATTCCTAGAGGACTTTTAGTATTTGCAATGGGTTCTATTTCTGCAATGCTTTCTAAAAGAACAAAAGCTCTTTTGATAAAACTTTTTAATGCAGAAAAAAATCTAAAGAAAAATCATAAAGAAATGATTATTGGTTTTGCTACTTTGGTTGAAAACAAAGATGGTAGTACAGGTGGACACATTAAAAGAACTTCAATATATGTAAAATTGCTAGCTAACGAATTAAGGAAACGTGGTTATTATACAGATATATTGACTGATGAATATTTGGAAAATCTTTATCAAGCGGCTCCTATGCATGATATTGGAAAAATTGCTGTTCCGGATGTTATTTTACAAAAACCTGGAAAATTGACTGCCGAAGAATTTGATGTTATTAAACAGCATACTGTAAATGGTGGAAAAATTATTAAAGAAACTTTTGTGCGTATGAATAATCATTCTTATTCTAGAGTTGCTTATGAGGTTGCAAAATATCATCATGAAAAATGGAATGGAAACGGTTATCCAAAAGGATTAAAAGAAGATAAAATTCCGTTGTGTGCAAGAATTATGTCAATTGCAGATGTTTTTGATGCTGTTTCTGAAAAACGTTGTTATAGAGATGCGCTTCCTTTGGAACAATGTTTTTCGATTATTGAAGAGGGAAAAGGAAGAGATTTTGAACCAATTTTGGTAGACGTCTTCCTTGATATGAAAGACAAAATTGTAGAAGGGTATAATTCGTTATAAATTTGAATTGATATCATCCAGCAAAGGATTTATGTAATCTGAATCAGACATTGCAAAATTTAACCTTATTTTCCCAAATCAATTGATTTTTGGTTTGCAGCGCTAATCGCTTTTATTACTGCGTTGCGGAAACCGTTTTCTTCCAAAACAGAAACGCCTTCAATTGTTGTGCCTGCTGGTGAACAAACCATATCTTTTAATTCGGCTGGATGTTTTTTAGTTTGCAAAACAAGTTCGGCAGAACCTTTTACAGTTTGGGCTGCATAAGTGTAAGCTTGCTGTCTTGGCATTCCGCAACGAACTGCGGCATCTGCAATTGCTTCTATGAACATAAATACAAAAGCTGGTCCTGAACCACTAACGGCTGTTACACAATCCATTAACTTTTCTGGAACTTCTTCTACAATGCCACATTCGCTTAAAAGTTCTTTTGCTTCATTTAGTTCTTGGGCTGTAATGTTTGAGTTTGCACAAATAGAAATCATTGATTCTTGAATTGAAGCGCAAACGTTTGGCATTATGCGAATAAATCTGGCTTTTGGGGCAAAATTGTTTAATTTTTCAATTTTAACGCCGGCTGCCATAGAAATTACAACTTGATTTTCTGTAATTTTTGAAGCAATTTCTGCAAAAACTGCGTCTAAAAACTGAGGTTTTACTGCGAGGAAAATATATTTTGAATCTTTAATTACATCTGCATTTTTTTCTACAAAAGTACAATTGTTTTTTTCTGCAAAAGATTTTCCAAAGGCTGTGTTTTTGTCTGTAACAGAAATATTTTTATATTTTTTTGCAAGGGCGCCAATAATTGCACCGCCCATTGCGCCAGTTCCAATGCAGGAAATTTTTGTATTAATATCCATATAAATGCCTCCGTGTTATAGACTATTCACCCAAAAATAATGTGCCTTTTGCAGAATCTTTTGTTAAATCTTCAAGAGAATTTTCAACTCTTCCGTTTGCCAAAATCATTGGGATTCCGTAAACAGTTGTTTTTTCGGCTGCTTGAATTTTTGTTTCAATTCCGCCAGTTCCAAAAGCATTTGTTTCGCCAATTTTAATTGTTTTTCTAAGGTCGGGAATAGATTCAACAACTTCAATTAATTTTGCGTCTTTATTTGTTTTTGGATTATCTGTGTAAATTCCGTTTTCGTCTGTGAACAAAATCAATAAATCGGCACTCCAAAGAATGGCTGTTAATGCCGAAAGATTGTCGTTATCTCCAATTTTAATTTCGTCAAAACTAACGCTGTCATTTTCGTTGATAATTGGAACTACGCCTTCATCAACAAGTGTAAAAAGCGTATTTCTAATGTTTAGCGAGCGATGTTCGTTTTCAAAATCATCTTTTGTAAGTAAAAGTTGCCCAATGTGAAGATTTTCCATTGCAAAGGCTTTTCGCCACTGATGCATTAATTCAACTTGTCCAATTGAACAAAGTGCCTGGCGATAATGAACGTCTTTTTTGCGAGCCCATTCTTTTGTTGTAGAAACTCCAGCAACTTGTGCACCCGAAGAAACCAAAACAATTTGTTTACCTTGTTTAATTAAATTGCTACACTGGCGAGCAAAATTTTGCATAAATTCTGTGTTTTGAGTTCCGTCTGCTTTAGCAAGAGTGTTGGAACCAATTTTAATTACAATTTTTCTAGATTTTTGTATCACTTCCGATATATTCATAGTGGTAGAATATCACTTTATAGGGATTTATTCTATTATTTGAAGTAAAAAATCTTATACTTGAAAGAAAAGAGGAAAATTATTAATTTAACGATATGAATTTAAATGAATTTGAACAGATTAAAGATAAAATTAACACAAAATATTTAACAGGATGCGATAGTTCTTTAGCAAATTTATATTTACTAAAAGAAAGTTTGAATACTTCATTTTTCCAAAAAGAAAATATTTTGTTTAGAAAGTATGATTTTGCAGAAAGTGTAAAAGGTTACGGATTTCCAATTTTGCTTTCAAAAAATGATAAAATAGAAGAAAAATTTGATGATTTTTTAAAAGAAATTAAGAAAAAAGAGCAAAATACAATTGATTTTTGTTATTTTACCGAAGAACAAAAAAATATTTTTGATGAATTTTTAGCAAAAAAAGGACTTTCTGTAGAGTGGAAAACAAACAGAGATGACAGTGATTATCTTTATTTGCAATCAGATTTAGCAGATTTATCTGGTTCAGAATATCAAAAAAAGAGAAATCATATTTCAAAATTTATAAAGAAAAACAAAAATTATAATTTTGTATATTTTGATTATTCAACTTTAACCCCAGAATTAAAAGAAGATTTTTTAAAAGTTGCAAAAAAATGGTTGTGTGAATTATCTGGAAATGTTGATAATTCTATAACTCACGAAAGTAAATCAATAGAATTTGCCATAAATCATCTATCTTCGTTTGATTTATTTGGTGGTATTTTGTACATAAATGAAAAACCTCGTGCAATAACTTTGGCTAGTAAAATTTCTGATGAAGTAATTGATATTCACTTTGAAAAATGTCTTTCTGATGTGGCAAAAGACGGTGGCTACGCAATGATAAATAATCTTTTTGCAAAGGAATGTAAAAATTTTAAATATATAAATCGTGAAGAAGATTTAGGAATTGAAGGACTTAGAAAAGCAAAGCTTTCTTACAAACCAGAAATCATTTTAGATAAATTCTACGGAACTTTGGTTTTATAAATCCTTTTCAAAATCGTCAAAACAAATTCCTCAAATAAATTGAATTTATCTATATAATGAATTATAATTATGTATCAAAAATTTTTCTGCTCAGGCAGAATTTGAGGATAAAAAAATGCCAAAAATTGAATGTAATGAAAAATTGTTTTTTAATGCTATTGGAAAAAAATATACTTACGATGTTTTAGAAGATTTGCTTCCTTGTGCAAAAGCTGAACTTGATGAAAAACCAGATATGAGCATGAGCGAAGACGAACGAGTTGTAAAAATTGAATTAAACGATACAAACCGTCCAGATTTATGGTCTACAAATGGTGTTGCTCGCCAAATTAAAATTCACGAAGGCGGAAAAACTGTAGATTATGCAAAAATTATGGCAAACAACGGAAACAACAATTACGAAAATCGTGTTGTAGAAGTTGATCCAGAAGTAAAAGATGTTCGTCCTTACATGGTTGCTTTTATGATTTGTGGAAAAGCAATTGACGATCCAATGCTTAAAGATATTATTCAAACACAAGAAAAATTGGCATGGAACTTTGGACGCAAAAGAAAATC
>JAEIGA010019983.1_pt1 | contig 10207 bp, 17 predicted proteins | sample 9270691 | NCBI WGS metagenome assembly JAEIGA01 (sample SAMN17057246, study PRJNA624740) | gut metagenome | biome: biome; isolation source: fecal sample | host: Bos grunniens | place: China: Xizang | collected 2019
CTCAACGTATTTCCAAAACGCCTCTTCCGATTCCATAAGAGCGGCTATTTCAGCCTCGTCTCTCTCAATAACGAAATCGTGAAAGCCTTCTCCGAGAACAAGGACTCCGAGATACCACCTCTTGCATCCCGTGACGGCAAGGTAGTGAACGCACTGCACATAGTAGTTTGCCGGGTACTCCCCGTTCTTGAACTTCTTGAGATTCAGTATGGATGTGGTCTTGCACTCAAGTCCTGCATCCTCTCCGACTACCATTCGGTCAACGTCTGCGTGAGCGAATGGATACTGCGGATTGTAGAGCATCGCATTTTCCTTGCGAACCTTTTTGCCCGTCTTCTCGGTGAAACGCTTTGCAACGTAGTCCTCAAGGTCTCTGCCGAGCCTCATAGGCTCGTTGTCCTCCTTCGGAGGGAGCTTGCCGAGCTTGTCCGCCCATACCGCATACGGACTTGAATAGTCGTTGAGACCGATAATAGCCGATGCATCCGAGCCTCCGATCGTGTGCCGCCTGCGTTCAAGCCATTCCTCACGGCTCATACCGACCGTGGATACTTTCACAAGGTTCTTTATCATTTTCTTATCTCCTTTTAATAATCCTCATATTCTATAAGCTCGTCGGCATGCTTCACGGCATCTGCTTCGATATCATCCGTACCGTCAGAGAAGAGCTTGTAAGCGCATTTAAAACAGTATTTTTCATCATCAAAGATATAGACCAAGTCACCGCCACGGATGTCTTTGCTACACTCGGCACAACACGGATAAAACGCTCTCCTGCGACCCCTGTACGTCCCGTCCATTCGTGCGCTGTGTTCCTCGATCTCTCTCCTAACGTCATAAGAGATATGTCCCATTCCGCTCACCTCTCCTCGTAGCTTGCTATAAAGCATCCTACCGCTCCGAATATCGCTACACCGCCCACGATCACCGGGACGAACGACGGATTAGGCTCTGCCGAAAACTGACTGAAGAAAACTATCATCAGTATTATTCCGATTATTCTGAATATTTTCTTTTTCATTTGTACATCCTTCTTTCAATTTAAGTTAATCGTTTTCTTTACTTCGTTTTTGATGCAAGCATCTCGCCTGCAAGCCGTCCGATCTCGGCAAGCCGTCTCGTCCGCTCCTCGGCACTTATGTCCGGGATATAGACCCTCGCTACGTTCTCGCCGCACTTTATGACTTTGACCTCCTTGTATGTGTCTTTTACTCTCATAAATGCCTCCGATAATTATTTCCCTTTATGATATGCAGACTCAGTCCTCTTCGTCACAAGAATTGTACATATTGTCAAGAACTTCTCTTGTGATGCCTGCCTCCATAAGTGCCTTGCCCTTTTTCTCAAGGTCTCTGAGCTGATATAAAAACTGCCTTCTGCGATATTCGAGTCTCTGCTTTCTTCTCGCAAGCGCAACCGCCTCGGATTTGCTAAGTCTCTCTATCTCCCTTTCAACCTGTTCGTCTGTAAGTCCGTATTCTTTCATCTTTTTTCTCCTTTTGCTTCATTTATTCGCTTCACAGCGATCTCGAAATACTGTTTGTCAAGCTCCATACCGATGAATTTCCGCCCCGTGTTCACGCAGGCAACGCCTGTCGAACCTGAACCCATACAATTATCAAGTACAACATCACCTTCATTGGTGTATGTCTTGATTAAATATTCCAACAATGCAACAGGTTTTTGTGTGGGGTGTAATCCTCTCTCACGATTGAATTTTTGTATCGACGATGGATACCGCAAACTCGGTCTTGTAGAAACGATTTCGTTGTGCAAAGTATCAGCATAGACATCTGTTTTTGTGTTGTACTTTATCGGCGTTTTCACTCTTGCTTTTCCACTCTCTGCCCGCTCCTGCATAATGGGATTGTAATTTAGTTTGCCGTTGCAAAAAACCATAATACTTTCGTGTTCTCTCATTGGTTGAAACTTGACACATCCGAAATTACTGCCTGCGTTTTTTTGCCAAATCCAATCGTGCTTATATGCTCTAATGTTGCTCACAACAAGCAAACTTGAAAAGGGTTCAGAACCGAACAGCACGATTGCGCCATTGTCTTTGATAATTCTGTTGTACTGTCCCCATAAAGGTTCAAAGGGAATTACTGTGTCCCATTTACAAGCTGTTGTTCCATACGGCAGATCACAGAGGATCATATCCACTGAACCATCCGGAATATCTTTCATCAATTCCAAGCAGTCGCCGCACCTTAAATCTGTAAATTTCACTTCTCTCTCCTTTCGCTTGTTTAGTTTTCTGAACCTATACAGCAAAAAAATATTCGTGCATTTCATTCACGGGAACGCCCAATACTTTGCAAATGGCAATCATCTCTTCTTGCGTAAAAGAGTACTGATTGTTGATTTTTGCACTTATAGTGCTTTTGTTTTTGCCAATTGCTTCAGCAAGTCTCTCCTGCGTGAATCCGCACTCTCTAATTCTGCCGAGCAATTTTGAGTAGTTGTACTTCATTTCGCCCTCTCCTTTCCGATAATGTTCAGAAATCTGAACTTGTATTTTAAAAAAATATCCCGACTCGTTTTTCTGCCTTTTTCGACACCGTAGTTCAGGTTTCTGAACTAAGTATAGCACGCTTGTCGAAGTTTGTCAATACCTTTTTTGAAATTTTCTAAACTTTTTTTGGAAAATTTTATCGAAAGTGTTGACTTTTCTAAACTTCCGATGTATTATTATAGCGATAGGAGGTGAGAAAATATGGAATATGATAGGGTTGCGACCTGCGCTGATAGAATAAAAGAAGCGTTATATATCAAAGGGATGAAACAATCAGACCTGTGTAGGCTGACTCAAATTCCCAAAAGTGCATTAAGCCAATATATAAGCGGAGCTTATGAGCCTAAGCAGGATAGAATCTATCTTATGTCACAAGCATTAAATGTAAGCGAGACTTGGCTTATGGGACTTGACGTTCCCATGGAGCGACAACAGTTCTCCCCCGACAAGATAGAGCTTACCGAGGGAGAGACTATTCTGCTCGATCTGTTCAGACGAGTTCCTAATGATAAACAGCAACTTGTTCTACAGATGATTCGAGCTGCTTTAGGAAGCCAAGAATAACAACAGCCGCCGTCATTAAGGCTTGTCCCGGGTTATCGTTTTCACGGATCATATTAATTAGTTCCTTTTCGTTGTCTGTCATGGCATACATTCCTTCCGTTTGCTTGCGAACAGTTGTTCGTGTGATGTCATTTTAATATTTTTGATGGTATTAAACAGTAGCAAATGGTATTAAAAGGTATTATGTTTGCTTGCCAACGGCAATTAAACATTTCAATATCATTTCATGCTTGACATATGCGAACGTGCGTTCTAATAAAATTGTAGTTTTAAATTTCAGAATTGTCAACATATTTCGACTTTATGTGTCGGAATTGTTTTGTCTTTCTGAAAAAATTATAACCCGATTGTAAACGGAAATCAATACCCAACTTTAACCATTCACCCCCCAACTTTGTCATCCGCCACCGATAAACTTAACAATTGAAAGGACAACAATATGTGGCTTGAAAACCTTAAAGAACTAAAGAAAAAGACAGGAATGTCCACAAAGCAGATAGCGGACAGGACAAACTTGCCCGAAAGGACTGTCAACCGTATCCTTGCAGGAGAAACCGATCATCCGTATGCGGACACGCTTGACCTTATCGTCAAAGCTCTCGGATATGATTTGGGAGATATCTTTGCCGACACAAAGGTCATCGTTGCTACCGACGAACTTGTCGAAATTAAGGAAAGCGTTGACATGGTTGAAGCCGAACGAGACTTGACTGTAGTGGAAAACGAAATGCTCAAGAGCAAGATCGCCGCTATGACAACCGAAATCGAGCTTCTGAAAAAAGAGATTCAGCATAAGGACGAGATCATCGCCCTGCACAATTACTATAACAAACTTAAACCAAACAACTGATATTGATATTTTAGGTATTGAGAGGAAAGAACAATGAGTAAAAAGCTTGAATTTACAGTAGCTATCTGCCTCGGACACGGCGATGGCGGCGACATCTGTGTTGATATAGAGGTGACCAACAAAGAATACAAATTACTCAAAGAGTGTTGCAGAGAAGGCGAGGAAATTGAATCGTTTGAAGGTCTTGAAGATCTCTACGAGCGAATAGTAGCCGAAGCTCGTTCCGAAAGCGAATTTTTTGACCCCGAAGATTGTGACATCGACTACGATAATGCATCCTACGGTGTCGAGATGCCCGACGAAATCTATGATGCCGTAGAAGATGAATAAAATATGAGACATTTAGGTATTGAGAGGAGAACATTATGATTGGAGCTTTCTTTGATATGTTAAAGATGCGATCATTCATTAATAAGATATCACGTTTCACAGGTTCAAATCCGAATAATCCCACAATAGCAGACACCTTGCTTTATACGATTTTTTTATTTTCACATCGTATAAAGAAACAAAGCGTTTTGTTTAAGAATAAATATGTATGTGCAGATGCCGCAATTATTTCAATGGCATATGCACTATATCGAACAGCATCTTTTCCGGATAGCGATAAAATAACCGAGGAATTAATGTACAAATGTACACTCGCAATACGAGATTTTTATAAAGTCCCGGCATCCGATTTATCCCAAATATTAGATAATCACCTTGATTATTTTTCAGATTTAATTTTCGAACTTGAGGATATGAACGATTACTCACTGATCGCCAAAGAAGCAGCTCTTTTGTTTACTTACGATTTAACGTACAATAAATATGTGGAATTTAAGAACGACACCCCCGTCCTTATAATAGGACTCGACAAACAATTTATAATCGAACGGGAAACAAATTCTTATTTTAATGTTATAATCCCAATGATTAATGAGATAATATGCAAGAAAGGATTATAATAATTTCAAGCAAAGGAGGAATTTAATTGTACCATAACTATATAGAAGAACTAAACCTGCAACCCGACGAAGTTCTCGGCTACCTGCGAAAGTCGAGAGCAGACGATCCTCTGCTGACAGTAGAAGAAGTCCTTGCCCGACACGAAAGCATCCTTGACGAATGGGCAGAGAAAAACCTCGGTGCAAAAGTTCCCGAAGAGAATAAGTTCAGAGAGGTCGTATCGGGAGAGACCATTGCAGACCGACCCGAAGTACAGAAGGTGCTGAAACTTATCGAGTCGCCAAAGATCAAAGCGGTACTCATCGTTGAGGTGCAGAGACTGTCCCGTGGAGACCTTGAGGACTGCGGAAGACTTATCAAGCTGCTCCGATATACAAATACCCTTGTCATCACTCCTCAGAAGATATATGACCTGAGAGACGAGTATGACAGAGATTCTTTTGAGAGAGAACTTAAACGAGGTAATGAGTTCCTTGAATACCAAAAGAAGATAATGAATAGAGGAAAGCTCCTCTCAATAAGCCAAGGCAACTATATCGGCTCTATCCCTCCGTATGGATATAATAAGGTATGGATAACCGAAGGAAAAAGAAAATGCCCTACCCTCGCAATTAACGAGGAGCAGGCAAACGTCGTGCGTATGATATTCGATATGTATGTCAATAAAGATATGGGTATGCCGAGTATAGCCAACCGCCTTGACGATTTGGGTATAAAGCCTCTGAAGAGTCAGTATTGGGCGCAAGATGCAATTAGTGATATGCTGACCAACGTCCACTATATCGGAAAGGTCAAGTGGAATTGGAGAAAGACTTTGATAGTAGTCGAGGATGGCGAAATTATGAAGAAGCGACCAAACTCAAATATAGATGAATTTCTCATCTATGACGGCAAGCACGAAGCAATTATATCGGAAGAACTGTTCAATAAGGCTCAAGCAAAGAAAGGCAGAAATCACCGCTCAAAAGGAACTACAAAGGTAAGAAACCCTCTTGCAAGCCTCGTATATTGTCAATGTGGAAAAGCCATGACTCTTAGGACATTTAAATATCGTGATGCTCAACCTCGGTTACTATGCACCAATCAGACACATTGTCACACGGGTTCTTGCACCTATAAAGAGCTTGAAGATATGGTGGTTGATATATTAAAGCAGTGTATATCGGACTTTGAAATACGCATCAAAAATAATAACGGCGATGCTGTGAAGATGCACGAAAAGCTTCTCAAAAGTCTTGAGAAGAAAATGCAGGATCTTGAAGCAAAGGAACTCGCACAGTGGGAAGCGCAAGCCGATCCCGACCCATCACAGAGAATGCCTCCCGAAATATTCAAGAGACTTAACGAAAAGCTTCTGAAGGAAAAAGAGGAAGTCAAAGAGGCTATGTGTAACGCCCGTAAGTCTATGCCCGACCCTGTTGACTATCAGGAAAAACTCGTAAGATTTAAAGATGCCTTGGATGCTCTGCTCGACCCCGAAGTAGCCGCCGCAAAGAAAAACAGACTCCTTAAAGCCTGCATAGATAGAATAGAATATAATAGAGAAGCGCCTACTCGGACGAAACGTCAACCGGGCGAAAAGCCGGGAACGACCATTAAGACCGCAGGCGGTCATTGGGATACGTCTCCTATAGAGCTTGATGTAAAACTTAGGGTGTAATTTTTACGCCCTATCATATACATCATTGGTGAGCAGACTTATACGCACACAGATGATATATATGATTTACAAACACAAAAAAGCACCTCAGTTGAGGTGCTTTTTACTATTTGATGCCGAGCATAACCTTCCAAGTGTTAAGTCCGACCTCTCCGTCTGCGGCAAGACCGTGCTTTTTCTGATAGGCTGTTATCGCCTTCTTGGTGTCCGCTCCGCATAATCCGTCTGCCGTAACGCCAACAACCTTTTGAACGATCTTCGTCAAGTTTTTGTTGGTGTAGGTGAGACGTTTCTTGACAATTGCCTTCTTTGCGACCGATGCACATTCGCTTCCCCACGCTCCGTCAGTTCCGTACTTTGGGAAGTCGAATCCATCCTTCACGGCTGCCTTCTGCCACTCAAGGACAGTAGGCTTGTAGACAGCCTTTTTCTCTTCGTCATACTCAGGTCTGCCGTAGCCTGCTATGTACTTGTAGGAGAGCTTGTACTTCTTCTCAAATACGCCGCCTCCGTTCGCTACGACTCCCGAACCGCTCGAAGTGTTACCCTCGACGGTGTACACATAGGTGCTGTCAACCTTGTATACAATTCCCGTGTGAACGATACCACCGCTTGAGTTCTTGAAGAAAATCTGATCACCGACTTCGGGAGAGGTCTTGAGCTGTCCGTTGCGCTTGTAGTAGTTCATCGACTGAGTACACCCTGCACCGCTCGTTCCGTGGCAGATAAGCTTCTTCGCATAATCTACTCCGTAAGCCTCAACGAAACACCAATCTACAAAGATGTCACACCATGCGAAGCCGTTCTTTTTTCCGTTGTAGAAGCCTGAAATCTTGTCAAGGTCTCTTGCATACTTGTTATAGTTTTCGTCGCCTGCGTTCGCAGTTTTGCTGTCAAGGTTGCGATTACTTTCTTTCTCAAGATAGCCGACCTCAGCAAGAGCGACCTCGATCACCTTGCTTGCGTAACACTTCATTCTGTCTCCTCCTCGTCCACTTCATCAATCTCATCCACTACTTCCACTACATGACTTGACTTCTTGTACTGTGCATTGCTGATACTAAGTACAGCACCGAGGAATGTCTCAACGGCAACAATTGTACCTACGATCTCCTCGCCGTAAGGGAATCCCCATATCCCGGCAAGAGCGAAGTACAAAGTGCCGAGTGCAGGAAGTACGATCATAGAGATCCACTTCAGCACGTCATAGAGCTTGTTGTTCATTTTCATCTTAGTTCTCCTTTCAGGTTACTCAGGTTACAATCTTCCAAGACTGCACCTCTTTATATATTTTGTCGATGAAGGAGTTGCCCTTCAACGCTTTGTATGCTTCATAGAGCATTATGAAATTCTCATATTCATATTGACGGATAGTCCTTGAGTCAAGGTTGCGATAGTAGATTTCGAGCATCTTGCTCCGCAACTGACACTTAGTACCTCTCGCTATTTTAACCACGCAGACTATTACGGGAACAATAACGCTCAGAAGCACACCGATTTCGGTGATAAGAGTCACCACAGTAGTTAAGTTCATCGGTATCGCCTCCTTTAAGTTGCATTGTTGAAGTACATATAAGGTCTATCGAATACGAATTGATAGCTACCACCGGATTGTGGCACACTATCCACCGAGCAGGTCACAATTTTCCCATTGTACGTGGTAATAAGTGTTAATGTGTGCTGTCCCATTCCTAAGTATTTTATAGTAAAGTCTAATCTTGCACGGGATAAATTTTCTGTATTACCGGGAAGGAATACAGCATAATCGGGGAAAATTAGGGAAAGTTCTCCGTTATATACTTTTGAAGAATCGTAACCCAAGTCAGTTACACCAAGCGCACTCTTTACCGCACCCATCCAATCAAATGACATGATATCGGAGACATCCGTGTACGTGTTACCGCCACCGCCCGAAGGAGTTGCACTGACTCCCGTGTCAGTAGTTCCTATCCACCAATTCCCGTTCTCGCCTATAAAGGGAGTCTGACCGTTAGCACCATTGTCACCCTTGTCACCCTTGTCGCCTTTGTCTCCTTTTTCGCCCTTCTCGCCGTCCGCTCCGTCGAGAACATCGAACACCTTTGTTCCCTCGACATCCGTGATAACGACACGATGACCGCCCTCAATGTTAGTTACGGCTATCGTGGGTGAAAATCCATCACTGCCATCCTTGCCTTCTAACTTGATAGCTCCGCCTATAGACTCCTCTTCTATATCAGCAGAAAGAGGATTGACATTATTCAGTTTTGCCGTGATGCTCATTTACAACACCACCTTGCTTATGCTCTCATGCACACGGATCGTACCGAGCGACAAGCCGTGGACAGAGCCGTCCTTGAGCTTCACTCGCACCTGAGCCTTCAAACGTGCGTTGGGAAACATCAGAGTCTCCTCCTGCGTGAGAAGCATTCTCCATTTATTATCGGCGGACGAGAAGGTCATACCGCCGTCAGTATATGTCTTAGTAAGAGAGCCGATAGTACCCTCTACCTCAAGTACATCCGCTGCCGTAAGGACTGACCCGTCAGCTTTAAGAAGCTCGATCGGGAGTCCGTAAGAATCGCCTTGCATCATTTTTGTATCCTCCACCTTGTTCTTGTCATCATTATATAGCGAGAGAGGGGGAAATCTAAATCCCCCCCTCTCACATTTTTTGTCAGTCTTCCTTCGCCCACTCTCTCATGGTCTTGGTAACCTCGTATCTGCTCTTGCCGTAGAGTCCCGTATCGAAGAGCATATCTCTGATACGGAGCTGCTCGGTTGTGTTGTTACTCTCAATAGCAGCCTTGACAAGAGGCTTCCAATGCTTTGTGATCGAACTCTTGACAGAGGATTTTGCACTCTTTTCGGCTTCTTCAAGTTCTTCCTCTTCGTCGAACTCCTTGCCCTCCTTCTCTGCCTCGGCTTTCGCCTTGTTGAAGGAGTTGATTGACTTAACCGAAATCAGCTCGGATATGATCTTCGTTGCGAGAGTCATGTCTCCGCTATTAAGCGCAGAGTTGATGTCATCTGCCTCGTAGATAGAAGTAACTTTCTCAGGTTCGTTTTTATCATCGGCAGACTCAACTTTATCATTCGCCGCCTTGTTGATGGCATTGATTTCAGAGTTGATAGCACCGACTACGATGTCCTGTACAAAGTTGCCCTCGGCAATAATCTCCTTGGCTATGCGAGTGTACTCTGCTATGTCCCCGTCAATTCGTGCCTGTGCAGCTTCCTTGATACGAGGATCGTTCTCTCTGAGAGCCTTGCGAACTGCAGTCTCGTAGGATTTCTCGGTCTTGTAAGACTCTCGATAGACTTTGAGCCTTCCTTCGTCGCCGTTGATAATAGCCTCGTAGAGCTTGTCTTCTTTGGGAGCTTCCTCGCCCGTCCATCCTTTGCCGAAAGCACCGATAACACTTCCGAAGTCTTTGGGTTTGATATCGTCAGTAAGTGCTTTGAATGCGTTGAAGATGCTTCTCGTCTCCCTCATTATGTTCTTAACGGGAAGACCGAGTGCGGAAGCAATGCTACCACCGAAGTTCTCTATTGCGCTGTACACCGAGGCAGGATCTGAGAAATCGACTTTCCATTCAAACTCACCGTCTTCGTTTATCTTGTAGAGCTTGTCGAACGACGATTTGATGTCTGCGAATATGGACATATCGGGTCTCTCTACATCCCA
>JAEIGA010019984.1_pt1 | contig 10207 bp, 5 predicted proteins | sample 9270691 | NCBI WGS metagenome assembly JAEIGA01 (sample SAMN17057246, study PRJNA624740) | gut metagenome | biome: biome; isolation source: fecal sample | host: Bos grunniens | place: China: Xizang | collected 2019
AAGTAATAGCTCCACCTACAAAGTCATCAGAACCCGGACAATCAATGATATTAAGTTTTTTACCTAACCATTCAGCGTGAATCACAGTAGGGAATACAGAATAACCATATTCCATTTCAACAGGGAAATAGTCAGATACAGTATTTTTACCTTCTACAGTACCGCGACGTTTTATAACTCCACACTCATAAAGCATAGCTTCCACGAGTGTGGTTTTTCCAGAGCCAGAACTACCTAATAAAGAGATGTTCTTAATTTCGTTAGATTGATAAACTTTCATAATATTTTAGATTTTTAGTAGCGAGTAGCGAGTAGCGAGACCCACTCTACACTGGTTAATATTTTAGATTTTTAGTAGCGAATAACAAAAACATTACTACATTCATTTAGTTCCGAAAACTCTCACTACTCATCACTAAATTACTCGGTTTCTGTTTTCGACTGCAATTTAGCAATATTTTTATTATCTAACAAATTATTTTTTATGTTTTACAATAGTTTTTTGTCGATTTGTTAGATATATGTATTTTTTACAATAAGCACATCCAAATACATAATTTACAATGATTTGAAGATTAATCTCAACTAACAATTTTTCAACTTTCAACTTTCAATTTTCTACTTAATTTGTTTTTTTTCTTGTTTTTTGTTTTTTGAATTGATAAAAAGACAAAATATATTGCGAATTTATAACAAAAAATAATACAAATGAGCAAAATAAATCCATACTCATTTGTATTATTATGTGGAAAAATATCTATAAAAACAAGATGTTTGCGTAGCCTGTATAATATAATGATTAAATTGAAATCACATTGTAATATTTACTTATAAAGTGGTAATATCTTTTACTATAACCTTTTTATTTTTATCAAGAACATAAATAGATGGCAAAGCTCTAAAAACATACTTCCCTATTGGCTGAATAGGAGAAGAAGCAAAAGCAATAATCCAATTATTGGGCATTTGATGATGAGATTTTTCCCATAATATACGATCCCCATCAGGATATACTGCCAAAACTTTTGTTTTTCCACTTAATATTTTGTTATTTAGCTCAACATTATCTTTTAATTTATTAATAATTTCGGCACAATGTTCACACTCAGGGTCATAAAAAATAAGTATCAACTCATCAGCTTTAATAGAATATAGTGTTAACAACTCTTTTTGTGATGTTATAAAACTGAAATCAACTGCTTGTGAACCAACTCTATTTTTTGTTACTATCTTATATAGATATTCCGTACGAGATTTATCAACAGCTGATAAAATGGAAGAAGAATTGATTTGCTGCAAAAAATAGATATAATATTCATCATTTACCATTGGAGAATTAGGCTCATAAAGATATTTTTCTGCTAAAAACATAAATCTACGATATAAATATATATCTATTTCAGCCTTATCCATTAATTGCTTAACTCCAGATTCTATTGCCTTCGCATCTTCTATAATTGGAATTATAGAAAGAAAATTAACAAACGATTGTTCTATAAAAGATGTATCAGCAACGATATTTGCATTAGCAAAATCAACATTATCCCAATAATGAGATAAAAGCCACGAAGCTCGTTGCTGTGGTTCAACAATCATATCGGGAATATACGGAAAGGGGAACTCTCGTTCCCCTTGCGCAAAGATAGATTGTAAAAAACACAATACTACAAATATAAGTATATATTTTTTTATAAAATTAAACATTATTATTGCCTAAAATTAATATTTACAGTGCCATTAGCCAAGTTTTGAGCTGTTGTAGAACCCGCATAAGTAGCCCACCAAGAAGTATAACTAAATGTAATAGATGTATTACTATTTAATCCATTAACAGTAATAGTTTTTCCTTTTGTCCAATTACTCCATCTTTCTGAAACATTTGCAACTGACATTGTTACTTGTGTATTATTACTTGGAGTTGATCCTGAAGCAGTTAATTTTATTGTCAATTTATTACGAGTAGGACCGGTGATTTGCTGTACGTCTGAACCCAATACTGCAATCATCACATTAGCTACATCGCTCCATGTTTGAGTTGTAAATTTCATCGTAACTGTATTTCCTTTAATAGTTGTGGATGTAAGACTCAAATTAGATGATGTAGTATTAATTGAATATTCAAGAGTAGGTAGAGTTGTTTCAAATGTCAAAGTAACAGTTTTACCTACGCCATAATAATCGGCATCAGTCCATTTTATATTAGAAATTTCAGGTTTAATTGTTATTGGATTTCCAAATTCCAATACTGCTGTTTTATTATATAATTCACCTGCCGTAGTTGATGCGGTATATACATACATTCCTGATGTATATGCAAACCATATCATAGAATTCTCTTCTAAACCAGAGACTTTTACTTCAGACCCTGTATATTTAAGAACTGAATTAACTATTTTTCCCACTAAATTTTTACCATTCTGAGCATCATCTTGCGATGTATAAATACTTAACTCAGTTGCATCAAATAGTGTATTATCTATAGATTTAGTATAACTTGCTTTAATTTTCAACATATTGCGTTCTACAGAACTAATATATGTATCAAGCACCTCATCACCATCATAATTATATCCTATCGCTAACATAGCAGGATCATCCCAAGTTGTAGTATTAGATGTCATTGAGTATACATTATTAGCTGTAATATTTACAACATTCTCATTAATATCTAAAGACTCTGAAGACAACTCATATTGACCTGACTTATTTGCTGTTATTTTAGTCACAACACTATTACCAACACCATAGTACTGACTACCTTCAAAAACAATAGTATTTATATAAGAATCACTCCTATTCCTAAAATAATCTCGACCTTCATTGAAATACCTATTGTAAGCATAAACATTAGAAGCACTACGCTCAATATTAGTCACAAAATGATATGGCAAAATCCTTAAATTATCAACTATATCCAAAGTTAAATACTCAGAATAAGATATTGTTTTAATAAAATATAATTTACCATTTATCATTTGCACTGAGATATGTTCACTATTATTAGGAGAGATATAAGGCAACTTACTACCATCTTCATTACGAGAAACTGCAGTTAATTCAATATCTAAAGGGAATAACACTTTATTCAAATCATTTGGTATCTTCACATTCACCAATAAATCTTCTCCTACCTTCTCTTCTACTATAGAAGGGATACACTCAACCAACATGTCATATTTTGGCCTTAATCTAAATGTCACTTCACGAGATAAATTACCAACATATAACACAATATTCTCCAAAACTTCAGCAACAGGCACTATATTCTTAGGCTTCAAAGTCATAATGCTCCATCCTTCTGAATCTACTGCAGTATTATTAAAATCAATAACTTCAAAAATAGCATCATTTTTACGAGTAAAATCAACTAAATCGTTACGCACCACATTATCTTTAGACATATCTGGTATATATTTGAATTTCAAATATATGACATCAGTTGTTGTTAAAGTAGTATCGGTATAAGAGACATATAACGTACTCGTACCATCAGATATATTCGACAAATCTTTCAAATTTACAGAACTAGAAAGATTATTATTAGCTGCCCCCCTAAGAGCCTCTTCAGGAGTTAAAGCACCATCTCCTGTAACCTCTTCAATCAAAATATTATATGAAAAATTCCGCAAGAGATGATAATAATAGTTTATACCTCCCTCTTTATAAACAATATCAACTTTGTAATAAGTATCACGCTTGGCTTGACCATTTTTATAAGTTCCTTTAAGCAATACAGTCAAAGTATTCTCAGCATTACTAGAGTTATTATCAAAAGGTTTTTCATACAAAAAGAATGGTTCAAGTTGCCATGACAAAGAAGATAAATCCTTGTTCTTAAAAGTAACACCATCTGGCATTATTCCGGCATAACCTAAATTTACTACTTCAAAATATTCTTTAGATGTTTTCCAATCAAAAAAATTACCCTCAACATAAGGAGCAACTGTACCCTCATTTGGCACATTTATCACATAAAATCCTGACAAAGCAAAATAATTACAATTATTTGTCATTGATATTTTCAAGAAATTACGTAATAGTGGTACATCTACCATAGATGTATTTATTGAAGCTTCATTAATACCACCAGAAAGAAGTACTCTCTGCCAATATACATCTCTATCATCAGAAACAGACATAGAACCTATTACATTATTTTCATGTCCGTACTCTAATTCCAAATCCTCAACACTATCATCCACATAATTCAACAATAAATGAGCAATGCGAGGCTGAGATGTAGCTGTTAGAGTAACAGAAAAATGTGTAATATCCCCTTCTCTAACAAAATTAGTTGCTTTTGCATATTCAACCAAATAACCATTATCATCAAAAATCACAACCCAAAGCGGAGGAAAATCTGTAACATTATCACGAAATGCCCGAGTGGTAATTTCCATGCCAGATATTTTAACATTCATATCAAAAGGGTACTTTTTACCCTCTTCAAATGGAAGAATATCCTGTTGTTCGGAACATCCCATTATGAATAAAAGTAAAAAATACAATAATATATAAAATATCCTTTTCTGCATAAAAATTATCGAGGCATATCACCCCAAGTGAAAGTTGATTTATTACTTATTTGTTCACTTCCCCAATACCACTCATCATAAACACAACGCACCGAGTGTCCCGTAGACGTTTTTGTATAATTCATAGAAACAGAACCATCGCCCTGCACCGTACCTACGCCATGTGCACACCAATAAGAATTATCTTTAATATACATTTGAGGCAAAGTTGCTGGATCTTTATTAACCTGACTAAGAATAAATTTGAATTCAGCTTCAGTAGGTATACGCCAACGTCCAGCAGGATAACCATCTTCTTGATAAGAAGCACAACGCTTACGAATACCATCAATATTTTTATCTGAGTTAGTTCCCGTATGTAATACAGCATAAGCCGAAGCAATTCTAAACTTTGGAGCAATCATATTACGTGTTCGAGAATTTTGCATAGTTGTACCACTAGTATAATCCACATCAGTAGGATAATAATAACGTAAACCTCTATTTTGTGCACCATCATACAAAGCTGGAGCTTGTTGCCAAGCTGTTGCAGTATTACTTTCATTACGATATTTACGCTTTGCATCACGCAATTCTGTATCAATTTCATTAGTACGAGGGTCGCCAATCACATAATCTAGACCTTGCACTGATGTAATTGTAAACACATACATATTAGGAGAAGCTCCTTCATTCGACAATCCTGGAGCCGAACAGAAAAAGTCTTGATTGACTAAATTATTATGTCTATCACTACCAGAACTAGTATAACCATTTACAAACATAAAACCATGATTTCCATTTTTATCTCCACCATTCGTATAATCTGAATTAGTAAAAGCGTCGGCATAGATTGCTGGATATTGCAAAATAGTTATCTCTTCACTATAATTATTATCATCTTTATGATGAATTGTAAATGTTAATCTATATGGCGTAAAATCAAATGTAGGACTCATGTAATTATTATCAAGCGTATTGTGATAATATATATTTCCTGTTTCATCCAATTCTAAAGTATATGATTTAGTTGAAGTCTCCCAAAAACCACTAGCAGCACCATCTTCACCACCTGAAACATTATATTTTTCAAACTTCACATCAATAATCTCACACTCATTGCTTGTAACATAAGGAATATAAAGTTCCTCTATATTGTGCAACTCATGACTTTTCTCCTTAACCATCAAATAACGTAAGTTTTGCATAGATACAGGTGATTCTGCTTTATTCCATTCTTGTATGTCCAAAATCAGATAACTTGGATTAACTGTAACAGCTGTATTTTTTTCAAAACTACCTAAAATACCAACCGACAAATTAATCTTATAAAAATGATTACGTAATATATTTTTATACAAAGAATTTATAGGTATTTGATAATAACAACTATTATATTGTGCTTCTCCATCTTTTTTCCAAGGCACAACTAATGTAAAATACATCTCATCCTCAGCCTTTTCATTCCAATCTGAAGGATAAGAATAGAAAGGTAGTTGTTGTTCATAAAGTATTATCTCATTAGTTGCACTACGTAAAACTCTATATCCTATACTAAAATCAGAAGAGAAACTAAAAAAATCATCGTCTTCCAAACTTATATAAGGAAACAAATTATTATCGATATTTGACTTAGATACACCACGATGCATATAAACACTCATATTTTGAGGTTGCGATCTATAAATATCTCCACCAACTTCGACAGAATCAACCACATCTGTGATATTCAACATAATTTTTGCCGCAGCACGATACAATTGTACATTACCTGTTAAGAACGATGAGTTATCACTATTTACACTCAACGATATTTTATCATCACCTTTACTATCCATCACAAATTCAGACTGCACTGTTTGAGATAAAAAATTTGAGGTTATAGTTTTAGACTTCAACTCATTTATTGTTTCATCACCATCAATACTAATTACATCTGGCATATTAGCCACAATATAAATCAAGCATTGAGATTGCTCATATTTTTTTGTTACATCATTATATCCTCCAAAAAGGCTTTGCAATTCATCGCTATCAAAAGTAATACTTATCACACCAGTCTTATCAAATTGAACCTCTTTTGTATAATAAAATGTAGCCTTTGTGTCAAACGTACTTCCAATTGGGTAAAAGAAACAATCTATTTTATTAATTTTATTTTCATTATAAGAGGTAACTCCTTCTACTGTAGCACGAGAAGATAAAACATTACAATTTATATTAAGATACAATTCATTAACCCTATCCTTATGCAACTGATTAGTCTCACAAGAGACAAGCAAAAAGAAAAGGTTAAACAATAAAATTATATTATATATAAATCGCATATTTTTAATAAGACTGAATCAATGTATAATCATCATACTCTAATGAATTAGACAACTCACGGACATGAATAGTACGTCCATCCTGTGTTATAACAGAAATACGTAAATAAGCAAAATTATTTTCAGCAATTTGAGTTGTCATAGGCGCAATAGTCAGTTCATGAAAAAGCGACGCACCACTGATATTTGTTATATTGCCAATAACTAATGTAGAATCGGCACTTTTCTCCATATTATCGGTATCCGGCATTGTAAATTTAAAAGGTCGCATAGAACCTGAGATAGGAATAAATTCAGCGATCCATCGTGCTCCGACTGGTGATAAAATAGAAAAATTACAACGCAAATCACGACCAGGATACAACGTCACTTCACCTGTTTCTTCCAAAAAAGATAAATAATTACTCCACCTAATACGTCCAACATCAGAAACCGAAACCTGATCGGTATAATCCCATGTCTCCTCCACTAACTCCCATGGACTGACGGTAGATGTCAATTCCAAAGAACCATGTTTCTCTACATTAACAGTTGAAATACTATATTTATAATAATGATTACGAACTATATCATACAATTCACTAGAAGGCAAACCTCCTGCATATCGTTTCAATTTAATCCCCCTATTTCCATCAAAAATAAAAATTCGATCATTTGATTTTTTCTTAACATTAACCGAAATAGTAACATCCGAAGAGTTCATATATTCAGGCAAATAAGCGAACCATGTTGTTGCATCCTGTTTGTAAAATTGATAAAACGAATTGGTTTGAGCATCACTAGGAACACGAAAACAATCATTATAATGCAAAAGCGATATAGTTGACGAAACAGTTGACCAATTTTTAGGAAAACTATAACCCTTTATACTATGTTGAGAAATAAAAACATCTTGCAACTCAAATTCTTCAGCCACCGATGGAGATAATGATACAACAACTTTAGCTACAGCTCGTAATAAATGTATAGTTTGCAAATTATGTAATTCCATAGAATTAATAGTGTACGTTGTTACACCCCACATCGGTATAAATCCATCAGGATATGCCACATCATCGATACTAAAGACCAATGAATTCAAAACATCTGTAATATTACCTGCTGAATAAAGGATATCTTCATCTATAGTCGTATTAACTACAACCATAAATTTATAAGTTTTTCCTAAAGACAAAGGCAAAGATGCTATATCTCCAACAAATCTAAATTCAGAAGGTTCTAAATTAATAGAATCACTCAATGCAAAATATATCAAATTATCAACATTTCCAATATAAGCACCTGTAGATGCATCAAATATCAACACTTCAATCATCTCATCATTAATACGAGAATCATAATTAACCCCCAATATTGTTTCGTAATCATTATCTGTTCTATTATCTAAATTATCCCCCCAAGAGTGAGTATCACCTCTAGTAGGCATCGAACGTGTAACAATATCTTTAGTCGAAATAGTAAATACTATTTTCTGGTCAACAAGGTATTCCTCTTCTGATATAACGTCCTTTTTGACACAAGAATGCATCAAAACAAAACATAATAGAGTTAATATGTATAAAGGACAACGCATCATTATATATCAGAGAGTTTTAATTTAATTCTTCTTCATCTTGCAAAATTAAATGCCATGAATTAATTATTACCTGTTTAGATAACCAATTGCCTGACTCATCAATAAAAAATGTCATCACAAATTCATCCTCTCTATCAAGATATTCTTGATCGCTCATATTCTCGTTATACTTACCTTTCACCATTAAAATATAATCTTTTAATGGTATAGAAAGTATTTTTTTATTTGTCTCTTTATTATAAACCGCCAAGATCGGAGAATTTTCAACCACCAAACGTGATATAGTAAATTCAGCCATTATACCCGACACAGATGAATTACGGGTTATTATTGGCGCATTATTAACTGGAATAGAATCGGTATTACTTTCCACCAAAACAGTAGACCATGGAAGATAAACCAAATTATGGTATTTTATCACATTATTGTCTGCATCGAACAGACCATTATTATCATATATTTTAAAATCAAATATATCCTCTGTCATTACTTTACCTGCAAGATTTTGCAATAGGATACGTACATTATTTGTGTTTTTTGTCAACGACAACACAGAGATATGGTTACCTGGTTTGTCAGTTAAATTCACACGGACTGCCCCATGCCACAAACGTTTAATATCATGACTAACAAAAATCGTATCACCTATAACATCATCAGAATTGATCTTACACATCAAATTTTTTCTCAACATTTGAGCCATAGTCGCTGGCTCTAAAACGAAGGTCGATTCACTTAAAGCATCACCACACCAAGCTACTAAGTCATATTCACCAGGCTCAACATCTATAGGCATCACATAATTAGGATCAGTAAGAACCTCTCCCTCTTCAGTATAAGTAGAAATCAACTCACCAGTTTCAACATCAAAAACAAAAAGATTAACATAAGTAACAGTATTTGAAAAAGCATCAGCAAACAAAATATTCTTATCGTATTTGAATTTTATACTATGATTTACAGAACAATCCCCTTCATAATCGAAAATAGTCCCGCAAGCCGTAAAACAAACGAATACGACCAACATAAACAATACTGCTTCGATATCTTTTAATTTTAAATTCATCTATCAAAAAAGAAAAAAGTTTGAGAGCCGAGAGCCTCCCGGCTCTCAAACTAAAATTTTAAAAATTAAATATTATTGCAATGTAACTTCTTGTTGAATCAAGTGCCATGACAATACATTAATTTCTGCATCAATATAAGATTCTGTATCATCTGGTAAAACTGGTTCTGGAAGTAGTGATCCTGGATCAAAAACAGGAGTACCAAGACCTTTAACAGCACCAAAAGTAATTTGGTAAGCATGATTACGAACAACACCATAATAAGCTGGCAAATAATCGGTTCCATTCATTTCTGTTGTACCCATGTGTTGAATGTTAACCATATAATAAGATCTACCATTCCAGATTTTTGCAACTTCAACATTTTGACGAATATAAGTATCCTCATTTTCATTAACAATAGCCCCTGTACCATCTGCATGAGAAGCCCAAGCATAAGCTCTAGCTGCATCAGTTAATTGACAATAAACTTCGTATGATTTTTCTTCTCCAGGAAGACCAGAACCTTGAACAAATCTAATATGCTCAGCTTTAATAGAATACCAACTACCACCTTCAGTATAAAACATCTTATTTTTCAAAGAATTAGCAATAGCAACTTTTAACCCATCAATTGTATAATCTTGACCATACCAATTAGCGATTCTCATTGTATCTCCAGTAGCATTTAATAATACAGCAGCAATAACAGCTTTAGTAACATTTGAACGAGAAGCAACAACA
>JAEIGA010019985.1_pt1 | contig 10207 bp, 9 predicted proteins | sample 9270691 | NCBI WGS metagenome assembly JAEIGA01 (sample SAMN17057246, study PRJNA624740) | gut metagenome | biome: biome; isolation source: fecal sample | host: Bos grunniens | place: China: Xizang | collected 2019
ACACCACCGGTTTCAGGCTTTTTTTCTTCCACATAGGCAATTCCAAGTGTTTTGAGGATGCCCTTGGCAATAGCAACACCCATCACCTTGCGTTCCGCTTCGGTGTCAAGTATCTGCATATCGGTTTTGTTGTCAACGAAGGCACATTCAACAATCACAGCCGGTGCATACGTCTCACGAATGAAGCCATAATAGTCAGTACCATAGGAATTCAATCTTGTTTTCACACCTCTTGAATTCTGCCCAATTGCAATGATTTCCGCAAGCACATTATCGGCAAGAATCTTTGATGTGCCACCGCCTGAATAATAGAATGCTTCTGCTCCATCACCGCCACCAGCATTGTTGTGGATATCAATGCAAAGGTCAGGTGCAAAAGCATTGCATTCTGTGATTTCCTCGGTCAAGGTGTCATTTTCGTCTTTGGTTCTGCTCATCAGCACATTGACACCATGGCGAATCAGTTCACTTTGACAAGCAAGAGCAATATCAAGGTTCAAATCCTTTTCATTGAAGCCATTCGCCACCGCTCCGGGGTCACTTCCACCATGACCAACGCCCAAAAATACTTTTTTCATAATCATTCCCCCTCTTTTACTCTTTCTTTGCTTGTGTGCCAAAATAAAAAGCAATGACAACCGTGAATATTGTCATCACTTCTTCGGCATTAATTGTTCCCTTTAACGCAAGAATGAAAAACAATATGGTCAATAATATCGTAACTATTGATTTTATTGTCAACAGCTTGGTCAATCTTTCTTTCATAGCTATTCCCCTTTCATAAACCGAATTTTGCTATAATATATCCCAATACGGCAGAAATCAATATTGAAATAATCTGTGTCACCATACTATCCCACCTTTTTGCCGGTTTTTCCTTGATATCTTTGATATCATTTTTGATTTCCTTGACATCTCTTTCAACGTTCTCTTCTCGCAGAGCAAGCACCTTGACACTTCCCACAAGCTCATCAAGATTATCTTGTCTCTTTTCCATCTCGTCAAGACGATGCATGTTTGATTTTGAACGGCTTTCCACCTCGGTGAGACGATGTTCAATCTGTATTTCCATCATATCACCCCTTGTTATTTCGATATCATTGCATACAATTCAGCAAATGCCTTGTTTATATCTCTGTTGTATTCTACATCAAGCACAATGCCCTCTGTGGGAATAAGTGTTGTTGTGGGATATATAGGTGCCACACCTTCAACAGCTCCGTCTGCGTTGACGGAATAGGTTGTAGGCTCTTTGTATGGCTCATAGTCTGTCTTGGTTTCACCAACCTCTAATTGCGGATAGAAAACAGCGTTATTAACCGTTACGCCCGACTTGACTATAATGTAAGTACGAAAATATTCACCCGTGCCATCTATTGCTCTACCACCGCCAACATCAGCAAACCACGCTTTATCATTTGTTGCTTCGATAAAATATGTAGAATAACCACACCCTGAAGGCGAACCGCTCAAATTGTATGTTACACCATTTAACAATACGGTATTACCACCACTTTTCGCTTGAAGCTCAAAAACAGCTTGAGCCGTAGCCGTACCGTTTACTGTTATACTACCGTCAGCATTTACAGTAAAGGTTACTCCGTTTATAGTTTTTGTTGAATTGACATAAGGAAAAGGAATTAAGTTCTTGCCACAAGCATTCAGCTTTGCCGTTGTCAAATCATTGATATAAGGTGTCCACGGAGGAAGCATTGTTCCTTTCGCAAGAATAGGATACAATGTTTCATCTACTACTTCGCCACTTGTAACATATATATATGTTTCTTTTTCTCTTGCAAAATACATCACCCTCTTGCTGACAACATAATTGCCATTTGTTGCACTCTCATTGGTCAACGCACTCATTGAAGTTTCTCCAAAGTCCTTGCCTATCAAAAGATAGAAATAACAATTAGCCGTTGCCGTTCCCTTTATGGTCACACTACCGTCAGCATTGACAGTAAATGTTACTCCGTTTATGATTTTGCTTGTATAATAATATGGATAAGGAATTAGGTTTCTGCTCCTCGCCACAACCTTCAATATGTGATGAAGAGGTGATATATCGGCAAGTGTTACGGCAGAACCGCTTGCATATCCCTTCAAAGCATTTGCAACAACGGAATAATCAGGCACACTCTTGTCAACTTTAAAAATCACCCCGAAATCAGCATTTAAAGAATGGTCAACCTCTTTGAAATCTGCATCAAGAATCATTCAATCACATCCTTTTTCAACAATTTCTTGACGGACACCTTGTAAGGCTCTGTTGCAAGTGCATCACCATCGTTGGTGAGTATTCTCAACTGTATTTTTGCCGTAGCCGGTGCCGGAAGCGCCAAGGTTTCTTCTTGTGTCAACCTTGTTTCAATACTCGTCTCACCAAGCTTGCAATCTCCGTTTTTCAATGTCTTAACGATAAGAACATTTTTCATTGCATCTGTATATCGGAGTGTGATTTCCGCCTCCTTAATCACCGAAGACGAAAAAGGCAGGTCATAATGCAATATCGGTGTTGTTCCTTGAATCATCGGTTTCATCCCCCTTGTTTAATTTCAGTTATTATCAATGAGCCACTATCATTGACGGATAGTAAAAATTTTTTTGATGCTGACAGAAGCACGATGCCCTCATCAAATCGTGCCACACCACCGGCAACCCTCAAAGCTTCACCCTCTTCGGGAAATTCATTTATACCTACGGCATGTTTTTCGGTGTCGATGAACATAGAAAACTTTCCATCAGCAAGATAAAATTCTTTTTCGTCATAATCAAAAGCATCCTCAACAGTAATGAGAAAGAAATATTCTTTTTCCTTATCCATTTGAATCGTATACTTGGTTCGGTTTTCAATGGGAACGGCTGAATTGCCATAACTACCACCGACTTCCATATACTTGTATGTAATGCTTTTTATTGTATTAATGCCATCCACCGAGGATATTGATGCTTCAACCGTCAAATACGTTTCGTCTTCATAGTTGTTCAACCTCTCAACCGTAGCGGTGAACGTAGGCAATGACCACGCAAGGATGGTTATAATCTTTTCAACCGTTGTGGTGTTTCCTCGGCTATCCTTGGCGGTGATTTTCAACGTCACATCTTGGCTTGAATTGATTGCACCGAAACCAACAGTTCCGCTTGCGGTTGCCGTTTTGGTCACTCCATTCAATTCAAGGATGTATTCTACAATGTTTGCACCCTTGTTACCTTTCGCCTCCCCAAAGGTGACAGAAAGCGAAGATTGATTCTGCACAATCCTTTGATTGTCTGCGTTGTTCTTGGTAATAGCATAAAGCACCTTATTTGCATCGGTATAGGAAATTTGCGAAGCTGTGAACGTAGGATTTGCATTCGAAATGGAACCGGATGCGGTTTTCTCACTCGTTCCAATGGTTGTGCTTCCGCTCTTGGTTGTCAATGTGAATGTGAAAGTGCCTGACACCACCGCTGACATCTTTTCATAGATGACCGATTTTTCCGCATCGGTAAAGGTCACCTTTGCACCATTGGTAATGCCTGATATAGTCTTGATTGATGTGCTTCCGTATTTAATCACCAATGTATCAACGAAAGATGCATCATATTTGGTGATAGGAATGGTCACACCGGTATCGACATCAAATGCGGATATGTCCCCCAATGCAGATGTCGCACCGCTGACTATAAGATTATACGAAGAGGACGTTGCCCTCGTTTTATTAATGCTCGTATCGTGTATACTTGCATAGAACGGTGTTGTTCCGCTGGTCTTCTTCGCAACGGTATACCATTCGGTTGTGCCATCATAGCTCCAACCATAATTGTTATCGGCATAACCTTTTATGGTGACATTATGCTGAACACCATTCAAGAATAAGCGAAGCTGAAAACCGTTGTTGAACCATGATGTTGACCAACGCAACCACACCTTCCAATAGAAACGATATTGCATATCTGCACCGCTTCTTCTGTATTCGTATTGTATTGTCCAATAGGCATCAGGCTCTGTGAACCATTGTGCCGAATTAAAAATATCTTGCATTCACTCACCTCTTTCCTAAAGCAACAAAACCAACGCCAACATTTGCAGAAGTCATTACCGGAACAATCTTCACCATTCCGGCAATTTTTATTTCACCTTCAACCTCTGCCTTTTTCATGTGGAATACGTCACCATCTGCCCAATAAACCTTGCCACCATTTGCATCATATCCAACAAAACCCTCTTCGGCATTCAACCTGACATAACTTCTATCCTTGGCATAGCATGTCAATCCGGTCTTATCCATCAATGCAATCAACGTGTTGGTTTCATCATATAACTCAAACGTTCCGCTTGAATTATTAATGCCCCCCAACTTTAAAACACCACCCTTAATGAGCGAAGCTGTCAAATTGATGACATTGATGTTCTCCATATTCAAGGTGTTATCCATAGTCCACGCACTTCTAAATATGCCGTTAATTCCGCTATTGCTGAAGCCTATGCCACCATTGGAGATTTTCAAAACATTGGTTGCATTCTCTTTCGGCAAGGTATCTACAACAAGAATCTTATCACCCTCGTTCAGCACGTAGGAATTGCCAAGCACATTATTGATTTGTGCGGTTGCTTCGGCAAGCTCGCCTTGCAATAAGGTCTGTGTTTCCTTTGCAACCTCATCGGTGTGCTTGTTCGCTTCTGCGGTGATGCTCTGCGAAAGATTCTTCAGTTCCTTGCGGAAATTACCAAATTCAATTTTGATGTACTTCTTGCGTATAGCATCATATTGAACCGATATAACCTCTGTAAGAATATCAACCTTGCATTTGGGATGCTTCACCTGAATGACATCACCCACATCACTCACGTTGTCTATATCGGCTGAAACGGAATAATTCACTTTCGGCATCTTATGCTCTGCAAGATAGTTTTCCGCTTGTCCTCTCAACCAATTCTTGACCGCAACAAGATATTCATCCTCGGTTGCGAAGTCCTCAACCACAAGAGGATTGTCAAATGAAATCACCTTGGTGTATGGTATATCATATAAGGCTTCCGCTACCTCAACGAATGTCTCATCAAGTAAAATTGCCACCTCTCCGTTGGTGGTGGTTGGCAATATCTTTGTGCAAACCTCATCCCAATTTTCTTCAACGTTGATATCGGTGATGTTTTTGCCGACTTTCAGCACAACACCTCTATCTTCACCGACTTTCCCCTTGATGCCAAGCACAAAATTGTCTCTGTACCAATGACCGCCATATCTGTCGGCACTAATAAACAATTCATACATCTCAAAAAGCGTTCTTCGCACCGCCCTTGTGGACACCAATGTGGTGATATCACTCAACGTAGAGAATGGCGAAGGAATATCAACGGCAGAATTGAAGTGTTCAAGAGCATCATTGCAATTCTTGTCAACCGCATAGGCATCCTTGATGATGTAATTCTTCGCATCGTAGGAAAGATGCCATGCTTTCACCTCAACCTTGTTATTTTTGACCGAAGGATTTGCAAGACGAAAGCCTTGCACACCCCAAGGTGTCGGTATGCGTACAATCATACCGCTTTGGTAGTATTCAAGGCTTTCAATCGCATCTTGCAATTCGGCATAATAATCACCATTGTCAACTTTGGTGATGTCTGCCCTCAAGGGATGCAGAATCTTAATTCCGTTGTGGTTGAAAAGTCTTTCGGTGCTATCGTATACCTTAATCATCACAACCACCTACTTCTTGGAAGGATTTCAATGCTCTCAACATCCCCTGACCATTCGATTTTATTGGTTTTCGGCAACAAAATTGGAAATTCTCCGTTCATATTGCGGTTTTTAAGCACAGAACCAAGGTATGCATCCTCTTTTTCGCTGTCAATATACACCTCATTCTCACCTTCGGGGAAGGTGTAGGTGAATGTTCCGGTACCGTTGACCGATATTTCAACAGTTCCGCTTCCCTTCAGCACCATCAAAGGCTTGCTGGATTCCAAACCTTCATTGAATACCTCAAAAGGCTTGAAATATCCCACCGACATATATGCATTTTCATCATTTGTGATGTTTGTGGTAGGCTCGTTCAAGTTCAAAGCCTTGAATATGGCAATTTGTTCTTCGGTCAATGGTGTTTCAATCGGTGTTTCAAGAATGTAATATAATATAACCGGATTACCCATTTCATATTTTTCGGTTAGTGCATTCTTGAAGCCATTTATATCAACTGTTGAAAAATTTAAATTGTCCACAAATCTTATGTACTCGGCATTTGCCGACACACCATAGACTCCAGAAACTTTTGCCATATTATAAATTTCTTGCCTTGACTTTGCTGGATAATAATTGCAAAGACAAAGTTTTTGATTAGTAAAGTTATATGCTCGTTCAGCAAGAGGAATTGAATAATCCCCCTCTACATTTACCACATTTTCTTTTCCGGTAAAAATAAACAGCTTTATTCTTTGCGTATTCACCCCTCTTACAAAGTCAATCTCATCAGCACACCACATTTGACCGCTTGCATCCGTATAGGTTGCAAGGCTTTTATCGGTGACCGGAATGCCCCTCAACCCATTCGCAATGCTCAAACCAACCGCTTCACCATTAACCGCAACCGAAATCGAACCATCTTCACAAAGAGAAACAATATCAATCGGTGCATCAGGTGTCGGTGTTCCGTTCTGCGTTGATTTTCCGTAAATACGGAAGGAAGCAAACTTCTCATCCACCTTGGGATTCACAACAATGCTTGTGCCTGATGTGGTCACAATCTCGGTTTCCTTCATTGCTTCATCCCTCTTGTACTTATAAGGCTGAACCAAGAACGTTACACTTGCGGTTCTGTACCGCACAAGCCTTTGAAAATCAATGCTTCCAACAATCTTTGCTTTATACACCTTGTCAGGCTCGTTGCTGAATACAAGGTCACCCTCTCCGGTGAAATACTTGATAACTTTGTTGATGTCATAATTGCCACGCAAACCAACAAGGACTGTCTTGTTGTATGCCGAATATCCCAATTCTTCAATCGTTGCACCGTCTCGCCCATCAATGACAGTTTGCTTTGTTCTCATTGCCGGCTTTGAAATAGGTGGCAATTCGCAAATAAGCAATCCATCTATTGTGGTGCTTGATACACCTTTCCATGTAATGCTGTTCATTATGCGAATACCACCTTTTCAATCGTATTTGTTACAAAACCGCCCATCTCTCTGTCATCCATAACAACCTTCACCTCGGTCAAGGCTTGCTTGAAAGCTGAAACCATCATGTCATAGGTGCTTGTGTGTGCAGAACCGGATGCAATATTCATTCTTGTGTTGATGTCGGCATCAAATTCCGTAGGAATCGCACTCTGCATATCAGCGGAAACATCTGCCATCGTATCAGCAAAACCCTCTCCAACACCAAGAGCAAGGTTCTTACCAACCTCATCCTTGAATACCGTTGAAGGCGAATGAATACCGAATATGTTCTTGATTCCGTTGAGTACAGATGAACCAAACCCTTTGATTTTCTCAAGAATCCACCCGGTGGCATCCTTGATTCCGTTCCAAATTCCCTTCACAAGGTTCAATCCAATTTCACCGATTTTTGAGTAATAAGAAACAAACCCATCGAAAAGTGACTTCATAATCTGCGGAACAGATTTCAGCAATTGGGGAATGGCTTTTATCAAACCAGCACCCAATTTTACGGTCAAATCAATTCCCATTTCTATCAATTTTGGCAAATTTGAAGAAATTGCAGATACAAATTTGTCGATAATTACGGGAGCTTTTGCTATCAAATCAGGCAAGGCAGATAAGAGACCATCAGCCAATGACATAATCAATAAAATTCCGGCATCGATAACGAGGTCAATATTGTCAAGCAAGGTTTCTGCCAAACTTACTACCGCTGAAATTGCCAACGGAATCAAATCCGGAAGCATCGAAGAAATTCCCTGAATCAAAGAAACGAGCATCGAAATTCCCATTTCCAAAACCATCGGCAAATTCGATAAAATTGTTTCTGTCAAAGTTTGAACCACCGATAAAACCACCGGCAGAATTGAACCCAAATTTGAGGAAATTCCCGAAAGCAAAGATTCTAATAATGCAATTCCCATCTGCAAAAGTTCAGGCAACTTTTCATTTATAGCACCAACCATAGTATCAAGTACCACCGGCAATGCAGAAATGATGTTTTCGATTATTGGATTCACGTTGTCAACAACCGACAAAACCGCATCAATCACATTTTGTGCCAAATTAACAATGTCCGCATCTGCGTTTCCAAGTCCAGCAATCAAAGATTGAACGGATGATTCCACCAATCCAAAAGAACCTGAAATTGTTTGTGTGCTTTCATTTGCAAAGTTTCCAGCATATTGTGCGGTATTTTCAAAAAACATCTGCATTGCCATTTCGGTTTTTTCTGCTTGGGAAGCACTTTTCCAAACAAAATCCAACCCTTTTGAAGCTGCATAAGCTTCAATGCTTGTCGCATTCATAGCAACACCCAAGTTGTCCATCATGGTGAAATTGCCTTTAGCTGCTCCGGCAACACTATCCAAAGCAACTTGCATATCAATACCCATTACGGATGCCATATCAGCTGCTCTTTGCATTGCTTGTTCGGTCAATTCAAGACTCTTTTGTTGCTCGATTCCTGAACCTTGGAACAATGCTCCCATCTTATTTGCGGTGGCAAGATATTCACTCTGTGAGACACCAAGGTTCTTATATGCATCTTCTCCGGCTTTTTGAATTTTTTTCGCATGGTCACCAAAAACCGCTTCACTACCGCCAAGGTTTTGCTCCAACTCTCCATAAGAATCAACAACATCTTTTCCAAAGTCAAGCATTGCACCGCCAACCGCCTTGATACCATCAGCCAGCGCAGACAAACCGCCCTTGATTGCATCACTAATCAAATTTGCTTTGATGATGTCACCCAATGATAATGCCTTTTCACCGCTTTTCTCGGCTTCCTTGCCGAAGTCCTCAACGGCTTCCGCATTGTCTTTGATAGCATCTGCCGATTGCTCCATTGCCTTTTCATTGCTCTCGACATTTTTGACAAGTTTATTAAGTTCCGCTTGTGCGTTGTTCAGTTCAATTTCCCACTTTTTAGTAGTAGAACTATTTTTTCCGGTTTCGCTTTCTGCATCCATCAAAGCTGTCTTTAAAAGCTGAACTTTTTCTTTTTGCTCTTCAATCTTTTTATTAAGAACTTCGTTCTGTTTAGTTAAATTTTCCGCTGAAGCATCGTTCTTATCGTATTGCGAGGTAACAAGGTTCATCTCACTATTAAGCACTTTTAAATTGCTTGTAATATTAGATAAAGCCTTTCTATATTCGCTTTCACCGGATAGTTTGACAGTACCGCCAAAACTACTCATAAGCATACCCCCTTTCTTTTTTAATCAGGCAGAAATTCGCCCTTGTGGTCGTTATAATCTTCCAACTCACGATACGTTCTGCCACTCACTTTGAAATCATAATTGTTTTTATAATGTCTATACATCTGCATTAGCCTTTTGAATGTCATTCTGCCGACTTCTTTGTCCGTATACCCCAAAAGGCAATGCCCTATAAAGTAAAGCCATGAAAAGTCAACTTCGGCTGATTGCTCTTCATGGATTACACGTTTTTTTCTTCACCATCGGTCTTGGTGGATGCAATGGTTATTTCCTGAATTGCTTTCACGATTTTTTTAATGCCCACCTCGGTCATTATTCTGCCGACTTGCTTTGCGGTCAGCATCGGTTCGTTGGTGTTGTTTTCTTCATTCTGCATGTCAATGGCTTCGTTAATCATTGCAAGGATGCCAACCTTCAAATCCTTGACTTTTGCTTCTCCGGTGCCTTGCGTAATTCTGCCCCATTCATCGAGCGAACCATATTTCTCTTGAATTTCCTCCATAACGTTCAAATTAAACGCAAGAGGATATTTCTTTTTCTCGGTTTCTATATAAACAACAGCGTTTTTCATATCTGCTCCTTTTCGAAAAGCAAGGTGGGATGTTACTCCCACCTCTTTTCTTTTTTAATAACTTTTAATCTTGCAAATTCTGTGATGTAAGCAACTTGCCAAGATATATTTCTGCCTCTCCAATGGATGAAAATGTTTCGTGTCTTTCCCATTCTCCCAGCAAAAGTCCCTGCATTTCCGCTTCAAGAGGCATAACAACTCCCTCAATAGTAGTTGTGCTAAACTCTACACCCTCACCTCTGGTCTTGTTGTCACTTGTAATTTTGATAAACT
>JAEIGA010019986.1_pt1 | contig 10207 bp, 9 predicted proteins | sample 9270691 | NCBI WGS metagenome assembly JAEIGA01 (sample SAMN17057246, study PRJNA624740) | gut metagenome | biome: biome; isolation source: fecal sample | host: Bos grunniens | place: China: Xizang | collected 2019
CCTCGAAGCTGTACTTGGAACCATCGATCATAACCGAAGAGAAGCCGCCGTCGATGCAGGACTTGCAGATCTCAAAGTTCTCACCGTGGTCCAGATGGAGGGCCAGAGGCAGACCTGTCTCGGCAATAGCAGCCTCGACCAGCTTGACCAGATAATTGTGCTTGGCATACTTTCTTGCGCCGGCAGAGACCTGCAGAATAACAGGGGACTTTTCCTCTGCGGCAGCTTCTGTGATGCCCTGGATGATCTCCATATTGTTTACATTGAAAGCGCCGATGGCGTAGCCGCCCTTATAGGCCTTTTCAAACATTTCTTTTGTGGTTACGAGTGGCATGTTGATTCCTCCAAACCTATTTTGATACCTCTATTCTACCAGTTTGAAACAAAATATTCAATAGAGAGAATCCCTGTCATTGTATTTTGTTTTCAAATATGGTAGACTTGAAGTGATAACTACGGATCATCTGATCTTATATATTCAAACGGAGGTTTTATACATGTCTCTTAAAGGCGCATGCATCTTCGGCCAGTCGGGCGGCCCGACATCGGTCATCAACGCCAGTGCATACGGCGTTTTCAGCGAAGCTCTCAAAAACCCCAACATCACCCGTGTTCTGGGCGCTGCCAACGGCATCAAGGGCGTTCTGAACGATAATCTCTATGACATCGGCCAGGAAGACGCCTATGAGCTGGAACTGCTCAAGAATACCCCCTCTTCGGCTCTCGGCTCCTGCCGTTATAAGCTGAAGGATCCTTCGGTCGATGACACCGACTACAAGCGTATTCTCGAAATCTTTAAGAAGTACGATGTCCGCTACTTCTTCTACAACGGCGGCAACGACTCTATGGATACCTGCAACAAGGTCTCCAAGTATCTGCTGAGCCAGGGCTATGAGTGCCGCGTTATCGGTATTCCCAAGACCATCGACAATGACCTCTTCGGTACCGACCACTGCCCCGGTTTTGGTTCTGCTGCCAAGTACATTGCCACAACCTGTGCCGAGATCTATCGTGATGCTACTGTTTATGATACCGGTGCCATCACTGTCATCGAAGCTATGGGCAGAAATGCCGGCTGGCTGACCGCTGCTTCGGCTCTGGCCGAGGTTTCCGGCTGCGGCCCCGACCTGATCTACCTGCCTGAGCTGCCTTTTGATCTGGATGCTTTTGTTGCCAGAGTCAAGAAGGTCTATGAAGAAAAGGGCAACTGTGTTGTCGTTATCTCCGAAGGTATCAAGGATAAGGATGGCGTCTTTATCGCAGAATATGCCAACAAGGATGCCAAGGCGGATGCATTCGGCCACAAGCAGATGGGCGGCTCTGCTGCCTACCTGGCCAACTGTGTCAAGGAAGCAACCGGCGCCAAGGTCCGTGCCATTGAATACTCCCTCATGCAGCGCTGCGCTGCACATGTTGCTTCCAAGACCGATGTTGACGAAGCTGTTCTGATGGGTGCCGAGGGCGTTCGTGCTGCCGTTTCCGGTATGACCGACAAGATGGTTGCCATCAGCCGTGAGGAAGGTACAGAGTACAAGGCAAAGGTCGAGCTGCTGCCTCTGACCGTTGTTGCCAACACCGAGAAGAAGTTCCCCCTCGAGTGGATCACTGAGGATGGCGCAGGTATCAAGAAGGATTTCTTTGACTACGCTCTCCCCCTGATCGCCGGTGAGAACCCCTATGCGTGGGAGAAGGGTCTGCCCCGCTTCGCCAACCTCAAGAAGATCAAGGCTGAATAATCCCTATAAAAATATAAGAGCCGATGGTATTTCATCGGCTCTTTTCTTATCTATTTCCCCCTTAATGAACAAAAGGCTATGTAAAGGTTTTATTCTTTACATAGCCTTATTTTATTTGATTTATCTCTGTTCTTTATCCTTTTCGCTGAGCCAGAGATCGAGAATTTCCTCTACATCCCAGCGGCGCAGCGGAATGGCGTCAGGTGAGACCTCCTGCAGCGCCTCCGGCAGTTCATTGATAGGCATCCAACGGCATTCTCCCTTGATCAGGCCAAAGACTTCCAGCCCTTCAGGAACTTCATACAGAACGCCGCGTTCAAAATCTGCCCAATAGGAAACGAAAATATCCTTAAAGAGATTGGATGCTTCCCAGTAAACCGGCTTGGCGCTTTCATCCTGTTCCAGAGAAAGAAGCGCATCCAGCAGGCCACTGTAATACCATGCCAGATCTTCCATGGGATAACGGAACCATGCCCATACCGCTTCGCCCATCTCATCAAAATCACGCCACAGGCTGCGAAGAGCGGCAACCAGATCTGCCAGGACAATCAGTTTGTGCTCTCTTTCGCTTTCGCGGATGGCATTGTGCATCTCTTCCCACTGTTTGAGATGATCCTCTTCCTCTCCCTTCAGTGCATAAGGAGCGACCAATTGTGCTACTTGCTGACCATACTTCTCAATGATCTCTTCGGCAGGAATATCACCACTGTACATCAATCCTGCTACAAGTACAGGCACTTCTGCCCGCATGCTCTGCAGAACCTGCAGCGCTTCCATTGTCAGCAGAATGGACGGGCGGCCTGCATTCCACTGTGTGCGGCCTGCCTGCCGCTGTACGGCATGGCAGATGGCACGATCCAGCATGGTATTTTCATTGTGCGGACAGGTCATGCAGCGCTCGCTGCGTTCCTGCACATCACTTTCGGTCAGCCATTCCCCTTCACCGCCGCGGGGTACACGGCCGCTTTTGACCAACTGGACGGTGGATGTACAATCCTCCTTCAGGATCTCTTCATCATACAAAGGGCAATAAAAGCTGCCCTGTTCTTTTTCTTCGTGCATTGCTTTTTATCCTCCGGGATATTTGGGTAAAAGAGGGCCCGTGCAGATCGCACAGGCCCCGGCAGAATCAGTTTGATTTGGGCTTAATATCCGGCCTTGCGGTCGACCAGATTGCGCATGGGCTCGCCCTTGGAATAATGCTCGATATTCTCAATGAACATATCCACGACCAGATCACGGGTGACATCCAGTGTCATGTTGCCCGAAACATGAGGTGTGATCAGAACATTGGGTGCATTCCAAAGCGCATCGTCTACAGGCAGAGGCTCGGGTACAACAACATCAAGAGCTGCGCCCTTGAGCTTGCCCGATTCCAGAGCGGCGATCAGCGCAGGCTGATCGATTGCCCAGCCGCGGCCGACATTGATCAGATAAGCACCATCCTTCATCAGCTCCAGACGGCGTGCATCGATCAGGTGAGTAGTGGCATCTGTGCCGGGAACACAGAGAGCAACAATATCAGCGCCCTGAATGGCTTCGTCCAGCTGATCAATGGTATAAACTTCATCGTAGGCAGGATCGCCGGGCTTCTTTGTACGGCGGACGCCGCGGATGCAGGCTGCACCCATGGCCTTGGCACGACGAGCAAAGTTTGTGCCGATATCACCCATGCCGACAATGGTAATGGTGGAACGCATGATAGAGTCGATCTCACCGATGATGCCCCAGCCATGCCGTGCGGTCTGTGCCATGTATTCGGGCATACGGCGCATCATCATGAGGGCAACGCAGATCATGTGCTCTGCAATGGTAACGCCATAACCGCCGGCAGAGTTTGTAACGATAACATCGGGATTGGGATAGATCTCATCACTTGTGAACTTATCGACACCGGCGAAAGAGCAATGGAGCCACTTGAGCGATTTATCTGCTGTAATGGCTTCCGGCTTGAAATTGCCGAAAAGAATCTCACAGCCATTGCTGCCCTGCAGCGCTGCTTCATCTGTTTCAAAATAAACGACTTCATGACCGAAAGCCGATGCCTTTGCCTCGATTCTTGCTTTCAGACCTTCATCCAGAAATGCCGCGTAGATACCGATTTTTGCCATGTTGATTTCCTCCTGTGTGTTTTCTATCTGTATTTGTTTTATTTCTCTTTCTGATATCGTTGATCCCGTTCCATATCGATCAGAATATCATTGAGTTCACCGCCCATGATCAGCATGGTAGCCACCAGCTGGAGCCATGCCATAAGTACCATAATGGCGGTCAGTGATCCATAAATCAGCGAATAATTGGAAATATTGGATACGTAATAGGAAAAGATGCCTGTGACGATCGTAATGCCTGCACCTGCAAAAACAGCACCCGGAAGCGCCTGAACAAAAGGATACCGTCCGCTGGGAACAAGATAATAAAAACCACCCAGCATAAAAAAGATATAGGCAGGCAGCAGAACAAACTTAAGCAGCCGCAGCAGTGCCGAAACTCCATCGGGAATATAAAGGTATCCCTGCAGCATTTCAATAACCAGTTCCCCGCCAAGGACAACAATGCATAGTGCAAAAACCGATACCAGAAAAACAGCCGAAAAGACAGCTGCTGTCATATAATTGATGATCCCGGCTTTCCGAATGGCATAGGCCTGCCGCACAGCTGTCAGCAGAGAATTGAGCGCACGCGTCAGCGCATACAGCGTCAGAAAAAGTCCTACAAAGAAGATATATGGAGCCTGAATCTCTCCGATATAAACCAGATAATCTGTGATAATGCCAATAACCTCTCCCGGCAGAATCCCCTCAAAACGATGAAGAATGGATATAATATCCACATTAAAACGGCTGATCATGGTATTTGCCAGAATGACCAATGGGAAAATAGAGAAAAAGAGGAAATAGGCCAGCTCGGCTGCCGACCGGGTGACACTATCGGAAAAATATCGTTTGACCATTCGGCTGCAAATCCTGATTGCTTTATCCATCATAAAAGGAACTTTCCCTTCTGCCGTAAATCTGCCGCCCTGCTTGTGGGGCAGCATAATGATTATATGTATCAAACATATTTATTATAGCAGATGACTGCTTTTCTGTAAAGGTTGCCGAAACCCCTTTGACAGATTCATTCCGTTTTTATACAATAATACCATCTTATCTTTGGAGGGATTTCCCCATGGAGTTATTCTATATTCCCATCTGCTCACCCATAGGTCAGCTCTGGATCTGCCAGCAGGATGATGCACTATGCCGGATCAGCGCTGCCGCCCCTTCTGACCTGCATCAATATCAGGAAAAGAGGACCTCTCTGCTGCTGGAAACCGAAAAACAACTTGCAGAATATTTCTCCGGTATCCGAAAAACCTTTGACCTGCCTTTGCAGCCAAAGGGTACTCCCTTTCAGCAGGCTGTATGGCATGCATTATGCGAGATCCCTTATGGCGAAGTCCGTTCCTATAAAGAAATCGCCGAAGCTGTTGCCCGTCCCAAAGCCTATCGTGCCGTCGGCCAGGCCAACAACAGAAACCCTCTGCTTATCGTACAGCCCTGCCATCGAGTTATCGGTTCAGGCGGCAGCCTGACAGGATTTGCTTATGGCACAGATATGAAACAATTTCTGCTTGAACTGGAAAATAAACACAAATAACAAAAATCTCCGTACGAGTCGTACGGAGATTTTTCTATATGGATATACCTTATTTGTCGTTTTTAATACCAAAAACCTTTTCCATAGCTGCAAGGCCGGTCGGTGTAACAGCAAGGCCACCCTCAGCGGTCTCACGCAGACAGGAGGGCATCATGCTGCCGATCTGGAACATGGCATCAATAACTTCATCGGGCGGAATAAAGCTGGCAATGCCCGACAGTGCCATATCGCAGGCGGTAATAGCCATAGAAGCATAAACACCGTTGCGCTTGATGCAGGGAACCTCGACCAGACCCGCAACAGGGTCACAGGCCAGACCCAGAGAGTTCTTGAGCGCCAGTGCCGCTGCATTCATGACCTGACGGTTGTTTCCGCCCAGCAGATAGGTCAGCGCACCGGCTGCCATAGCCGCTGCACTGCCGCACTCAGCCTGACATCCGCCGGCCGCACCCGAAACAGTCGCACGGGTAGCAATGACGGCGCCGATACCCGAAGCAACAATCAGACTATGGACGATATCACTGTCCATATAACCAAACTCTTCCTGCGCAGCAATCAGTACGCCGGGCATGATACCGGAAGCACCTGCTGTGGGTGCCGCTACGATAACACCCATGGAGGCGTTATATTCGTTGGTAGCAATTGCATAGGCAATGGCCTTTGCGTTAAAATCACTCAGCAGTGTGCGGCCTGTTTCAATACGGGAATAATATTTATAAGCATCACCGCCGGTCAGACCACTCAGAGAACGGCCATTCTCCTTGAGGCCGGCACGAACAGCATTGCGCATGACGGTATAGACCTTCTCAACGCGAGCTACGATTTCCTCGATGGGCGTGCCGCTGTCCTGAAACTCACACTGCAGGATATACTGCCAAAGGGCCTGGTGATTTTTTTCTGCACCTGCCAGGATCGATTCAATGCTTGAGATTTTCATTTGTGCTTCACCTTCCCTTAGAATTTTTCAATGGCAACAACGCCGATAACATTCTCCAGCGACTCTACCTTATGTACCGTCTCCTGGTCAACAGGAACATCGGTTTCAATAATGATAACAGTGCCTCCGGCGCGATGTTCACGGTCAAGATACAGTGTGGCAATATTATAACCGGCCGAACTGATGACCCCTGCAATACCATGGAAAACACCAATGACATCGCGGCCAAAGACAATGAGTGTATCAGCACTACAACGTACCGAAACTTCAAAGCCATTGATCTCGGTCAGCAGAATTGCACCGCCGCCCACCGAACTGGCGCGCAGACGAAGGGTGCTGCCATGCTCTGACTCGGCTTCAATAAATACAGTATTGGGATGATAACGGGGGTTATCATCTGTACGGATGGAATACTCCAACCCCATTTCAGGTGCCAATTCAAGGCTTTTACGGACATTGGGATCGGCTGTTCCAAAGCCCAGCAGGCCGCCAACAACAGCCTTATCGGTACCGTGTCCTTTATAGGTGGTGGCAAAGGAGCCATAGAAGGTGATCTTTGCCTTTATGATCTTATCTTTCAGAATACTTTTGCAGGCAAGGCCGATGCGGACAGCACCTGCTGTATGGGACGAAGACGGGCCGACGGTGATCGGGCCCAGCATATCAAACATGCCTACCGCCATATTGCACCTCTTTCATGCTGCCATCGGCAGCGGATAATATCTGAATGGAAAATTAATCGAGGAAATCCTTGAGCTTCTTGGAGCGGGAAGGATGACGCAGCTTGCGCAGCGCCTTGGCTTCGATCTGACGGATACGCTCACGTGTGACGTTAAACTCAGCGCCAACCTGCTCAAGGGTCTTGGGATGACCATCATCGATACCGAAGCGCAGACGCAGAACCTTCTCCTCACGTTCGGTCAGTGTCTTAAGTACCTTGGTCAGCTCTTCACGCAGGATTGTATTGGAGGCGGCATCGGCAGGTGCCAGTGCATCTTCATCGGGAATAAAGTCGCCCAGATGGCTGTCCTCCTCCTCACCGATGGGGGTTTCCAGAGAAACAGGCTCCTGTGCGATCTTGAGGATATCGCGAACCTTCTGTACGGGAATATTCATCTCGTCGGCGATCTCTTCGGGGCTGGGATCATGACCCAGTTCCTGCAGCAGCTGACGGGATACGCGGATGACCTTATTGATGGTCTCAACCATATGAACAGGGATACGAATGGTTCTGGCCTGATCGGCGATGGCACGGGTGATGGCCTGGCGGATCCACCATGTAGCATAGGTAGAGAACTTATAGCCCTTGGTGTAGTCGAACTTCTCAACTGCCTTGATCAGACCCAGATTGCCTTCCTGGATCAGATCGAGGAAGAGCATACCACGGCCGACATACTTCTTGGCAATAGAGACGACCAGTCGCAGATTGGCTTCTGCCAGACGCTTCTTGGCATATTCATCGCCTTCCAGCATACGCTTGGCCAGTTCGGTCTCCTCATCGCTGGACAGCAGGTTGACCTTACCAATCTCCTTGAGATACATACGGACAGGGTCATCGATGGCCAGACCTTCAGCCAGTGTATTATCATCAGGGATCTCTTCTTCGGTGAGGTCATCACTGTCGATGAAATCATCATCATTGTCGATGGTTGCAGGCATGATGTCTTCATCCATGATGATATCAACGCCCATCTTCTCCAGCGCATCATACATGGCATCCTGCTGTTCGTTTTCCATCTCCATTTCTTCGATGATCTTATTGACCTCTTTCATGGTGACTTTACCGTTCTTGCGGCACTTTTCAACGAACTCCTGTACCATTTCGGCTTTATTGGTTACCTTTGTTTCATTATTGTCTGCCATAATCTTATCCCTTTCTTTCTCGTTTGCGGCTGAGCACTTCGAGCAGACGGTCGTCACCCTCGGTCTGCTTTTTTGCATGTTCTTCTTTAATGACCGCGATGTAATCGACCAGTTCCTTTTCTGCGTCAGAGGACGCTACCTTTGCCGAAAGTACGTGGGTCAGATGACGGATCTCTGCATCTTCAAGCCCGGCCATAACAGCTGCCGGCCGGATCTCGTGTCCGCATTCTTCCATGCTCAATGCTTTTTTATATATCCTGGCCAGAAAATCAGATGAAAACTCTTCCGGAGTGATCATCGTTCCGGCCTTCCGTAAAAGCTCATGATCATCAAGTATGATGGTCAGCAGCTTCTCTTCACAGATTGCCGATCGCGGATTTGCATACCGCAGGCCGTTCTCTTTGGGCTGTATTGCCCGCACCGGCCGCAGCGCCTCGCTCTCGGTCTTTTTCTTTTCCCTGCGCATGGCCGCACCAAAAGCACGCTTGACTTCAGCTGCCATGACTGCCGCTGTGATCCCGGCCTGCTGCGCCACTGTATGGCTGAGGATCTCCCTCTCGACAGGGCTCTGAACCGATGCGATGTAAGCGGCGGCTTCTTTTAAGTATTCTACCTTCTGTGCATCTATGTCGAGTACATATTTGCTCTTGATAACAGCCAGACGGTATTCACTGTCGCTCTGAGGCTTGTCCAACAGTAGCTGGAACGCCTCACGACCATTCTTTTTGATAAACTCATCAGGGTCTTTCGCTCCCGGAATACGAAGAACCTTGACCTCCAGACCTGCCCTGTTGAGCAGATCAATGGCCTTCTGGGCCGCCTTCTGGCCGGCTGCATCGGAGTCATAGCAAATGATGACTTCCTTGGCATACCGCCCCATCAGCTTGGTTTGGTCAGGGGTCAGTGCCGTACCCAGAGAAGCAACGGCATAATCAAATCCGGCCTGATGAAGGGCAATGACATCCATATAGCCCTCAGCCAGAATCAACCTCTCCCCTTTGCTTTTCTTTGCCAGATTCATGGCAAAGAGATTGCGGCTCTTGTTAAAGACCGGTGTATCACCCGAGTTGAGATATTTGGGCCCATCTCCCTCCATCACACGGCCACCAAAAGCGATTACATTGCCGCGGATATCGATGATGGGAAACATAACACGATTGCGGAAGGCATCATAAACGCCACCCGATTTGTTTTTTCGGGCAAGCCATGCCGATTCCAGTTCATATTTGGTAAACCCTTTTTCCATCATGGCCTTGCAGAGCCTGTCCCATTCGGCCGGGGCATAACCCAGACCAAAAGAAGTGATGGTTTTTTTGCTGAGCCCTCGCCCCAGCAGATATTCCAGCGCCCCTCGTCCTTCCGGCCCCATCAGACAGGTATGGAAGAAGCGGGCCGCTTCTTTATTGAGGGCATGCAGACGTTCACGATGCCGGCGCGCAGCATCATTACCTCCCTCATCCTCCGGGACGGTCATACCATACATATCAGCCAACAGCTTGACCGCTTCCATAAAAGGAAGATTTTCTTCCTTCATGATAAAGGTGATGACATTTCCGCCCTCACCACAGCCGAAGCAGTGAAAAAACTGCTTATCGCCCGAAACCGAAAAGGATGGAGTCTTTTCATTATGGAAGGGACACAGGCCAAGATAGCCAGAGCCGCTTCGTTTGAGGGTTACATATCTGGAGATGACTTCGACGATGTCGCATCGATAAATCAGCTCATCCAGAAAGCTCTGCGGCAACGCCATAATCTCACCTCCGAAAAATAGCCTACATTATATAATACGCAAACGGTTGCTATTTGGCTCCCGATTTTTCGAAAATTTTATTCTTTTTCAGATTTTTATTTTCCGTCTTATTCTGTAATACGGCGGGCAAAGAGTTTCTCTTCCCCGGCCATGGGCTCGACCTGTCCGTTGGTGGCATCAATAATATCAGCGCAGAACCCTTCAAACTGCCCGGTGGGCATATAGACGGTCAGCAGTACACTGGCACCGAAATCGGCGCTCTCCTCGACTGCTTCAAAG
>JAEIGA010019987.1_pt1 | contig 10206 bp, 4 predicted proteins | sample 9270691 | NCBI WGS metagenome assembly JAEIGA01 (sample SAMN17057246, study PRJNA624740) | gut metagenome | biome: biome; isolation source: fecal sample | host: Bos grunniens | place: China: Xizang | collected 2019
GGATTGCTACTAATTCAGATATTTTAGAAGGCAATTGACCTTTTTAATTGAGAATTGAGAATTGAAAATTAAAAATTAAGGTATTGCCGAGCAGAAAATTTCTGCTCGGCAATTCTTTTATATACATCGTCATTGCGAGGCTTGCTACAAGCCGTGGCACTGCTGCGATTAAGCCGAAGACCGAAGGTCAATCTTCCACTGTTAATTAGGGGCAATAGGGAGAATAGGGAATTTAAAGAATTTAGCGACAAAAAAAATCACTATACTCCCTAATTTCCCTATATTCTCTCTCAACCCTCAACTAAAAAAGCCTTTCCGTTTTTCGATAATCATTCACCTCGCATATATATAAATTTAGGTATAACCGCAAAAAAAATTGCAAAATTGCTTTGATATTTGAATCTTAATACCTACCTTTGCTATAATAAAACATACTTTTAGGAGAGCTAATCCTCTCCCCTCGAAATTATCGGGGGGGGGGATTTTAGACTTTAAAGTATTGATATAAAGATAGTTAGGAGCGATTATTTAACGAACCACTTTATATTAACTCAATTTATTAACTAATTTTTTAAACGCAATGAAAAAGATTTTCTTTGGACTTTTGGCAATGGTTGCAATGATTGCAACTTCTTGCCAGCAGGATGTCGAGCTCGGCGTTAATGGTGGTGATGTTGCTACCGTTTCGATCGAGGTTGGTACTCCTACCCGTGCTGCGTATAGCGATGGTAACTCGGCTACCGTTTTGAAGTACGCAGTTTACACTGGTGGCGAGAAGCTCGGTGCTCTTTGCAAAGACAACGCTTCAATCGCAAATGGTAAGGCAAGCGTTCAGTTGACCCTTGCGCTCAACAAGACCTACACTATCGTCTTCTGGGCACAGGCAGAGGGTGCGCCTTACACATTCAACGGCAACTCGGTGACTGTTTCTTACGAGAATGCAGTTTGTAACGACGAGAACCGTGACGCATTCTATGGCGTTCTCGAGCACACCGTTACTGGTGCTGCTACCCTCGGCGTAGAGTTGCACCGTCCATTCGCACAGGTGAATGTTGGTACAACCGACCTTCAGGCAGCTAAGGATGCAGGTCTCACTCCTACAAAGTCGAAGATTGTTATCAACAATGTTTGCAACCACCTCGACCTCTTGACTGGTGAGACTACAGGTTCTGCAGATGCTACTTTTGCATCGGCAGACATCCCTTCTAGCGAGACTTTCCCAGTTAGCGGTTGCGCTTACTTGGCAATGAGCTATGTTTTGGTAGAGGATCAGCAGACAACTCACGATGTAACTTATGTTATCAACGAGGATGGCGAGAATATCACTCGCACTGTAGGTTCGGTGCCTATGAAGGCTAACCACCGCACAAACCTCTATGGTGCATTGCTCACCGCTGTTGAGGATGTAAATGTTGAGATCAAGCCTGGATACAACGAGCCAGGTTGGGACCTCTGCAAGGTTTTTGTTGACGGCGTTGTATACACCAACTTCCGTGAGGCTGTTGCAAAGGCTCTCGAGCTTAACAAGCCTATCGAGTTCGTTGAGGATATTGCTATCGAGGCTGACGAGACTATCACCGTTCCTGCAGGTCAGACTTTGGCCCTCAACCTCAATGGTTGCACTCTTTCGGGTGTTACCGTGGATGCTGACAAGAACGACGACGGCAAGATTACATCGGCTGACAACGAGGTTATGTTTGATGTTCGTGGTACAATGAATGTAAACGGCGGTACCGTAACCATCAAGCACGAAGGCGAGGGTTACGAGAACTTCGGTTGGAACGCTTGTGGCGAAGCATTCTATGTAGCATTCAATGGCGTTTTGAATGTAAACGAGTCAACCATTATTAACTATGGTGGCGTGCCAATGGCATACGCTATAGACCTCGTAAACGCATCGGCAACTCGTTGCGATGAGGCCGGTGTTCACCTCAATGTTAAGAGTTCAGTTCTCAAGTCGTCGTACATCCCTGTTCGTGTATTCAACAATGGCGCAGGTATGAACCACGTAACTATCAATAACTCTACTCTCGAGGGTACAAGCCGTGCATTCTGGGTACATATTTACTCGAGCGCTGATAATGGTGGTAAGGGCGTTAAGGATTCGACTTTGAATATCGACATCTACAACAACAATAATAGATTTATTGCAGATGACCCTAATCGTTTGATCGAGTATGGTTTCACTGACGAGATTAATGTTACTCCACAGGGCGTAATCGTTATGAAGGATGCCGAGGGCAATGTTATCGAGGGTATCGGTATGGACCTCGAGGGCAACTATGCTGTGACAGCTTCTGCAGGTTTGGCTTGGATTGAGGACAATATTGCTGCAAATAATGGATTTGAGGGCAAGACTGTAAAACTCGCAGCTGACATTGACTTGTCGGAATCTAATTGGGATCCTATTGGTGATAACAGAACAGATGTAGCTTTCACTGGCGTTTTCGATGGTCAGAATCATACAATTAGCGGCTTGAGTAAGTCTACATTTGACGGCTCTCAGTTTGGTAACAAAGAGGGCTGGGGTTTGTTCTCGGTTGTAGATGGTGCAACCGTTAAGAACCTCAAAGTAGATGGTGCAACCTTCGGTTCATACACAGTTATTTCCGGTGTAATAGCAGGTTATGCTAATAACACAACATTCGAGAATATCGATATCACCAACTCTAAGGTTGCCGGATACAACTGGTACACCGGTGGTGTTGTTGGTTGGGCTCAAGGCGAGTGTACATTCAAGAAAGTAAACTTGGATGAGACAGTTGCAGTCGGTACATTGTGGGATTCTCACGGACAGTCAGCCGGAGGTATTGCCGGAGGCGTTAGCGCATCATCAAAGATTACTATCGAGGATTGTAATATTGCTTGCGTGCTTGATGTAATCAACGATGTTACTTCTAACTACAAGTGGTGTGTCTACCGTGTTGCAGGAATGCTTATCGGTAACACCAACACAACTGAGACTAAATACAACGAGGTTGTTACAGCTACAGCAACAAATGTCACATGTAAGAATGTTACAGTAACTTACGGTGACTGGATGAACTACCACTACTGCGAAGGTTTCTGGAATCGTGGATGGGGTCGTTATGAATCATCTGAATACGTAGGTGGCGTTGATCAGAACGAGCCTCACAATCACGCTGAAGGGGAGCAACACTATGTTTGCTTACCATTTGACCAGCTCTTCGGTGGAAGCGCTAATGGCTCAGGCCACTACCCTGTAAGGGGTCTTGCAGAGTTCCCAGGTGTAACTGTTAACTACCCTGCTTCGTATCGTCGTGAGGTTTCGTCGGCTGCAGCTTTGACTGAGGCTCTCGGTAAGGGTGTTTCTGTTATCCTTGACACTGATATCGACTTTGGTTCGGAGCAGTTGGCTATCACAGGCGAGAATCAGGTTGTAGACCTCGGTGGTCACGCACTCACTACTGCTAACAACTGGGGTGGTATCTCGTTGAAGAATGGTGCATCTATCAAGAACGGTACTATCACTCACGCTGGTACCACTGCTGCTATCAAGGCTTTCAATGGTTCTTCGGTAGAGAATGTAACCATCAATGCGACTTGCGCTACTGCAGACAAGACCGTTACCGCTATCGCAGTTCAGCAGGGTGCAAATGTTGAGTCTATCAAGAATGTAACTATCAATGGCGTTAGCCAGGGTATCGAGGTTGGCTACCAGGCAACTGTTGGTCTTATCGAGAATGCTGTTGTTAACGAGTCGAACAACGGTACCGCTAAGGGTATCGGCCTCGTAATTAACGGTGGTAAGGTAGGTAAGGCTAAGGATTGTACCTTCAAGGGTGAGACTTATGGTATTACATTGCACCTCAAGGGTGTATTTGCAGCCGGTCTTGAGTTGGAGAACTGCAAAGTAGAGGGCGCAACCGCTTCGATCTACGCTTGGGATGAGAAGGGTATCAGCAACACAAGTGGCTCGCTCGTTCTCACTTACGACGCTGCAACAACTCTCACAGGCCCATTTGTTTGGGACTTCGAGGATGAGTGCTCGAGTGTTGTAACTCTCAACCGTCCACAGTAAGCAACCGACGGTTTCAATAAAAGACTGCGCCGCTCTTTCGAGCGGCGCAGTTGTTTTTTTGGGGATAGGGCGGGAAGAAGAGAGGAATTTCTCGTTACCTCTACTTCTCCTCGGCGAAGTAACGCCAAAGTGGAGCGGCGTGCATAGCCTGAACGACCTCACCCTGCTCGAGCAACTCTCGCACCTCGGCCTTCGTGAAGAGGTGCACATCGAGATCCTCGCTCTCCTCGGGGTGACGCTCGGTGACAAGCTCGACATCCTCGGCCAAGAAGGTGTAATTGAGGTTGTTGTGATTCGACGGGTTAGCCGAAGTGGTCATATAGAGCGACCAACGGCCACCGCCATAGCCTGTCTCCTCCTCCAGTTCTCGCTTTGCGCCCTCCATAGGCGAGGCATCGGTCGGATCGACCAAGCCGGCGCAGAGTTCGTAGTTGGTTTGTCCGAGGCCGTGACGATACTGGCTCACAAGCACCATCTCGCCCTCCTTGGTCACGGCGATGACATTCGCCCAGCTCGGGAACTCGAAGACATACCACTCGGGGATGATAGTTCCGTTGGGGAGCTGCACCTTATCACGGCGCACAGTACACCACGCACCCTCACGCAGAAGATACTCGGTGGAGAGCACGCCCCATTTGCGATTTTTCAGAGGTTTCACCATATACCTATATATAATTGGGTTGACGGTGCAAAGGTAAGAAACTAAACGGAAAACGGAAAACTTTTTTAATTAGTTAGGAGTTGAGAGCGCCAAGAATAGGACTAGTGAGACAAATAGGACAAATAGGACAAATGGGGATGGCGCAGAAAATAAAATTCCCATCAATTCCCATTGGTCTTATTTCTCTTATTAGTCTCATAAAAAAAGCTAATGGCCACCGCTATGCTCCTTCGGGATGACGACTTGGTTTCTGCACGCCTAAAGTATATAAGTCCGAAAATTTTTAATTAGAGAGGAGAGAGGAGATAGGAGAGAATTTAGGGAAATTAGGGAGCATAGTGATTTTTTGTCGCTAAACTCCCTAAACTCTTTAAACTCCCTAGACTCCCTAGACTCCCTAGTGCTGCTTAATTGACAATTCTCAATTTTACTAAAAGCAAAGAGGCTCGAAAAACTCGAGCCTCTCTTGCTTTTAGTAAATAAGGTCATCCTCTTCCGATCCAAATCCTGGAAGGAGTGTTCCTGTACTTACGCTGTAACCCTGCTCGGCTACAACCTCTACAATATCAATCTCTGGAGCAGAATAGCTCAAAATTGTCTTTTTCATAATTTTCTGAACTTTAAATTGTTAAACTACTCCGTTAATTAGTTTGCTGTATAAACTGGCAACGATGGCTTCGCAGTCAAGAACGAGCAGTTGTCGCCCTCGGCAGTACTCTTGCTAATAGCTGCCGAATAGATGTAATTGAAGTAATTATCCGCAGCGATAGGGGTCACAACATCAGTAGTGATTGTTATAGCCTCACCACTATTATCGGTATCTTTTATCTCCTGCTGCGACAAAATCAAGTTACCACCAACACTACACTTGGTTGCCTTATTTGCATCCGCACGAGCGATACCCATAATCGCACCAGCATGACCATCGTAACCAATAGCCTTAACATCACAATACGACTTCGCACCTACGATAGGCTCTGTTGCATTACCAACGAAACCGCCGATACGCGAGTTAGCCATGTCTGATGTGCAATTGCTTACAGTTACATTACCTATATTTACATTCTCACCGCTGAATGTTGTGCTTGTCTCTTGGTAAGCGCCAACAAAACCTGCAACATTGAATGTCTTTTTCGATGCTCCAGTAACATTGTCAACAGTTACAGCACCCGAGTTTCCGCAATTCGAAATAACAGCTACTACTTTCGCTTCTGCAATATAACCAGCTACGCCACCAACACACATATAGTCCTTCATATCCAAATTCTTTACTGTTACAGCACCAGTGTTGGTACAATAGTACAAGCTTGAATCAGGAGTTCTATTATTCTCAGCGGGGCTACTGTGAGAGTGTGCATAAGCGATTACACCAGCAGCCATTACATTCTTAGCGTCATCCTTACCAGTGCCATTGAGCGAACCATCAACTGTGATAGCTCCGCTATTGCGGCAATTGGTGTATGTACCATAGCAGTAGTTGTCGGCCGAGATACCTGCAACACAGTGACGACCAGCCGATGCAGAGAGGTTATCACCCTGCAAAGTGATAGCAGCGCTATTGGTCAAGTTCTTGTACTCCATCTCGTGGACAACACTCTTTGTTGCAAAGTAGAAACCACCAAATATACCGCCGATAAGGAAGCCCTCGCCAGCTGGTGCGCTTGTAACGAGTTCGCCCTTCTTTGCTGTGATAGTGATAGGCTTGGTGTTGTCACAATTCTGAATGGTACAGAGCGACTCAGTAATCTTAGCACCCTGTGCGATGTAACCTGCAAGACCGCCGATGAACGAGTGGCCAGCAGCAGCGGTTTCGATCTCAATCTTACCGTTGTTGTCGCAGTTGTCAGCATCGTACAATGGAGCAAAATAGTGAGCAACGCAACCAGCAATGATAGTACGACCATCCTTACCTGTTGTGCCACTTGCCAAACCTGGGATAACAGTACCTGTAATATCACCAGAGTTGCTACAGTTGTAGAGTACAACACGGTTTTCAGTGGTAAGTTCATCACTAGAATAGCCCTGGTTTGCGATAAGACCAGCGATGTAGCAGTTGGTGTTCGATGTCCAACCTCCAATGTTGTTCAATGTGATATCACCACTATTCACGAGGTTCTGCCACTTCTCAGTAGTAGATGATGTGGCACTTACAGAAGTAATACAAGAGATGCCACCGATATATACAGTGTTGCCATTTGCTGTCAGATCCGACAATGTGATATCTCCGCTGTTCGAGCAGTCTGCAAGAAGACCTACAGGCTTAGCAACAATACCTGCAACACGAAGAGCAACAGCTTCGGTTGCACCATTCTCATCTCTATCAACAGTGAGCGCACCGCTATTAGTACAGTTGGTAACAGAACCCGTTGTAGCCCACGCAATACCGCAAACAATAAGGTCACCAGCCGACACTGGAGCGTTAGTACCATCGCCAACCATAACGACACCAGTATTCTCGCAGTTGTCAATAGGGCCACAAGTATGAGCATTGATACCTGCAACCATAAGGTTACCCTTCGAATTACCGATATGCTTGATAGCTCCGCTATTGGTAGAGTTAGAGATAGCACCACTCATACAACGAGCGTTGATACCAGCGAGGAAGATCGAGTTACAAACTCCGTCGTGAATGACATCGGCATAGTTCTTACAATTTGTGATGTTGCAAGCTGTTGCATCCAACTCGTAATCCTTGTAATCTTCGTTGGTTATATACAAATCGCCTGCTGCGATACCTCCTACATAGAGATTGTTTGAACCTGTGAGAGCTCCGCTATTCTTGATAGTACCCTCAACATTGTTTATACAGTTATCAATATTGCAGAGAACATCGTTAGCGATGATACCTCCAATTCGTGTTGCGCCAGTAGCACCATTATTGGTAAGAGGAGCATTGTTGGTACAATTGCTAATAGGCGAGAAGTTCGCACCTCCGATGATACCTCCGATGTAGCGTGAACCACCATCGTCGTTGCAAGTGATAGCTGCGTGGTTGTGGTTGTCCGAGAAAGATACACCCTGGATCAAATTACCAGTAATACCTGCAAAATTCGAAACGGCAATACCGCTCTTAATCTTTGTAGTAGAGATTGCGCCGTGGTTCTCACAGTTGGTAACAACCTTTACATCTGGTGCAGTCTTGAAATCCTCGCTATATTTTATCATATTACCGAGGATACCTCCAACATAAACTCGCAATGATTTCTCGCCAGCGTCGATAGTAACAGCTCCGTAGTTCTTAATCTCTGTGAGCGAAACGCCCGAGTGAGCACCACCGACAGCACCACCAACAGCGATGTAAGGAGTAATCTCCTCGCCACATACTGCCTTAACGGTTACAGCTACATGGTTCTCGCAGTTCGAGATGGTTGCACCACCTGCCTGACCTACCAAACCACCAATATTGAAGTGGTCATACTTCGACTGCGAAGCGGTAGTGGTGTAGGTAGTGTTGTTTACCTCCAAAGTACCGTGAGCCTCGCAGTTGGTCATTGTGCCGTCGAAACGACGAGCAATTGCACCAACGATTGGTTTTGCAGTCTCAACGATTGCTACATCTGTCAACTTCACATTCTTAATAGTAGCCGCAGTAGTGCCGAACAAAGGAGCCTTCAAGCCCTTAATCTCGTAACCCTTGTCCGCACCACCGTCGAATACGATGTGCGAAGGCAAAATCTCGATTCCGTGCCAACCTGTTACACCCGACATATCGATAGTTGCGCCGATAGTAACCTTGGTTACATTGCTCAACTGGCCAACCTCCGACAACTGTGCCAAGCGCTTCATCTGCGCTGCGTTCACGATAACCAACTCGCCCTCCTCGTCATTGCCAGCGTTAGGGGTGAAGGTAACCTCGCCAAACTCCTTAACAACGCCTGGCTGAACAGCGTGGAAGTCGCTATTGAAGCGAACAACCATAGTGTTCTCGGTCAAAGCGTCAGAGACGAGTGTAATGGTGTAGATGCCGTGCTCGCCAGCAGGAACAGCCACATAGATAGGGGTAGCCTCCTCGGCATTGAGCTTCAAACCGCCCTCTGGGAAGAGTACCGAGATGGTGTTTACTGCGCCCTCATTAGCGGTCAAAACACCAGTCTTGCAGTCGATAAGGTGCAAACCTGCGATCTTACCCTCGGCCTCAACGGTCATCGAAGCCAAAGTCACATCGCCCTTAACAGCCAAACGAAGCACGCCCGAGAGGTGGTTCATCTGAATTGCAGGAGCAACCTCGCCCTCGGCAGGAGCAACTGCATAGGCATACATAGGTGCCGACTGCGGTGCGAATGTGCCAACGGTGTAAGGCTGAACATTTGCAAACACTACCGGATAGGTGTTCTCCGGAAGAGTTATCTCTGGAGTAGGCTCCTCGCCTGGCTCCTCGGTATCCTCACCCTCGATAGGCATAACCTGCGATACAGGGTATACCACGCAGTATGGATAAGTGAGCTCCTCGCCAAATGTGAAAGCTGCAGTCGGCTGACCTGCAACCTCTGGTGCGAGTGGAGTAGAAGCTACGCCATTAACTGCGATAGCATCACCCTCACTCCAATAAACAGGGTAGAGACCGTCAGCCTTCTCGCCGAGCTGCGTACGGCTCTCCTCCAACGAAAGGGTAATAGTGGTATTACCCTTCTGACCTTCGACCTTAACGCCGAGGTCATCGGTTGTGTCTGTCACGCACGAGAATGCGAACATTGCGACCGCAACCGCCATGAAAATTTTTGTCAAATTTTTCATCTTGTTTTAGGTTTTTGGTTTGTAATTAAAGTTAATTGAATATGTCGTTTTATCTTCTGTCACATTTAATGTGACACTACTATTTAGCAAAGTTATAAAAATAAATTCGTAAATGCAAAATTAACCAGAGAAATTAGGTACACTATTTCGATTTCGATTATTTTTTTCATATCTTTGCGGTAGAGGCGGAGTGTAATTTTGCCTAGAGATAGAGGTTTAACCCTAAAAAACGGATACTATAAAACGACTTATTTCTATTTTAGAACTCGTATTCTACCAGCGTTTCGATTGCGTTATATTCCACCTGAAATGTCAGTCTAAAGTGATATACACCTTTTTCTTTGGGTAAACCAAGAAATTTCAACACAAAGTCGGTTGAAATCAGCTGCATATCGGAATAATTAACTTCCGATAGTTTTACTTTGTATATTTTTGCGCCCTCCCTATCAAAATAGAGGCTCATATCCGTATAATCTTCTTCAATTTTGGATCCCTCCTCTTGATACCCATTTTGTACAAATTCGTAGTAGGAGATATATTGCAACTCTACTAAATCGGACATATCGCTTCCTGCCGGATGGTGCTCATCAAACGCCTCTATTGTTTCGAGTTGAATACTCTTTACTTCTCCAAGAATAGCTATAGTGGGACCATTTAACACCCATTTATTGTATGATAGGTCGTTATAATACTGCGACAATCTATCAAAGATTTCTCCGCTGGTAACGGCACTACCACCAACATAAAAAGGTATACACCCATCGCCATA
>JAEIGA010019988.1_pt1 | contig 10206 bp, 9 predicted proteins | sample 9270691 | NCBI WGS metagenome assembly JAEIGA01 (sample SAMN17057246, study PRJNA624740) | gut metagenome | biome: biome; isolation source: fecal sample | host: Bos grunniens | place: China: Xizang | collected 2019
ACTCTCATATCTCTCCAAGCCTCAGAATAGTCATGATTTTTCTTTAACATAAGATTTTTAGTCTCATTAGCATACTTATCATACAAAGAAAGAGCTTTTTCTATCGGCAATTCCATTTCAGAACTATCTCTTAACTCAATTTGAATCAAAGCAATAATACCATAATTTATCATTCCAATAAACTCAGAAAGTATTCCCTCGTCAATCATTTGCTCTCCCGATTCTTGAATACTTCTTATACGAGATGCTTTTATAAAAATTTGATCAGTAAGAGAGGAAAGTCGTAAAATTCTCCAAGAAGTGCCATAATCAGAAAGCTTAGCCTCATACAATTCTCTGCACTTTTTTATAACATTATCGTATTCTATGTTAGTGTTATTCATAATTTTTATTATCTTTGTACGGTTAAAAAAATTAAAATGTTTAGCGAGGGTAAAATTACAACATTTTTCAGAAAGCAAAGTATTATTTGCAAAAAAAATATTTTTGAGTTCACTTCCCCAAAACTTATGGGAATACTAAATGTCACAGAAGATTCCTTTTTTGATGGAGGAAAATACAATAATCTTGATAATGCCATATTAAGAGCTCAGTCACTTATTGAGCAAGGGGCAGATATAATTGATCTCGGAGCTTGTTCTACTCGACCGGGTTCTACTACGCTTGTTTGTGCAAAAGATGAAATCTCAAAAATTATTCCTATATTAAAAGTAATAAGAAAGCAATTTCCAGATGTAGTTATTTCAATAGACACTGTTTGGAGTGAAGTTTCTCGTGCTGTTGTTGCAGAAGGAGCAGATATAATTAACGACATTTCTGGAGGAAACTTTGACCACCAAATGCTAAAAACAATAGGAGAATTAAGCATTCCTTACATACTTACTCACAATGGAGAAATCACTAAAATAAACCAATATTTTTCTGAACGTATTGAAACATTGTATGAATACGGAGCTAAGGATATAATTTTAGATTTGGGTTTTGGCTTTGGCAAAACAATAGAAGAAAACTATCTTTTACTTGCAAAACAGAAAGAATTCAAAATCTATAATCTTCCAATTCTAACAGGAATTTCACGAAAAAGCATGATTTACAAGGCTCTTAATACTTCGCCCGACAAAGCCCTTAATGGCACAACATTTTTACATGCGTTTGCACTTCAAAATGGGGCCGATATTTTAAGAGTACATGATATTGAAGAAGCAAAACAATGTATTAAATTATTCAACGAATATAAAAAACATTTAAAACAATGATATTAAACGCTATTGAAGGATTACCAACTTTTAAAATAATAGATTTTGTAGATATTCTATTAGTTGCAGTATTATTCTATTACCTTTACAAACTTCTTAAAGGTACTAATGCATTAAATATTCTTATTGGATTTATACTTGTCTATATTGCAAGTGCCATTGTTAAGTTTCTTGATATGAAACTCCTTACAGAAATTTTAGATCAATTCATTTCTGTTGGAGTAATTGCACTTATAGTAATTTTCCAGAGCGAAATCAGACGTTTTCTTATTCTTTTAGGCTCAAATGGCTTTCTTGACAAATGGAAAAAACTTATTTTCTGGAAAAGCGATAAGGCGACAAAAAATAATTTAGACGTTTCCTCGATAGTATTAGCCTGTAATCATCTTTCACAATCCTATACAGGAGTCTTAATTGTAATATGCAAATCAAATCCTCTTGAGCAAATAATTCAAACAGGAGATATTTTTTCCTCTGAAATCAACTCTCAACTTTTAGAAACAATATTTTTCAAAAACACACCTTTGCATGATGGAGCAGTAATAATAAATGAAAACAAAATTCAAGCTGCTCGCTGCATTCTTCCTGTAAGTAAAAATAGTGATATTCCTGCTTCTATGGGTTTAAGACATCGTTCTGCGATAGGAATCACAGAAGTAAGTGACGCAATCTCAGTAATAGTAAGTGAACAAACAGGAAAAATATCTGTTGTAAAACAAGGCATCGTAAAACACGGCATTAGCATCGATGAATTACAAACTTACTTAGATAAAGAGTTTAATTCATAAAAATACTTGAAAGTTTTTCACAACTATTTTGCCAGCTATATTCATTAAAGACATAGTCTTTACCTGCTTGTGCTATATTTTGTGACAATTCTTTATTGTCTAACATCTTTATTATGTAGTCTGCATACTCTCTTGCGTTATTTGCAATCAAGATTTCTTCTTTATCTTTTGCTCTTAAGGCTTGATTTGCCAAAGAACTTGTAATACAAGGCACATTCATAGCCATTGCTTCAAGTAATTTGTTTTGAAGGCCTGTACCTATTCGCATTGGAGCAATAAAAAGCTTAGTTTGAGAATAATATTCTTTCATATCCTCTACCCAACCTGGCATTATTATTCTTTCATTAGCTAATTTTTCTAACCAAGAAGGAGAGCCACCTCCTGCTATTACTATTTTAACGTCAGGCTTCTTTTCCCAAACAAGTGGCATTATTTCTTTTATCAAATATTCCGCCGCATCAATATTAGGAGCATAACTCATCGCTCCAGAAAACAAAACATCAAAAGGTTTTTCCTTTGGTTGAGGATAGGTAAAATAAGTTTCTGCTACTCCATTTGGAATAATATACACTTCATTCTTTCTTGGACTTTGCAATAGTTCTCTATCGGCCTGAGTGATGATAGTAAGAGCATCAAAAATATTAAACATCTTACTCTCATACCTTGCTAAACGTTTAGCCTCTATTGTAAATAAGATTTTTTCTAACAATCCAGAATTATCTGCTCTACGTTTCATATTCATAGAGAGCGTATCTTGAAAGTCTAATACTTTTTTAGTGTTTATTTTCTTAGCAAAAGGTGCTAATCTTACAAATTGAAAATAACAAATCTCTATTTTATTTTTTTCAACAAAAGATTTAAAGTTTTTTTTCGCTCGTTTAGAATTATAATACGCTGTTTGAAAAGGTAGAAAAGTAAAAATTGACAAACAAACTCTTAATAGGCTTGAAAATATATTTAATCTTTCTATATGAACGGCTTTACAATATTTCAACAATTCTTCTTTTGCCTTTTTTTCTTCATCTTTATAATTCAAGCAAAAAAGGTAAACTTCATGTTGCTTAGCCAATTCCTTTATTTGATAATAGGCACGTAATTTGTCGCCTTTCATCAAAGGAAATGGTATTCTTGTTAAAACCACTGCTATTTTCATTGTATTTGTTCGTATAGTGATAATAATTGATTAACTACCTCATCATTTGAATATTTCTCCGATATAAGTTTGTAAGCCTCTTCCCCGATTTGCTTACACTCAGCAGGATTTTCTACACAATATTTTATAGCATCAGCAAACTCTTGTGGAGTATTTGCAATCAATATATTCTTTTTATCTTCATACATTATACCCTCAGCAGCAATTGTTGTAGCAATAACAGTCTTTCCTATACTCATTGCTTCTATTATCTTGATTCTTATTCCGCTTCCACTAAGCAATGGAACTACCATTATCTGTTTGCTTGTCATAAAACGAATGCTATCATCCACCTCTCCTACTATGTGAACGCCTTCTATGTTGGTATCTATCAACCATTGAGGCATATATCTCCCTGCAAAATATGCCTGTACATTAGGAGTAGATTGTTTAATCTTATCCCAGCACTCTTCTAAGAACCATTTAATTCCTTGTTCATTAGGATGCCAATTCATACTGCCTATATGAAAAATTGTATTTTTTTCTTCCAACACATCAGCGAGTAATTCAGGAGGATTCATTCCAAAAGGAATTCCTTTACATGGCTTACGAAGACCTTGACTCTTGAAATACTGAGCATCAACTTCTGTTACAGGACTAACAGCATCATAATCATTTATATGATTGAGTTCATAATATTTCAAAGTCATTGCCAAATGTTTGATATACCCTCTTTTAAATGGTGTTTTTGTGGATTTATATATTCGTTCCCAAATCTTATGTTCTATATTAGGTGCACGAAGAATTATTTTTGCCTTGCTGAGTTTTCGCATTATAGGAAGATATGGTGTAAGAAAAATACTCTCAACTTGAATCACATCAAACTCCTCTGCTTTTAATATTTGAGCAAGTTTTTGCTTCATTTGATCATTGATGAATCGCTTTACGTGATAACTCTCTCCACACAACCATGCAACAAGTGCTCCAAGTATCTTGATATCTAAATCAACAAATACTGTTTCAAAATGAGTTTTTTCTACATATTCTTTAGGTAATTTTTCTACTTTACAAGGGTGTTTTTTAGAGTGAAAACTTAAAACCTTAACTTCGTGACCTTTATTTATCAATCCTTCTGTTATATAGTGCATTCCCATACTACCCCCATCTAAGGCAGGAAAAGGTGGTTTATAACAAAATTGGAGTATCTTCATTTCTTCTTTTTATATATTTTTTTTATTTTATCAACTATTTTTTCCATGGTTTTACCCCACACCTCTGCATTCATTATGCCTGCATCGGTCGTTGCTTTTGCTGTAAGAAACAATCCTATAGGCAAGAAAATGAATGTTGAAAGCCACATGCCCACCCAAATTGGTATTTCTTCTTCTCGTGCTGCATTTTCACCCATTGTTCCTACTATGTAATAGATTATAAAGGCTAAGGCTGAGACAACTATCGGCATTCCTAAGCCTCCTTTTCTAATTATCGCACCAAGTGGAGCTCCTATAAAGAATAGTATCAAACAAGCAACTGAAAGAGTAAATTTTCTATGCAATTCTATTTGATGCCTTCTTATCATATCTTGTTCACTACTTAAACGCAAAAGATTAGAGTTAATTTCATTATAAAGAAACTCTACTTTACTTGAAGTAACACTTTCTATTTCTCTTTGTCTATCGGGGGAAAGGGCAGAAAGTTGAGAATAGAAATTTTCTTGTTTTAAATTATTTTGTGCATTTATTGCAAAATTATTCTTAGCCAAAGAACCAACTATTTCAATCAGAGTATTTTCATTTTTATGCAAAGTATCTAAGTTTCTATTCAATGCCTTTATATCTAACATTTTATAATGTCCTTCATATCTATCTTCTTCGGCTTCTTTATATGCAAAATCTGATATATCAAATCTTAATATTTGTTCTTGAAAGTTTAATCTCATTAAAGGACGTGTATTAATATTCATATCTGCTACATCTTCGTCAAAGGTAAAGCCTGAATAGAGTTGAAAAATAAGAGTATTACCATCTGCAGTTGCATACATTTGTCCACTATCGGCTATTGTAACATTTACATTTCCTAAATCCTTCGAATGATCATAGACAATTATATCTTTCATATTGCGACCTTCCTTATCCTTGCTACCAATTCTTATAGTATAGTTCTCAATTTCTGAATAGAATTGATTAGGTTTTATATTCAAAGTTGGTTTTTTCGTCTTTACCTCATACATAATTGTCCTTAATTTCATATTTGCAGTTGGAATTACATTGTTTGAGAAGAAAAAAGCCATAATTGACAATAATACACTAACCACAATTAAGGGACGCAAAACTCTCCAAAGTGATACACCTGCTGCTTTCATTGCTACAAGTTCATACTTCTCTCCCAAATTACCAAGAGTCATAATTGAGGCAAGAAGTAAGGCCAAAGGCAATGCCATAGGTACAAGTGTAGCACAAGCATATACAACAAGTTCTAAAATAACCTCTATTCCCAATCCTTTTCCTATTATCTGCTCTATTTGCTTCCACAAGAATTGTAATAGAAACACAAATAGCGATAAGGAAAAGGTCATCACCAAAGGTCCTAAATAAGATTTAATTATTAACTTGTCTAATTTTTTCACTTTCTTTAATTAAAAGAATTAAACTACAAAAATACTAAAACTTTCAATACAAGAAAGAATTCTTTGTTTTAAAAAAATAATTCAGCGTTTTATTTTAATAAAACAAAGAATTATTTTAATATTTCTTTGAAATAAAAAATGGCGACTGAATATTTCAATCGCCATTTTTCAATTTAATTGTTACGAAAAGTTATTTAGTCATCATATCCTATTAGATTTCCATTTTTATCGAAAATTATGTCTATTCCATTTCTTAGCTCTACTTCATAATCTCTTCTATCTTTGCTGATTTTTATTGCAAAAGTAGTCGGATGTTTTGCTGTTATGTAGTTTACTATTGCACTTGGCATTGCTGCATGAGGGATTCCTGTGCCAGATTTCACTTCAATCTCTGTCCATTCTCCTTTTTTATTGAAGTCTACATTTGAAGTATCTTCAAAAATTACTTCATAATCTTTATCAAATAAGTCTTTGTCGTGAAAGATTATTGATATTGTTTTATCAGAGAAATGAGTTTTAACAAATGATTGTGCTTCTGCTGGCAATTGATTAAAATCTACTGCTATTCTTTCTTGACTTTCACAAGATACAAGTGCTAAGGCCATTATGGCAAACAATGCTATTTTTTTCATATTCGTTATTTTTTTAAGTTATTATTTTTTTTATTTCCTTTTTACACTTGCAAAGATATATTCCAATTCTGAAAACATTCTGAAATAATTACTTTTTTGTAATAATAAATCTATGTTTTTTCTCAACAAATTGATAATCAATATCTAAATTATGCTTTTTACATATAGTTTTTATCAATACCAAACCTAATCCTGTTGAATTTTTCTCTTTTGATTCCTTGTAAAAGTAATTAAAAATCAGTTTTTCATTGAGCGAAGTCTCTTTTCCGCTATTACTAATAACTATTTCATCTTTACTTATTTCTATTTTTATCTCTCCTATTTCTTTATTATGAGTAAACGCATTTTTCAAAAGATTGTTTATCATCATTTCACAAAGAATAGAATCTATACTTAGTTCAAATATTCCGCTTTCTTCAAAAATTATAGTAATATCTTTTTGAACAAAAGTTTCCTTAAACAACTCTATCTTTTCTTTTACAGCTTCATTTACATTTATTTTTTCTATGTTATTAAACTGATCGTTTTCTATTTTAGATAACAAAAGTAAAGATTTGTTCATTTTAGTCATTTTTCTCAGCGTTGAAAGTGTGGTAAACACCTTTTGCATTTGATCCTCTGAAAGAGTTTCGTCTTCAAGTAAAGCTTCTAATTGTGTAATACCTACTGCGAGCGGTGTTTGTATTTCGTGTGAGGCATGGCCTAAGAACAATTTTTGTTGTTTATATGCTTCTTCAGCTCTTAAAGTTGAGGATTTTGCGGCATCAAACAATTCTTTTATTTCTTTTATATCGCTATTGCTATCAGGAAAGTTTTGAGTTTCTTTTCCTAATTGATAGTTTCTCAACCAAGAAAGCAAAACATAAAGCGGTTTTAAGCTTTTTTGAAAAACTTTATAATAGATTGAAATAACCGAAACAATTAGTAAAACAACTATAATTATTACTAAAACCAATATTCTTTCTCTTAATTCATATTTTTCTAAGGTTGGAGTATATACTGTTAATTTATAATAGTTATCTTCAATATCATAGAACGGCATTACTAACATTTTAGATGGCTCAGTTTCATTTCGCTCTTTTATAAAAACATTTGTATCAACAAAAGACATATTTTCCATCTGTAAGGCTTCTTCTTTTGTTATTTGTTCTATAAAAAACGAATTATTACTACCATCATATAATATGGAATCTAACTTTCCTTCATTTTTTTTCTGAATCAAACGAAATGCATACAACTCTAAGGAATCTTCTGTTTCATCATCTATTTCATGCATTACAGCAAAATAAAAGAATATAGACCATAAACAAATTAAAACGCTTATTACTATTCCTGCTCCTAAGATTACTTTATATAGAGATTTCATTTTCCTTTTCTACTAATTTATATCCTAATCCGTATATGGACTTTAACTCTAATGAGGCATTGGCTTCTTTTAGTTTTTTGCGAAGATTTTTCATTTGTGCATATAAAAAGTCATAATTTCCCATTGAATCAAAATCCTCACCCCAAACAAACTCTGCTAATTGTTCTTTATCAATTAGTCTATTTATTCTATTAGAAAAGAAATCTAATATCTCAAACTCTTTTTTCTTTAAAATAATTTCTTGATTGTTTACAAGCACTTTTTTTTCATTACTAAGGATACAAACATTACCAAAGCAACCATTTTTTTTCGTTGGATTTTTGCGACGAATAATTGTTTTAATTCTTGCAGATAACTCTGCAAGATGATAGGGCTTTGCAAGATAATCATCTGCCCCTAAATCTAGCCCAATCACCTTATCATCTATTGAATCCTTAGCAGATAATATAATTACACTATCTTCTCTTTTAAAATCTTTAAGAGTTTTTAAAATCTGCAATCCATTACCATCTGGCAACATTATATCTAAAAGAATGCAATCATAAGAGGTTGCTATAATTTTATCTACTGCTTGTTTAAGATTTGTAGCAAAATCAACTTGATATCCTTCTTTCTCTAATTCTTTTTTAGTAAGAGAAAGAAGATTTTCTTCGTCTTCTATTATAAGTATCTTCATATATTTACAAAAAACCTCAACACAAATAATTCTGTATTGAGGCTAAAATTATTATGAAAAAGTTAAGTTTTATTCTTACTTAGAAGGAAGGACTTCAACTAACTCAATACGGAAGTGAAGCAAACTACCTGCAGGAATTTCTTCACTGTTTTGATTTCCGTATGCGAGGTCTGGGTGAATCCAAAATTCATAAATAGAGCCTTGATTCATCAAACAAAATCCTTCAACAATACCTGGAATCAATCCATTTAACACAGAAATAGTAGGATCGCCCTCTCTTTCAAAAGTATTTTCTATTGGAGAAGAAAATGTTCCGTCTATATTCAACGCTGTTAAAGAATAATTAAATCTTACTCTATCATCAACATTTGCTGGTTTTATTCCTTTACCTTCTTTTTCTATTCTATATTGCAACCCACTTGTTGTGGTCACAACATCTTTTTCTTCTTTATTTTTAGCAAGAAATGCTTCTGCTGCTTTTCTGTTTGGCTCTGCTATTTTGTTTAATTCGGCCATTTGTTTTTGCATCATCATCTCTTGATAAGACTGCATTGTTTTTTGCATCTGCTCTTGTGTTAATAGAGAGGTTGTATCTCCACTCAAAACTTGTTGAATTGCTGTTGCAAAAACCTCAGGATTTATTTCCACTCCTTGGACTTTCATTTGCATTGCTTGAGTATAGCCCATTATATATGAGGCTGAATCTGTCACATTTTTCAAACTACTTGCAGAAACCTTTACTTCTTTTTGCGAACAAGCGACAAATGTTATCAAGGTAAAAAGCATAACACTTGTCAAACAAAATAATCTCTTCATTATTTATCAATATTTATTATTTAGGATGCAAAATTAGAAATATTTTATTGATAAATTATTATTTTTATAAGAAAAAAATAGGTAACTATAAATGAATTGTTTACTTTTGCACAAAATTTACAAACCAACTTAGTTAGATTATATTTTTTTTTACAAAGTAATTTAAAAAGATTCAAGAAATGAAGAATAAGTATAATGATTTAATTGAACAAACTTTTGAGTTCCCACAAGAAGAGTTCAAAACAGAAGAAAATGAATTATTATTTCACGATATACCTTTAATGGATATAATCAAACAATATGGCACTCCTTTAAAGATTACTTTCTTGCCAAAAATTACTTCGCAAATTCAACGAGCTAAACGACTATTTAATGTTGCTATTGCAAAGACTGATTATAATGGAACATACAATTATTGCTATTGTACAAAGTCTTCTCACTTTTCTTTTGTTTTAGATGAAGTTATTAAAAACGATGTTCATCTTGAAACCTCATCTGCATTTGACATAAATATAATTAACGAATTATATGAACAAGGAAAAGTTGGCAAGGAACAATATATATTATGTAATGGATTTAAACGTCCTCAATACATTGAGAATATTGCCGAGTTAATAAGAAATGGTTTTACCAATGTAATACCTATTATTGATAACATGGAGGAATTAGACGCTATGAATACAATTGTAGATTGTCCTTGTAACGTTGGAATCCGTATTGCTTCGGAAGAAGAGCCTATGTTTGACTTTTATACATCTCGACTTGGCATTCGCTATAATTGTATAGTAGATTTCTACAAAGAAAAGATAGCAAACAATCCTAAGTATAAACTTAAAATGTTGCATTTCTTTATTAACACAGGTATAAAGGACTCTGCTTACTATTGGAATGAACTTCAAAAATGCGTAAACGTA
>JAEIGA010019989.1_pt1 | contig 10206 bp, 4 predicted proteins | sample 9270691 | NCBI WGS metagenome assembly JAEIGA01 (sample SAMN17057246, study PRJNA624740) | gut metagenome | biome: biome; isolation source: fecal sample | host: Bos grunniens | place: China: Xizang | collected 2019
AATTGGAATAATCTCAACCTCCGGATGATGTGATTTGAAAACACGAAACACTTCATCTGCAAACCCTTGCCCCATAAAGTCTATTTCCGAAAAGTCAAATTCTGCCTGTTCAAATTGCTCCAGTCTCCACAAAATCTTTCTGGCCTGTGAACGTGCCATCGGCTGTCCACCTGTGCACACCTCTTTTATTGGTATCCTTGTCTTTACAAACCCTTCACCTATCGGTGCGAACATATCAAACACCTCCCCTAGTTTTCTCTTTGTCTGGTTATCGAGTTTCATCATTACTGCTGTTCCGATATGCTTTAATCTCGTATAATATGCAATCAGATGATCTTGCACAAACTTTGTTCTCTCCGATACGCCCTGTACATAAATCGTATTATCAGACCAAATAGCAAACTCATCCATCGTCTTGGAACTAAAGAAAATTCCCTCTCCGGAGTGATTTTCTGAGGCAGTTGTAAGTTTTCCTTTATATAACTCTGTCAAAACATCATGATATGTGATTTTTTTATCCAACTCTTTCATCAGATAATTCTGTACATTTTTGAAAGCACCAATCCCATCATCTGTAATAGTAATCTCCGTATACAACGCATCTTTTACAACGCGGCAATAAATATTCTCACAGTCGGAATGCTCAATTGCATTGTTCATCATCTCCATAAATGCATAACACCAAATGCGCTGTGCCTCCTCGGAAATATCCTGAAGTAGCGGTGAAATATTCTCAAAATAAATATTATCCTCATCCAAATCATGTTTCATAGAATATTGAAAACAATACTCCTCTTTTTTTAATCGATACCCACACTTTGCTTTGCTATCTTCCAAAATAATCTGTTTTTCTAGGCATTCCTGTATATAACGCTTTACTGTCGTTACAGAAATCTGAAAATTGTAGGTTGTCTTCTGAATATATTCCACGTCATCCAACCGAATCTTTTCTAACATATAACGCTTGATGCTTTCTCGTTTTCCCTCTTGAAACGACATAGTTACTCTCCTTTTCCAAAAACTTTAAAACCTTATTTCGCAACTATAAATATTTATATTTAAACTTTAACATATTTATTTGTAACTTTCAAGCGCAATGCTCTTTCTTGATACTTTTTACAAATCATCATAAAAACGGGGTTCCGAAGAACCCCGCCCAACTGACTTTATTCAGTTATTAGATTTCGCCTCTTCTCTTCTTTTCGATTACGAGAATTGCTCCACAAACCATAATAGATGCAAATGTAAGTGTTGACCACATTACTGCTGACGCGTTATCACCTGTCTTTGGCGCAGATGGTGTTGGTGTCGCCGGAGTCGTTGGTGTTTCCACTTCCTTTTCAAGCTTACTTGTTACCTCATTCGTTGTGTAACGATTCTTACCATCATTCACTTCTGCCTTGTTTGCGATGGTAACTGTCTCACTAACATTATCATCTACGGTCACTTGGAATGTCACCTTTACGCTTGACCACGCAGGTACTTTTAAATTCCATGTGATGGTTCCGTCTGCATACACACCACCCTGATCTGCTGAATCAGCCACATAGGTTGTGTGCTTCGGAATATCATCCGTAATTATTACATCCACAGCTTCTCCTGTGATGTTGTGGTATTCGATTACATACTGAAGTGTCTCGCCCTTTTTAACTTTCTTTCCATCAATACTTACGGTTGTGTCATCTGCATTGAATACATCTTTTTCTGCAACTTCATCTACAGAGTGATTTACAACCTCATTTGTATAATAAGTGTTTACGCCATCTCGAACAACTGCTGTGTTAGCAAAGATTGCCTGTACATCGTCTACTTTCACTTTGAAAGATACAGTCACACTTTCACCCTGTGGAACATTCAGAATCCAATCAACTACGCCGCCTGCGTAAGTTCCATTGTCTGATGCAGAACCTTCCACATAAGAAGTATGTGCAGGAATGGTATCCACGATATCAACTTCTACATCTTTACCATTGTAATTCGTGTATGTGATGAAATATGTCAATTCATCTCCGGCTTCGACCTTTTTGCCATCAATCTCAGTTGTTACATTGTCTTTCCAATATACTTCTTTTTCTGTCACTTCATCAAATGTTGCATTTACAAATGCTGTGCCAATCGTTGTTGTAACTACAGAATTTACAGTTACACCTGTTTTTTCGTTGGTTATAGTTGCCAACAACTGTCCTTTTCCATTATCGCGAACCTGTACTTGGAAATGATATTCACTGTTGTCATATACCACATTTTCCACTAAAGCACTTGTATCTTCAGCGATAACGTAGAAGTAAGTTCCGGCTGCTTCATATTTTATCTGCTCAAATGCAAATGCACTGCCGTCATTCTCTACGCTTTGTAATTCTACTGCATTTGTATTGGTAATACTAAATGTTCTATCTGTCTGATACAATTTGAATGCGAACATGCCGTCGCTTAAAGTACCACCCTTAAAAGTCTTTGTTCCATTGAAGGTCACATAAGCTGGAGCTGCCTGATAGTCATTCTCAAATGTGATTGCTGCATTTGACTTATCTGCTACTGCACTAAGAACGAATGTATCACCTACAGATGTTCCCGTAACTGTAACTGTCACTGTAACCGGATTCTCTGCACCCCTATAATGAACACCACTAAGAGTTCCTTTTACTTCCTTAATGGTATAAGTGTAGGTTCCTTCTGCATCGTAGTTCAACTTACTAAATGTAAACGAACCATCCACTTTATTTGTAACAGTCTCAATCGGTGTGCTACTTCCTTCTTCGTACAATTCAAAACTAAATTCACCGGCTTTGATTGCACGACCGTTTAACTTTTTCACACCGCCAAGTGTATAATCTGTCGGGATAACAGTGTATGTGTTATGGAAGGTTGCTGTACCTGTGGTAGAATCTTCAAAGTACCAAAACGCTACCAATTTCCCTGTAGAAATATCGTTTCTAACTTCCACTACTAAGTCAAAGATAGTATTGTCATAAGCGATACCCGGAAGAGTTCCTTTTACTTCTTTAATGTCAAACTCATATTTTCCGATTTGGTTAAATTCCAAAGATTTTACGAAATCAACGTTGCCATCTTTATCATTCTTTCCACTCGCAACTTCATTTGTTGTATTGTTTTCGTATACCTTGAATTCAAATTCACCTGCTACCAAATCTCTTCCTGTCAAGGATTTCTTCACGAGTGCATCTAAGTTAACTTCTGCTGCATCCGGTTCGTAACTATTAACAAATGATATTGTTCCGCTGTTTCCATTTACAACTGCAGTTTCGCCCTGTGCTGTTGTTCCACTCACAGCCACGATGTTCATGTTTGCAGTCAAGTTTTCACCATCTTTTTTAACCGTTACTGTAACATGATACTGCGCTCTAGAATAATTCCAACCCGGTTTTCCAGCGTTTACTTCAGAAACAACATAGTAGTAAGTATCTTCTTTTGTATATGTTGCCGCAAATCTTGCATGGCCGGTCGCATCTGTTGAAACTGTCAAAGAAGCCGCTTCGTCTCCAGTAAGCGCTACCCAGTTTTCATTTGTCTGTACTGCCTTGAAGTCAAATCCTGCCTTTGAAACAGTTGCATCACCGGTTTCATTCTTAACGTCTTTTATAATGTCAATACTTACAGGTGCTGTATGATATGTGTTTTCAAATGTCACCTCGTAAGAGCTATCTTTAATCTCTGTATTGTGTAAATCTGTAACCTTCGCTTCAAGCTGTCCATTGTTATCTGTTACAACAACGTCAAATATATAGAGTGTACGGTCATATGTTACATTAGCAACATCACCCTTTACTTCCAGTACTTGATATGCGAAAGTTCCTGTTTCTTCAAAAGTAATACCATCAAGTACGTTTTCTATTGTAAACGTTTTTGTACCACTTTGACCTGCCGCATATGTCACCTGTGCTGTTTTTCCTGCAACTTCCTGCCATGTCCATCTGCCTTCGGATTCACTCCAAACTGCCTGTTCTACCTTGAATTCAAAGGTTCCGCCAGGTAATGTTGCTCCTTCTTCTGCCTTGAAGTTCTTAGTACCTGCGATGTCTAAACGTACTGTTGTAGCTTTCGGTGCATATTTATTAGTAATAACTGCTGTCGCTGCGCTTGTATCTGCTGGTATGATAACCTTATTATCATTATCTTCGGTTTCGCCAGAATGATTACGTGTTTCATAGATTGCATCGAATATCTCATCTTGAGCAGTTGTCATCTCTTCTGTAATTGTAACTTCTGTTCCTGCCGGCAATCCAAGAATCTCTATTGTCTGTCTTGCTTTAATATTGAACGTAAGCAGACCATTATTGTCTACAGTTACCTCATAGTTTGAAGTAGCTGCACTATCGGCAACCTCATACTTCTCACCTGCAAGAGCAGTTCCCACATTCACTTCTACTGCAAATGCCTGATTCAAGATGCCTTCCGGGATATTGTGGTCACTTTCAATTTCTTTCGTAATATAGAGATTACCATATTTACTCGGTGCATTTGTTACAGTTGCCGCTACGTATTGAGCAGTTCCATCCAATACCTGTTCCAAAGAAGGTATTGTCACTGTACTTGTCTTGCTTTCCACATAATATTCTGCACCTGATGGAATGTTTTCACCTATTGTACAAACGGTTCCTACCGGAATTCCGCTAATATAAACAGTCTCTCCTGCTTTCACATTTACTGTCAATACATGCTCAGAATAAGAAGCTTTTGTTGCTGTAATATCTGTTCCTTCACTGTCCGTCACAACCGGAGTTGCATCTACATTAGAAAGAATTGTAACAGTCAATGCATAAGTGTCATTAATATTTCCAATTGTCTCCGTTACCGCTTTTGTAAGTGCAATACCTGTGTCAGCATTTACTGTGAGCTTACCGTTGTTTCCAAGCCATACAACTACGTCATTATCATGGTGCTCCTCTGCTATATCGTTTCCCGTCACGTGTGTATAATCAGGATCATAACGAAGTTCTGCTGTTTCAGTTATATTCTCTGTTTTTGCAGATTCCATGTTATGGAAACGGCTGGTACGAAGAGAACCAACTCCTAACCTTGCCACAAGATCCGCATTTGGGTTCGCATCCAAATATGCTTCGATAATCGTTTTGACTACATCTGTCGGAATTGCATATCCAGCTTCCGCTGATGTCATATAACCATTTGCGCTGTCTTCATCATAATTAATATATTGTTTCGTATTATTGTCATAGAATGCAACCGATGCCTTCAAATATGCCCAATCTGTATATACAATATATTTTACTTTTTCTGCCGCTGTCGCTGCATCTGTAATACTTGTTGTTGGACGATAGAATTCCACATAAGTATAAACTTCTTGTTCAGGCTCTAATATGTTATAATGATCATAACTCAGCTCAGTGAAATCATATTTGTCTTTCTCATCTAGCACACCATATAATCCTTTATCCCATTGGATAGCAGAACCATTCTTTTGTTTAACTTCTACATAAATTTCCTGATTTGCCTGATGGTAATAATATCTGTTTTCTGCTGATGGTTTAAATCCGGCGTGTGCCTTTGCACTCTTCACTTCAATATTTCCATCTACTTTTACATTAAATGCATTGCTATAGAATGTTAATGTTCCGTTATCTTTATCAAGATATGGATAATTCTTGTCTATCTTTGTTAAATCAATCTCGCCGTTTGGCAACAGAATCTCTGAATCCAAACCAACGGTGTAATATACACGAAGTGGTCGTTGTATTAACTCTTCAATCGTTGACGTCTCAACTTTGCCTACAGTATTAGATGCTACTTGTTCCAAAAGGATTGGAAGAATTTCCTGATTAATCTCAATCTGCAATCTCTGAGTTCCATCTGCATTTTCTGTAGTTTTAATGATAATATCCTCAGAGGTATTATACGCTTCGTTTGTAGTTGGATTCAATCCTCTTGCAGTCTGTACGGTATAAGTTCCATCTCCATTATTTGTCACGCCATAAGACGCACCAAATAAAGTGACTGCCTGGATGTTCTTGACTTCCATGTATTGTCCGATATCATCTACATAGATTAGCGGAGTGTTTTTTACGCCCGTTCCGCCTGCCTGCGTAGTTGTGCTTGTAATCGGGTTGAACGCACTGGATGTTAATTCTTCATAAATTTGTGTAAACGCATCCTCCAATCCTGCACTCGTAACATCGTGATAGTTATCTACATAATTGATGTGCGCCATTACATCGTTGTCATTAACCGTAGAACCTGCAGGATAATTGTGGTCAAATGAATATGAATATCTGCCTTTACTTATTGTTACTGTATTCCCCTTACTCCATGTATTTATATAATGGTTATATGCAGTTCTTACATTCGAATTGGTATTAGAACTATTAAAACCAACCTTTGGATTGATGATGGCATTAGAACCGTCCGAACTAGAGAGGTCTACACCAATACCATAAACAATCGGAGCCTTTCCGTAATGGTCTTCCACACTTGCCTTACGGTATGCTGCACCAAGCAGTGTACTTAAAACAATAGCTGGATCAATCGTTGTGCCGGAATACTCCTGACGAACAGTTCCTTTCGAAATATCGTAAAAACTTCTATCGACAGCGGTATTTGCCGCACCGTCTGTGAGCAAGATGACAACTGGAGTGCGTCCTGCTGTGTTAGAAGCACTCTCTAACATTTTCATAGCCATATCATAGCCTGCCTGAGTATTCGTATACATCTGATATCCACTGCTTCGTCCCAACAATTGATTAGAATTATTTCGAGCCGAAATACGACCGCCGCTGCTACTGGTATAGTTATCTACACTTAAAGTAATGCCATCTGTATATTTACCAAAAGGTACAACTGTTGTAGCGCTCTGAGCATATGATGTGATACCCAATCTTACATCTGAGCCGGATAACAGATTAGAAATTAATCCGTTTGCCGCCTCTATGGTTCTTTGCATACGTGTTACTCTATTCTGGGTTTCGTTCATAGAAACAGAATTGTCCAGTATTAAAACAACATCCATAGGTCCTGAAGAACTTCTCGTCTCTGTCGTTGTCATAGAAGACCCAAGCACTGAAAAAATCACCTGAAATGCTTCATCATCTTCCAGGGAAACCTGAAACCGAGCGTCTGAAGCTGCGTCAGTTGTGTTTAAAATAGCTGTGTCTCCATCCTTGTAAACGGATTTGTCTACCCACAATCTTCCCGCATAACGGTTCCCGTCTGCTTCCTGTCCCATAATTGTCTCAAATGTATGCGCTGTTCCCGGGTCAGCTTCTGTTGTATATTTCGTTGCGTTTAAACTTTTTGCAGGCTCCGCTGCAAATGCAGTCAAATCAACATTCCCTGCCACCAAGCTAATTGCCAGTACGGCTGCAAATAATCTTTTTAATAATCCCTTTCTGTTTTTCATATCACCATTTCCTCCTTCCGCTGGCATCTCTTTAACGCCAGATTCACTGTTTTTTCATCTATTGGTTTTACTGCGAAGTACGCAACTCCCAATCGGTAAGATTGCGCCACAAAATTTTTATCATTCGAGAACCAGACAATCGGGATCTCGGGATGTACATTTTGTACTGCAATAACACCCTCCATACCTGCCGCATTGTCTGCCAATACAAATACGATGTCGTACTCATGACTCCTTAGTTTCTTTAAATATGTGTCATAATCCTCTGCGTGTGAATATCGGACCATCCGAAATACCATACACGCTTCTGATTTTAAATGTTGTATGAGAAGTTCCTTCTCCGTTGTGTTTCCATAGATCAAAACATCCATATCCACACCTCCTTTGTTTTTCTGATTATAGTATTACACTACAAATTTTTCCTCTGCAATAGATGTGACTCGAACGGCAAATTTGTGACTCAAGCGGTCAAAAACTTGCTATTATTTTCTGTGAGGAGTATAATAAAACATATTAAAATTCAATTGGAGATGACCAAAATGAGAGTCGCATTAGTAGATGATACACCGCAAGAACTTCAGATTCTTTCCGATATTTTAAATACAGAACTGCCCCAAGCAGAAGTCTCTACCTTTTCAGACGGAAAGACTTTTTTGAAAGACTGGGAGCATAATTCCTACGATCTGATTCTTCTTGATATCTATATGGATGAGTTGCTCGGTGTGGATGTGGCAAGAAAAATACGGGAAACAGATTTTGACGTTAGAATCGTTTTCTGTACCACCAGCAATGAGTTTGCCAGTGAAAGTTACGAGGTGGGGGCTAACTACTATCTTCAAAAACCGGTCTCTGCAACTAGTTTTCAGAGAATGCTTAAGATGATTCGTCTGGATGATTATGAGATCAATCGCTTCATCACTCTGCCTGACGGTCAGAAAATTGTGCTTCGTAACATTACATATACCGAATACTATAATCATACGATTATCATTCATTCAAAAAAACGTGCTGACTTGCAGACACGTATGTCGCAAACGGAATGGGAAGCACTGCTTTCAGAGTATAACTTCTTATACAGTTGTTCTAAGGGACTTGTAGTGAATTTCCATGAAGTGGAACGCACGGAAGACGGAATGTTTGTTATGAAAAATGGCGAACAGGTTCCTATCAGCCGAAGAAAAGCCAAAGACGTGTTGGAATCGTATGCGCATTTCCGTTTCGAAGAGATGCGGAAGGGAGGCAAATAATGTTTACAATACCTAGAACTCTCGAAATATTATTGTTTGCATTTTGCAACTTTGCGCCCTACGTTTTTCTCTCCTACTATGTGTTCAAAGAATATCAGCGTTTTAACAAATCGATTACCATCTTAGGTTGTACATTGCTATTCCTGATTCAATTTGCAACCAGATATTGGTCAGCGATGCATGGCATTAATACCAGTGTCATTATGAGTATCATAAGACTTATTATATTTATAGGTGGATATGCCATCCTGTTTGATCGCAAATTTGGAAAGGTTCTTTTCATAGAGTTGATTTACGCCAATCTAGGTAATTTCATTTTAATTGCCGCCGTGTGTATTGAGCGAAACTTATTTCCGGGCATCAACCACCATCTGTACTGTTGGCACGCATCCGTCGTGATGATGATGCTTCATTTGGTTATCACAATTCCGTGGTTCTTTGAGGTGAGACGCTACTTTATACCGATGCTGAGTAATTCTCACATCGGAAATGAATGGTATTACTATTGGATTGTGCCTTTTGTATTCTATATCATATGGCAATACCAGATTAATGGCGGAACTAGAACCGGACTTGAAAATATTCAGGATCCTCAAAATGTTATCTTCCTTTTTATTATCAATTTCGGTGCGCTTCTCATTTACTACATTATGCTAAAACTAGATGGGCAGCTTGCAAAGAATCTTGAGATGGAGGAGCAACAACATTATTATGATTTGGAATATGTTGGGTATCAGGCTCTGAAAGAACGTATAGAAGAAACAAGACGTATGCACCATGACCTTCGTCACCACATACACATGGTCAATTATTACCTTTCGGAAAAGGAATATGATAAGCTTAAGGAATATGTGCATACCTACAGTGATTCCATTCCGGATACGGACCATATACGTTTCTGTGAAAATCAAACAGTGAATACTATATTATTGTATTTTGCTACTCAGGCAAAAAAACACGAAATTGATTTTGAAGTACAGGTTGCAATCTCTCAGGATATGAACTTAGAAGAACACGACATTTCGGTACTTCTAGGCAATCTCTTAGAAAATGCTGTAGATGCCTGTACCGCACAACAAAGTGAAGAACGTCGCATTGTTGTAAAAGGAAAAGGGGATTCTCATTCTCTTATCTTTACTATCGACAATACATTTGAAAATGAAATCAAGAAAAACAAAAAAGGCGAGTTTATCACAACTAAACGAACCGGAAATGGTATCGGTGTAAACTCTGCCCAAAAGATTGTCGAACGATATAACGGATTCTTCTCTGCTAATGCAAAAGGAGATATGTTCTGCGTATCGTTTATGTTAAATTTATAATTGCATTACTTAATTTTGCAAACTCCTCAAGCGTCAAGGCTTCGCCTCTGACGCTTGCTCCTTTTCCAAGGCTCTCTATCGCACTGATAATCACTTCTTTTGGAAGATGTATCTCCGGCGAATTATTAAGACCATTTGCCAAAGTCTTTCTTCTCTGATTAAAGGATGCTCTGATAATCTTGAACATTAACTGCTCATCCGCTACCTGAACCGGTGCCTCTTTATGGCTCGTCAGCCTGATAACTGCTGAACCGACATTCGGTCTTGG
>JAEIGA010019990.1_pt1 | contig 10206 bp, 20 predicted proteins | sample 9270691 | NCBI WGS metagenome assembly JAEIGA01 (sample SAMN17057246, study PRJNA624740) | gut metagenome | biome: biome; isolation source: fecal sample | host: Bos grunniens | place: China: Xizang | collected 2019
GGAGATGTCTCTCAGGTCGAGCTAGAGGCCGAATACATAGCAAAAGTTATTTACGGGTATATGATTGTTGGTAACCATTCTTACTCCGATTTTAGAGCAATTGTTTGGTGTATCATAAATCGCGTAGAACACTATGCTCATCCTAATACTGTCCAGGGCGTTTGCGAGCAACCAAAGCAGTGGATGGGATATTCCGACAGCAATCCAGTCTTGACAGAACTGTATGATATTGCACTGGCAGAACTGAAGATCTGGCACAGCGGAGGTCATCGTCCGATGAATAACAGCTATATCTTCTTGACATGGTCTTCCAGCGAGATCTTACTAAGAGATACTTTTGAGGAGAATAAAAATACCAATTATTGGCGCATGAGATGAAAGAGGTGTGGCAATGATCAAGCGTATTGTTAACAGGAATCTCTACTATGATAAGAACGGTACTGAGATCACTGAGGGATGCATGATTAAACTTAAGGATGGAAGCATCCAAACTGTGTATCGGACCGTCGATAACGAGTTAGGGATAGACGCAACAAATCCATCTTGGATTGAGCGAGGTATCGCAGTTCCATGTGAATACGGTATTTATCCGCCTACCGTAGCCGAAACAGAAGAAGTGGAAGTTGTAAGTTAAATACTCTATGCGGGACGACTCTATGTCCCGCTTTTTACATGCCGGTGTGGTGGAATTGGTAGACGCGCAGGAATGAGGGTCCTGTGTTTCACAGCGTACGGGTTCGAGTCCCGTCATCGGCACCATATGGAGGATTGCCAGAGCGGTCGAATGGAACGGTTTCGAAAACCGTCGGCGGTTTACACTGTCCGTGGGTTCGAATCCCACATCCTCCGCCAAAATAGGAGGTATGATATGAAAAAACTCTGGGCTAGACTTGGCGTGACAATGTCTCTTACGGATGATGAGGTCAATGCGCTGATAGGCGACGACCAGGCCTCAATGAGAGATAGGGAGAGGATTCTTACAAAAGTGATCTGTGACGGAAGGTTCGCATTAGATGGCGAAACATACGTTCCTCAGGAGGCGGTGTCAGATTTTAACGAAGAGTACGATGCGTCATACGAAGAAAACGATTACGAATTATGTTGGTGATTTTGGATGGTTTACATAACAGGAGATTGTCATGCAGAGTGGAGTCGGTTTGGCACAAAGGAATTCCCAGATCAAAGAGACTTGACGCGAGATGATTTTATCATTGTATGTGGTGACTTTGGAATTTGGAACAAAAGCAAGAAAGAGGAGTGGTGGTTTGATTGGTTCGAGCAGAAAAACTTCACAGTTTTGTTCGTTGACGGCAACCACGAAAATTTCGATAGACTATATGGCGACGAATTTGAAGTCGTAGATTTTCACGGCGGTAAAGCTCATAAGATCCGTGAGAATGTTTACCACCTAATGCGTGGATACATATTTGAATTATGCGGTAAGAAATTTTTCGCCTTTGGCGGCGCGAGCAGTCACGACATCCAGGATGGTATTCTGGATCCTGCAGACTATAGCACCAAAGAAGAGTTTACTGCAGTTTATAAGGAATGGTATGAAGATGGCAAGATGTTCCGAGTAAATCATGTTTCATGGTGGGAGCAGGAATTACCAAGTCATGTCGAAATGAATCGTGGGATTGCGAACTTGGATGCTCATAATATGGAGATAGACTATGTTATTACGCATTGTTTGCCTCAGTGTGTGGCATCTATGCTCGGATTCTTTACGCCGGATAGGCTAACCAAGTATTTTGATGGACTGCTTGATGCTGGCTTGAAGTTCAAAAGATGGCACTGCGGCCATTATCATATCAATAAAAATATCGATCAGTATACTATTCTCTACGAGAAGATAGAAAGGATTTTATAAAATGGGTATGAATGTTGTTCATTCCGGAGATACTTTCCAGATCTATGGCGATGCGCTGAAGACTTATACCAAGCTGCCTGCCGGCACTTATGAGGTATGCTTTAACAAGTTCTCCGGATTTTTCCTGACCAGCCACAACGACCTGGTCATTAGCGAGGGTAAGATTTACGGTTGTTCCGAGAAGAAGGTTCAGAAAGTCCTGACATCTTTTTCTAAGGTAGACAGGAATTTCGGTGTAATTCTGAGCGGCAGAAAAGGTATCGGTAAGTCTCTTTTCGCAAGGCTCCTGGCAGTCCAGGCAAAAGAGTACGAGATTCCGCTGATTCTGGTAACTACATATTTCCCAGGCATTGCTAACTTCTTGTCTTCTATCGAGCAGGAGGTTATTGTTTTATTCGATGAGTTTGAAAAGACCTTTGCAGACAAAGACGGCGTCAGTCCTCAGGAGGAGATGCTGCCTCTGTTTGATGGCCTTGACGGCGGAAAGAAGTTGTTCGTTGTTACCTGCAATGAGGTAAACAAGCTGAATACCTACTTACTGAACCGTCCTGGCAGATTCCATTACCACTTTATGTTAACCAACCCCAACCCCGATGAGATTCGTGAGTATCTTGAAGATAAGCTGGAAGCACAGTATCATCCTCTAATCAAGAAGGTTGTAGGATTTGCAGCCAATACGAACATTACATATGATATTCTGCGGGCGATTTCCTTCGAGCTTAACAACGGCTATTCATTCGAAGAAACTTTGGCAGATCTTAATATCAGCAAGGAAGAATCTCCCCGTTATGACATGATCGCAGAGCTCGTAGATGGATCCCGTTGGCGTTGTGACAACGAGTGTGTCGATATGTACTCATCCGATACCAGATATTACTGGTTCTGTGATCCTAAGACCGGTGAGAAACTGATTCGTTTGAGTTTTGAACCCACAGACATCGTGATGGACGTCGAGAACGCCCAGATGTTCTTGGAGGGTGATCTGGTTGACAAGTATGTTGATGAGGACGACTTCTATATGGATAAGCCTGAGAGCAAGGCAAAGTTCGAGTATCTGCGTGATATTGGTGTTGTCAAGATTTCCTTCATTCGTAAGATGGCGAGAAACAAGCTGAAGTACATTGTATAAAAACTCCATTTCATAATCAAACATGCGGTGGTGGAATAGACACGGTTGGGTGAACTCCCACATGTGGTAAAGTCATAATCAACCTCTGGTGCCAGAGATTGGGAGACAATAGTAGACACACGGAGGGTACCGGAAGATGCAAGATTGCATAAACAGTCACACTTAAGTTTGTGCTGTAAATCAACTCCTACCAGGAATGAGGTATCGCCTGTAAGTTATAAGACTTATGTGTAGAACGGCATCTTCATGCGGGGTGCAAATCCCCGCCCGCATATTAAGAAATAAGAGGTGAAATAATGGATCAGGATTATCTTGCAAGGATTTGTGATGCCAGAGATGTTCTGTGCGGATACTGTAAGAGCGGAGACTGTCTGATGTGCACTGTACATCATTTGGTCAATGACGCTTTTGGCGAAATGGGCGATGTGGAGGTGGAGTACGATGCGTAAAAAGATTGCTATGAGATGGCGCAGAAGAGCTATGCGCATGGGAGCAACGATCTTGTCAGAAGGAATGGTGTTCTCAAGGAAAGACCTTCACAAAGAAGGTCTTGAAAGAAGAGATAATGGATATAGGGTCCGAGCAAAATATAAAGGACAAACGTACAATGTAGCGGATGACGATATTCTGGCTGCGTACAAACTCCTTTGTTGGTGTATGGAGCCAGAGTTGATTAAGGAGCCAAAATGAGATGGTTGATTAATTATCTACGTTCGTGTTTCTGTAGGCATGATTGGGAGTTTATAAATAAGACTGATCACTACTATTACGACAGCGACAAGCGTCCGTACAAGCACACATACGTCTATCGCTGCGCGATCTGTGGTTATATGCAGATCACGGAAGTAAAATAAAACTTGGATTTTATAAGGAGGAGGTGTAAGTGTGAGCAGAAAATTTTATATCAGCGATACTCATTGGGGACACAATAACGTATTGGCATTTGACCAGAGGCCGTTTAAGACCGTAGAGGAAATGGATACAGAGTTAATCCGCCGATGGAATAGTGTAGTTGAGCCGGGTGATATTGTATATATTCTCGGCGATATGTTTTGGATGTCACCAGCAAAGGCAAGACCGATCATGGAACAGTTGAACGGCCAGAAATTCTTGGTTAAAGGAAATCACGACCGGTGGCATGATGCGAAGTTCGATAAGCTGTTTGTAAAAATCGATGAGTATATGGAAGTTGACGACGGTGACAGAAAAGTTGTTCTATGCCATTATCCAATACCTTGTTTCAAAAACCATTTTTATGGATGGGTTCATTTGTACGGACATGTCCATAACTCTTTTGAGTGGAATATGATGGAGCATCAGAGATTCCTTATGGAAGAACTGTACACTAGACAGTGTAATATGATTAATGTTGGTGCTATGATGCCATACATGGATTATACGCCACGAACACTTGAAGAAATTGAACGTGGGTATGCTTTATGGCGTGCATTCAAGGCGGGTGATACAGGTGGAGTTTTGTAGTACAAGGTGTAAACCAAACTGTGACTACTGCAAATGGGCACGGCACGGTGATTTTGAAAGAGACGGCACTACGTGGCCAATTGGTTGCATAAAAAATCCGGGAGAAGAATATCAGGCAATAGCCAGAAGCAACGGTTCCTGTCCCGACTTCCGATGCCTGAGGATTAAGGAGAGTACATAGTGAAGATAAGAACCGGTAAAAATATCAAAGCCTTCCTCGCAGTTGCTGACTCCTGTGAGGGTCACGTATGGCTTGAATCTCCATGGGGAGATAAATATAATCTGAAGTCAGAACTGTCCGCTTATGTCGCAGCGTATAGACTTATTAAAGATTATGGCGAACATTTGCAATTATATTGCCAACTTCAAGAGGATGAGCAGAGGTTCTACAAATTCTTTGAAGAGCACCCTGAAGTCCTTAAGTAATTCTCGACGAAACCGACCCTCCGAGTTTATCGGCGGGTTGTTTTTGTTTAGAAGGGAGGATATTGAGTGGCCGGAAAACAGTTTAATTCTCCTGCCGATCGTAAGTGGCAACGCCGCTATCAGCTGATCCAGGAACGCAAAGACACCTATTGGGAAATCGACCAAGCAAAACGAGAACGTAGAAAAGCAAATAAGAAAAACTTTTTCTGGGGTGGAAGAGGTTTTAAACTAGACAGAATGATGTCTGGAAAAATCGCGGTTGTATGCGTAAACGAAAAAGAGGCTGACGAAGTCCTCTCGGCAATTAACAAGAAATATCCGGAGTGGGGATTTAGAGCCCCTTCAAGAGATATCTGGTATTTTTATGGTCCTGAAGTTGTGTTTGGTCTTTGCGAGAGCGAGTTTCATCCATTTCACGAAAAGTACATGAGGATAGACACAAGAAGCTATTTTGCTGATAGAGGGTATGAGGTCGTTGATTTTTATGATTGTTGTGAGGTTAAGGATCTCGGAGAAATAGAAGGGCTAGATATTTTTGATATCCTATTTTAATTATAAAACCTATGTTTGGAGGTGTTACAGTGTTTGTTGATTTGTCTATTCTCGAACTGTATGGTAAAAGCGTAGTTCGCTGTAAGACAAAGGAGTTTGCAGAAATATTTATTGATGCGATGTGGGAACAATATCCAGACAAGATGAAGAAAGCGTGGCATATAAACGAAACTAACTGGGGTTTATATGTAGACGATCCAAATGGAATTTGTTATAAGCATCGAATTGCACTCACCGGAGAACCCATTGACTTCTGTCAATCCACAAGCTATAGAAGTGCGGTCAGAGAAGGTTACACGATAGTTGAAATAGAAGAGCTGATTTGCGAGAGCTTGGACCTCGGAGAGATCGACGAGTCAGGCTCTGTATGTGATTTTTTCGAACTTTAATTGGAGGGTGTAATGCTCAATCTAAAAATGCTTGAAGGAATGGGTAAAACCCAGGTTTTATGCTCAACAGAAGAACAGGCAATAGAATTTTGTGAAGCTATGTGGGATCAATACCCTGATCTCATGAAACCGGCTTGGAAAAGAGGCCAGACTAATTGGCGCAGCGAAACAATGCAGAAATGGTATGTGCCAAGAATCGATTTTATAGGGGACGAGTATTTCCAATATTGTCAATCATCGAACTTCAAACAGAGTGGCTATAATGTAGTTTTATTCGAAGACTTATTGGTCAGTATTGATTTCGGCGAGATTCAGCAGTCCGAAATGGATATGAAAAGCTTATTTGGAATGGGGTGACGGTGTGGATCTTGACATTAATTATCTGAAAAGTTTAGGTAAGTTTGTTATCCACTGCGAGACAGAGGATCAGGCCGACGAATTGCTCAGACTTGTTGGAAATTCAATACCCGATAAAGTTATTGGGTGGACGGATTCTTGTTCACATTGGGACTGGTATGATAGGAGTACCTGTTACGCACTAAATTTGGATAATCCCAGAAAACCGTTGCAGTTTTCGCCAATTAGTTACTGGGAAGAACACGGGTACAAAATTATACCGTTTTACGAGGTTTTCGCGCCAAATGACCTCGGAGAAATTCAAAAAGATGGGTGTTTTGATACAAATTTGCTTTATGAAATTGGAGTTTGATAATGGCTACATGGAAAGATATCGACCTTAGTTTTCTAGAAGAAGAGAATGTAGTAGTTAATTGTAGAACAAAAGAGGGTCTATCTTCTTTGGTGACCGCAATTTGTAAAGTACATCCAGATGCCGAAGGTCAGTTAAGAGGATTTCTAGAGATATTTGGCGACGATTATAATGAAGGAAACGGCATGGCGATTCGATTACGCGCTATTCGTAATAGTAAGTTGTATTTCGGACACTGTGATGCCGACTGGTATAAAATAAAAGGGTACAAGGTTATTGAACTTTGTGATATTACCTGCAAAGCAAAAGATCTTGGTGTACTTGACACCGGATATATGGATGTAAACGCTGCGTTGGCAGCGTTATTTTAATACATAAGGAGTTTACATAACACATGGATAATTACGCAGCAGCAGAGCAGTCTTACAACAACGGATATAGAGCAGGTTTTTATGCCGGTAAAATGGGCGCTGGAATGTCAGCGTCGTGGGGTACCGGTACTGGTGTCAATCGACCTTGTACTAGGTGTGGCTTTCGTGGAGCACCTTCTAAGTTCTGCCCCGAATGTGGCTCTGCAATGAAAAACCCATTCAAGCACGATACCGTACTTGACTGAGGAAACTCAGTTACGGTGGGCGGCAATCCCGTCGCCAGCTTTTAAACGGGCTCCCGCACGGTGAAAGCGTTCCAATAGGAGCCAAACTATAATGAAAGGGGATGAAGTTATGGGAACTGTTAAAATTTCACCAGGAAATAGCAAGATGGGCAGCGTTCCAAGCGTTTCTCTACCTGCAGTAATTACTTGCAGAGAATGTGACTGCCATCAAAAATGTTATGCACGAAAGCTTGAACGACTTCGTCCTGCGGTACGGAATGCGTACCGGCATAATCTTGAAGTTTTACAAAATGATCCAGACACTTACTGGCGGGAGGTTGAGGCGGCGATTATGCTAACTCGATTCTTCCGCTTTCATGTTTCCGGGGATATTCCTGATGAAAGGTATCTTGACAAGATGGTGGAAATAGCGGAACACAACCAACATTGTCAGATACTTTGCTTTACTAAAAAATACGAAATAGTCAACAATCACATAGCAGATAACTGGGGCATACCGGATAATCTGCGGATCATCTTCAGCGCATGGGATAATTTACCTGTGGACAATCCCTATAATCTTCCTGTAGCATATGTAAGGTTTAAAGATGGACATACGGATGCACCAGAGAATGCCACCAATTGCGGTGGAAACTGCAGTGAGTGTGCTAGTACTGATGGCGGTTGTTGGACTCTTGGGGTAGGGGAGGCAGTAGTTTTTGACGAGCATTGAACGTATGTATAAAGTTTTAAACGATAGATTTGAACATGATGTAGGCTGGCGCGAAATTGAAACGCAATGGGTAACACCAACGTATGATGAAGATACGGAAATTGAATGGAGTTATAAGCCATATAAATTCAGTATTTCGTATAACGGAAATCCGTTTGGGACATCTCAAATCATCCACACAAATGATGGGTTTTACATCAAGAAATCATCACAGCCAAAGCTTCCAGAAAGCTATCCCAAAGAGAACCTCGATATGCTCTTCGGATTGGATGGTGCTAATGGATAACGTTTTCGAGGCAGCTGTTAATTATACGAATGCCGAGCTAAATAATTACGTAAGACGAGAAGACTTCTACGGATTAGCACGTGGGACAAATGCCACAGTGAACACCATTGAAACTAGGCTAGATTTCATTGAGTCCGAATTCAGAGATTTTTCATTGGGCGTGACAGGAAGATTAGGAACGACGAATATATGCGGGTCTGTCTCAGAAATAGAGCAGCTAAAGGATGAGGTAAGGCGAATAAAAGAGGTTCTGGTTGACGTCCAGATGATGCTGAGAACTTTAGAGCTCGATGACATGAGCAAACGTATGGGAGACCTCGACATGTTGTTGACGTAAGCTGTTGGAAAAAATTACAGGCCTAGAACCACTGTAGCACAGGGTTTAGCGATGTCAATATTTCAGAATATATATGCATGTATACGTAACTTTAGAGGGGTGACGAGTTGATTTATTTAGATTCAGCGGCGACAACGCCGATGGCAAATGTTGTTTTTGAGGCCATGATGCCATGGCTAAAAGATAATTACTGCAATGCAGGATCCGTCTACAAAAAGGGTCGTGAAGCAAAGGCGGCAATTGAAAAGGCGAGGGGTCAAGTGGCAAAGATGTTCAACTCTGATCCAGAAAATATAATCTTTACATCTGGTGGTAGTGAGGGTAACTCTTTTGCCTTCCAGGCCGCCGCAGAGCGCTTAGAGGCGTCCGGAAAGAAGCACATTCTCGTATCTTCCGTCGAACACGACTCCGTTCTACGGGCCGCTGAGAGCCTTACAAAACGGGGATTTCATGTTGATCATTTACCTGTTTCTGAGTGTGGAACGGTACTATATGAAACAGTAAAGCAAGCAATTACTCCTGAAACAGGGTTAATTTCAATCATGTTAATGAATAACGAGACCGGTGCCATTAACCATCTCGACTTCATCGCAAGACTTTGCCAGGAGCGAGAGATTCTATTGCATTCCGATTGCGTACAGGCTGCCGGAATATGGAAAATTAATATTGAAGATGTGCCATTGGATTTCGCAACTATTTCCGCCCATAAGTTTCACGGACCAAAGGGAGTTGGCTGTGTATACATTAGAGATCCAGAAGAATGTCATGCGTTAATTCATGGTGGTCATAACCAGGAATTTGGATTAAGGGGCGGAACTGAGAATGTTGCCGGTATTGTTGGTATGGGAGTGGCTGCAGAGACAATCTTAGATAATCTTGATTATATTCAAGAAACAGTATGGAATTACAGATATTTGTTTTGGAATATAATTAACGAACGTCTTGGAAGCACGGTGCGTATCAATGGACAATGGCCAGCTCTCAGTAAGGTGTTGAATATTAGAGTTGATGGCATTGACGCAGATACATTTGTAGTAGCAATGGATGCAGCAGGGGTGTGCTTGTCCGCCGGATCTGCATGTAGAAGTCTCGAATTGGAGCCGAGTCATGTTCTCACGGCAATGGGGTTGTCGCCAGATGAGGCGAGGAGCTCTGTCAGAGTTTCATTCTCAGGATTGAATACTGAATTACAAGTTCGTGATGCTGCAAACATTTTTGCTGATACGGTAGAAGTTTTAAGAGGAAGCTGCTTATGATTTCTAAAGGCGAACACGCGATGACATCGTTATGTGGTAAAGACGGAGCTGAAGTTGGGTTAATCACAGCCAATCAACTTGAAACTATGTTTTATTTATATGAGGTTGTCGACGGACATTACAGAAAGCTTGGCAAGGCCGATAACCCATTGGAACTGGAAAAACGATATAAAATGCATGAGAGGATGGGATGAAGTGACAGATTTTGATTATGACTGCTATAGAAAAAAGAATGTTGCACACTCTGCGGCGCGCAGAAAGGGCGGTAGCAAAAGTAAGAAATGCAGTTTGCCATCCGATCGTATGACACAGAAGCAATGGAATGAAAGGTGCGGACAGGTTATGTCTTACAGTATTGGTAGACCAATGGCTTGGGCAGAGTTTTCTAAGTTGCCCAAGGACTTAAAAGAAGAATACATGAACAATCTGATTGAGAAGTACA
>JAEIGA010019991.1_pt1 | contig 10206 bp, 6 predicted proteins | sample 9270691 | NCBI WGS metagenome assembly JAEIGA01 (sample SAMN17057246, study PRJNA624740) | gut metagenome | biome: biome; isolation source: fecal sample | host: Bos grunniens | place: China: Xizang | collected 2019
ACATAAATGGCAATATGAAAATGATCTCCGTACCGCCAATCCTTCTCAGACCGGCACCTCTACTTCAATGCGTTATGTGCATTATGGTATCAATGCCGGTATTGCCAGTAATTATATCAAAACTACCGCCACCAGCAATCTGATCAAAACCGTTCCGACGATGAAAGCCGGTATGGCGATCCGCCCCGGCCGCACGGTCGCATTTGCTGATTCGGTATGTAAGGACTCGATCAACAGCAAACCCAAATATACTGCCGGATTTGCCTATTTTTACGGTATCGGTTCCGGCAGCGGTGAAATCAATGATCGTCACTCCAAAGGAGCCAATGTAAGTTTTGTGGATGGACACGTTGCTTATGAAATCGGTGCCAATGCCACTTACCGTGCTTTCAAGAGCGGTTCTTCCAAAAAAGCTGATTTGATTTACCTTAATCCATTGTACAGAGACTGAAATATCATGAAACGTTTTATCCTTTTTGCATTTTGTTTTTCGGCGGTACTTTCTGCTGCTGAAATTGGTATTTTCCCGGAAAAAATCATCCATCCCATGGCGGGGTTTGACAAGTGGCAATGCGGCAAAGATGCCATCACCACCGTTCAGACCCGGGGATATTCCTGGAGTTCGGCGGTGGCGGTCAAACTTGATGCTGCCAAAGTCACTGCATTCAACGTTGAACTTTCTGCGGATGCTGACTTCAACAGCAAACTTACGATCTACTTCCGCAAACCCGGCGAAAAAAGTTTTGCCAAAGAAAACTTCTGCCGCAAAAATTTCAAATCGGTCGCCAATCAGGTTCAGGTGGTTACCATTCCGATGAAAAATGCCAATTGGAAAGATGTAATTACTGCTTTCCGTTTTGACCTTTCCGGCAAAAAAGGGGTGACTTGGAAAATTTCCCGCATCTGGTTCACCGGCGAAGAAGGCGCCCTCCTTGAACCGATCACCGCCGTTCCCGCTAAAGCCAAGGCCAAACCCAAAGCCCCGAAAGCCAAAGCTCAAAATGCCAATTTGAGCAGCGATGTGGTGATCTTCCCGGGAAAAACCAAGATTTTTCCGCAGGTCGGATTCAAATCTTTTCAACAGAATGAAACTGAAATCGTTGCCGAACACAGCGCCGGTTACGCTTACACGGCGGCTATCCCGGCGGCGATCAGCGCAGAAAAATATAAATTTTTCAACTGTCTGCTGGAATCTCCGACTGCCGTTTCCGGAAACCTCACCTTTTATCACCGTTACAAAAACGAGAAATCATTTAATGCCAGAAAATATCGCCGAACCCCTTTCAGTTTGAGTGCCGGTAAAGCCAAAGTCGTTTCGGTGCCGCTGGATGGTGCGTGGAAAAATATCATTGACTGCTTCCGTTTTGACCTTTCTGCCAAACCCGGACAGCGGTGGATCATCCGCAAGGTGTGGTTCAGCAAAAAATTGCCGGAAAACTTCAAAAACAAAGATTTTGAAGCTTCGTTGAAACTCGGCCCCGCTCCGGTGGAACTTGTGGAAAAACGCTACGACTTGCTCGCCGGTATCGAATACCGTTTCGCCTTGTGCGCCAACAATGCCAAGTCGGTCAAGACCACGATTTCTTTTTTTGATGATACCGATAACTGCATCGGGGAGATGGCGACTGATAAAGTTTCCGGAGAGGGGATTCAGGAGGTGCTTTTTTCTATTCCCGAATGTACCACTTACACCAAAATTTCAGTTGCCGCTTCTGCTGAAAAAAGCGGCATTATCAGTGATTTTCAATTCGGTGTCACCGGACGGCGCACTGGAGATAACTGGCAGGCTTCGTGGATTTGCCATCCGCAGGCCCGGCGCACCGCTGACCCGGCGATGTTCGTTTACAGCCGCACCTTTGATCTGCCGGAAGTTCCGGCGGATGCCCGGATCCAGTTGACCGCTGACGATGGTTATATCATGGTCATCAACGGCAAAGAGGTAGGCAAACGCATCGGCGGCTGGCAGCAGACCGCTCTGCATGATGTGACTTCATTGCTCAAAGCCGGTCAAAACAAAATCGAACTTTCGGTGATGAATGAAAACGGCCCCACCGCTTTGATCGCCGAATTGCGCTGTGATATGGCTGACGGCAAAAAGATCCTGATCAAGACCGATAAAGGTTTTTCCGTCCGTCAGAGTGAGGGCAAAGGTAAACTCGCTCCGGAAATGGCCGCTTTGGAACTTGGTATCCCGCCGATCCCGCCGTGGCACAGCGTTGCTTACAACACCTTGTATTCCCGGGCGAAACTTGAAGTTGTCAAAAATTCTCTTGTCAGCAAGGCGGGAAAAGTTTCCGGTAAACTGCAGCTGAAAAACTTCAATCGCGACACCTTGCCGGTCGTTGTCACCTTCCCGGGAGGAAACGCCGGAAAATATCTGCTCCCGGTGAAAAATTCCTGCGTCGATTTTGACCTCGATCTGGTTGCCGCCCGTTTGATGCCGGGCGAATACGATATTTGTACTGACAGTACCGTGATCGCCGGAGAAAACAAGTTGGTCAGGGTTATCATCCCGCCGCAGAAAGCAGAAGCCAACTCTGTGGTCAAAATGGTTCAGAAAAATGGTTATCTGCAAGCGGAACTCAATGGCAAGCCGCTGTGGTTCAGCGGATTCCGTGCCCGGAGGACAAGTCAGCGTCAGCGGGCGTACCGGGATGGCAATTACCGGATCATCCTTTACGGTGTGTCTATGGGCGGTTCCGACGGTTCCAACTCCGGCCGCACCTGGCTGGGCCCCGGCCGTTATGAATTTGCGTCGATCGAAGCCGGAATGGAACAGTTTTTCAAAACCTATCCCGAAACCAAAATCGTCGTAACTTACGGTATCGATGCTCCCCGCTGGTGGTGCAATGCCAACCCGGAAGAGTGCGTCTGGTTTGAGGGCAAAAACACTCCGGAAGGTTTGACCAGTCTTGCTTCCCGCAAATGGCGGGACGAGGGCAAGGCGGCTTTCCGGGAATTCATCCGCTATTTTGAAAAATCTCCTTTGGCCTCCCGGATCATCGGCTACCGTATCCAGGCGCATTGTTCCGGCGGTGAATTCCAGTATCTGGGAACCTGGCAGCGTAAATATGCCGATTACAGCCCGGCAATGAAACTTTATTTCCGGGAGTTCCTCAAATCCCGTTACGGCAGCGATGCCAAACTGCAGAAGGCGTGGAACAATCCCTCCGTCACTTTGGCAAATGCCGAAATCCCAACCGGCAAAGAGCGTAAAGCATCCGAATTGATGGTATTCCGCGATTTGGACAAGGCCCGTAATGTTGCCGACTTTATCGACTGCCTTTCCGATTCAATGGTCACCGGAGCGATGGAATTTCTCCAGGTCATCCGGGAAGAGGCTCCCAACAAACTTGCCGGACTTTACGGCGGATATGTCTACTATTACAGCGGATATCAGCTGCTCAACAGCGCCCATGCCAACTTCGGTAAATTGTACCGTTCAAAATTGGCTGACTTTATCAGTTCGCCGCACGATTACATTCAGCGCAAGGTCGGCTGGCCCGGCGGACACCACGGCCCGGTGGTCGGAACTTCGCTTTACAATTTGAGCTGGTGGGACGAAAACGATACCCGCACCATCATGTGCGCCCCCTCCGGACACCGTCATGTCGACAGTATGCATGAAACTATCGGCGTGCTGAAACGCGACCTGATTCTGCAGGTCACCAAAGGTGTCGGAAATGTCTTCTACGACCTTGCCGGCGGCTGGTTCGACCATCCGGCAATCATGGAAGCACTGCGCAAGACCAATTTGATCGGTAAATTTGCTTTGACAGCTCCCGGATTCAAACGGGGGCAGGCGGCGGTGCTTTACAGTACCGAATCCATCAAGCGTCTGGCTGATGCCAATAATTCGATCACGGTTCCGATCCGTCAGGATCTGCGGCGCAATCTCGGTTGGAGCGGTATCACCAGCGACCAGTATCTGCTGGAAGATATCCTGCAGGACAACTTCCCCGAATATGATTGCTACATCCTTCCCAACGTCTACGCCCCCGGCGAAAAGGTTCGCAAGGCCATCCGGGAAAAACTGATGAAAAAGGGCAAACTGGTCATTTTCGGTTACGCTCCGGGTGCTTTCCGGGAAAATTCCGGCAAGATCGACCTCAAGGCGATGAAAGAGCTGACCGGAATCACCTTCGCCTGTGCTCCGGATAAATTCACCCGCACGGTCACTTCTGCCGGTGTCAAGTTCGGCAGCGGCGGCAAATTCGGTCCGGCATTTTATGTCAATGACAAAAGTGCCAAAGCGATGGGACAGTTCGTCGGAACCAACAAGGTGGCATTTGCATCCAAAAAGCTTGCTTCCGGGGCAAATGTGGTGGTGACGATGGTTCCGGAAATGACTCCGCAGATCTATCGGGAGATTTTCCGCAAAAACGGTATCCATATTTTTACGGAAGACTCTGACCCCGTCTATTATGATGGCAGATTTATTGCCATCCATGCCAACAGCAGCGGTAAAAAGGTGCTGACTTTGCCGGAAAACGGTAACTGGTTCGATCTTTTCCGCCGCAAGAAAGTTGCTGAAAACAGCAAGAGCTTCACCATCGAAATGGAACGTGGACAGACCGAAATCTATTTTATCGGCAACGATGCTGACTTCCAGCGCTATCTCGAAATCAAATAAGTTTTAAAAGCACAGGGTCGGTTTATGAAGAAAAAATTTTTCGCAAAACGATTGTTTCAGTTGATCTTTTTTTCAACGCTGTTGTTGCTGGCATCGTGTAAATCATTTGCAGTTGTCCATGCCGCAAACCCGGTACCTCCTCAAGTCCGTATCGGACTCTATGTCGACCGGGGAAGTTCCGGTGGAGGGGTCTTTCATTGGGCAAATCTGATCGAATTTTCTCCGCAGGCGCAACTTGTCACCATCACCGGGCAGGATATCCGGGATGGCAAATTGAGTTCGATCGATGTGCTGCTGATGCCGGGCGGCTATCCGACCCGACAGTATGGTTCAATGAAGCCGGAGGGGATTGAGATCCTCCGGACATGGGTGAAAAACGGCGGCGGATATGTCGGCAGTTGCGCCGGCCTTACTTGTGTGCTGAATCATAAAGGACGGCTTCGTCTGCTGCCCTTTTACCGGAAATCCAATTCCGGAGGTGCCTCCGGTAATACCCAGATCGAAGTTTCCGAACGCGGCGCCCAACTGCTGGGCGTCAAACCCGGTAAACGGGTCGTGACTTATGCCAGCGGCCCCATCCCCGCCCGCGGAAGAAATCTGGATCCGACGAGCACCGGCGAAGTGTTGGCGGTCTACAAAAATTCCATCAGCTATTACGGCAAGCCTCATGGTAATATGTATGATCAGCCTGCGTTAATCTACGGAACTTTGGGTAAAGGCAAAGTGATTGCCAGCAGTTATCATCCGGAATACCGGGAATCGACAATGGATCTTTCTCTCGGAGCAATCTATGCGGTAAGCGGTGTGAAACTTACTCCGCAGTTTCCGGAAAAAATTCGCCGGCCGATCCGGGTCGGAGTCAACGCTTCGGCGATGATGGGCCATGAGCCGATCAAGGCGGCGCTTGCGTTGGAACGGCAGAAGCATATCGATGTCAGATATTTCACTTTGCCTCATATTGATGATGGTGATCTCAACCACATCGATGTATTGATCCTGCTGGATGGTATTGCTGAAAACAACCGGAACTTTTTCAGCCGGGGTGAGCGCTGGGAAAAACTGAAGCGTTTCATGGAGCGCGGCGGTATGATCCTGGCTTCCGGCAATGCGGCGACCCCGCTTCCTGAACATCGTAATTTGAAGAAGTTGCCCGCCGGAGTCGACTTCACCAGGTATCTCCCTGAACAGTATTAATTACTGGCGGCAGTTTGAAAATTATATAAATAAAAAACCGCATTGGAAATTTTTCCAATGCGGTCTTTTTTTTGCCGTAAGTTCAGCGATTACTTTTTGCTGACGCGTTCGGCGTAGGTACCGGTACGGGTATCGATCTTGACGATGTCGCCCTGGTTGATGAAAAGCGGAACCTGGATTTCGAAACCGTTGTCGATTTTCGCCGGTTTCATGACGTTGGTGGCGGTATCGCCGCGGACGCCCGGTTCAGTTTCGACGATCTCTTTTTCGATGAAGGTCGGCAGGGTGATTTCGATGGGTTCGCCGTTGAAGATAACGAAGTTGCAGAGGCTTTCTTCGAGGAGGAAATAGGCCTTGTCGCCGAGTTTTTCCGGAGCGACGCTCAGTTCTTCGAAGGTTTCAGGATCGCTGAAAACGAAGTTGTGGCCGTCGTTGTAGGAGTAGTACATTTCGCGTTCTTCGATGTTGGGCTCATCGATTTTGTCGGTGGGACGATAGGTCTTTTCCATACCGGAGCCGTTGATCATGTTTTTCATGCGGCAGCGATAGAGGGCGGTACCTTTACCGGGTTTGCAGAATTCAAATTCGGTGATGACCCAGGGGGTACCGTCGATCTCGATTTTCAGACCTTTTTTCAAGTCGGAAGCACTGAACATTTGTTCTTTCTCCAATATTTATTTTGTTTAAGATAAAATGGTTATTGTATTAATATATCACCGGAATGTGCTTTTTTCAAGTATGCCTTGAAAAAACCTTGATTCAGAGCTATATTATATATGAATATATTAATTTTATTGTCAATATGGGGGATGTCATGCCTATTACCGAAATATTGGAAAAAAATGCCGCACTCTACGGCAAAGATATTGCTCTTGTGGAGATCAATCCGCAGGAGTTGGAAAAACGCCACAATTCGTGGCGGGAATATTCGCTGATCGAACCGGGGCGCTCCGATGCTTTCCGCAGCGAATTGACCTGGGAAGAGTTTGATCGCAAGGCGAATCGTCTTGCCAATTTCCTGCTGACCCGCCGGATCAAAAAAGGTGACAAAGTCGGTATTCTGCTGATGAACTGTCTCGACTGGCTGCCGCTTTATTTCGGTATTTTAAAAAGCGGTGCCATCGCCGTTCCGCTGAACTTCCGCTATACCGCTGATGAGATCAAATATTGTCTGGAACTTGCAGACGTGGATTACCTCTTTTTCGGTCCGACTTTCATCGGCCGTGTGGAAGCGATCTGCGACCGGTTGCCCCGGATAAAATCTTTTATTTATGTCGGCTGCGACTGCCCGAGTTTTGCCGAATCCTATTCGGATCTGGTTTCTTACTGTTCGAGCAAAGCTCCGGCGGTAGCGCTTGATGATGAAGATGATGCGGCGATCTATTTTTCCAGCGGCACCACCGGTTTTCCCAAGGCTATCGTTCACCGCCATCGCAGTTTGATGCACGCCTGTATCGTGGAGCAGAAACACCACGGTCAGACCCGGGACGATGTGTTTCTCTGCATTCCGCCGCTGTATCATACCGGGGCGAAAATGCACTGGTTCGGCAGTTTTCTGGTCGGCGGTAAAGCGGTGCTGCTCCGTGGCGTCAAGCCGGAGTGGATCATCAGCGCAGCTGCCAATGAAAAATGTTCCATCGTCTGGCTTCTGGTGCCGTGGGCGCAGGATATTCTCGATGCCATCGAACGCGGCGAGATCGATCTGAAAGATTATGATCTTTCCAAGTGGCGCCTGATGCACATCGGTGCCCAGCCGGTGCCGCCGAGTTTGATCAAGCGCTGGAAGCAGCTTTTCCCCGAACACGACTACGATACCAATTACGGCTTGAGCGAATCCATCGGACCCGGCGCCGTTCACCTCGGTATTGAAAATATCGACCATGTCGGCGCCATCGGTATCGCCGGTTACGGCTGGGAAACTGCGATCGTCGATGAGAAGCGCAATCCGCTTCCCCGTGGAGTTGTCGGCGAACTTGCGGTCAGGGGCGACGGCGTGATGAAGTGTTACTACAAAGATGAAAAATCCACCGCCGAAGTTTTGTCTCCTGACGGTTGGCTTTATACCGGAGATATGGCAAGAGAATCCGAGGATGGATTCATCTATCTCGTTGACCGCAAAAAAGATGTGATCATTTCCGGCGGAGAGAACCTCTATCCGGTGCAGATCGAAGATTTCCTCCGGCGTCATCCGGCTATCAAAGACGTTGCCGTGATCGGTCTGCCCGATTCCCGGCTCGGTGAGATCGCCGCCGCGGTCATCGAAGTCAAGCCCGGATTTGAACTTGATTTGAAAGCGGTCGACGAATTCTGCCTTGATCTGCCCCGCTACCAGCGGCCGCGCAAGGTGATCTTTGCTGAAGTTCCCCGCAACCCCACCGGCAAGATCGAAAAACCCAAACTCCGCAAACTTTACGGCGCCGATAAATTGGTCGCCATGCAGAATGAGATAAAATGAGTCAGAATATCCATGTCGTGCTGCTGGGCGCCGGAGCGATCGGTGTGCTGCCGGCAGCACAACTTGCCGATTTCCCCGGGGTGAAACTTTCAGTTGCCGCCTCCGGAGAACGTTTGGAGCGTTACCGCAGAGATGGGATCTTTCTCAACGGGAAAAAATTGCCCTTTGATTTTGTTTCTCCTGAAGAGTTGATGCCCGCAGATATCGTTATTGCGGCAACCAAGGTTCCGGCGCTGGGATCAGCTTTGGAGTGTGTCGCTCCGGCGGTTTCCGCAAAGACCATCTTTCTCCCCTTGCTCAATGGTATTTCTGCAAGCGGTATCATTCAAAACCGTTTCCCGCAGGCGCAAGTTCTCAAGGGATTCCATCTCGGTCACGCCAGCGTCCGGCAGGGAAATCAGATCACCCATGACGGAGTCGGTACCATCTACTGCGGCGGAGAGAAGTCCGCATTGGATTTTGCCGTCGGTGTTTTGAGATCAGCCGGAGTCGATGTCGAAACTCCGGAAAATATTGAAGTCGCCATGTGGCAGAAATTTGTTCTCAATGTCGGCATAAATCAGACTCAAGCCTTTTTTAAAGCCGATTACGGCACCGTGCAGAAAGCTCCGGAAATGCTTCGTATGGCGTGGGATTTGATGGAAGAAGCCGTCACCGTAGGAAGAGCTTGCGGTGTAGCTTTGGGCGATGAGATTATCGACAGCGCTATGATGGTCATCTGCAAGATGCCCGGCAATGTCAAAACTTCCATGCTTCAGGATGTGGAAAACGACCGCATCACCGAGGTCGATGCTTTTGCCGGTGTCGTCTGTTCTCTTGCTGAAAAATTTGAAATCGATGTACCAAACAACAAAATGGTATTGCAAAAAATAAAAGGATTGTAAAAAATGAAAAGATTTTTGATCTCTGTGATAATGGTTCTTTGCTGTGCAGTATTTGCCAAGGAACTCAAAGTCCTGACCATCGGCAACAGTTTTTCAGCTTCTGTTGCCCGCACTCTGCCGTGGGTCACTGCTTCGGTGCCCGGCTGCCGGATTATTCTCACCGGAGCCAATATCGGCGGATGTTCGCTGGAACGCCATTGGAACGAGTGGAGCAAGGCGGAAAAAGATCCCAAATACAAACCCTACGGCGTTTGCGTTATCGACAGCAGCAAACTTCCCAAATCGATCAAGTACAATCGCGGCAACGTTAATGAGTTGATCAAAACACAGAAGTTTGATATCATCACCATTCAGCAGAACAGCGCCAACAGCTGGAAATATGAAACCTATCAGCCCTTTGCCGACAACCTGATCGCAGTTATAAAGAAATATCAGCCGCAGGCGGAGATCGTCATCCAGCAGACCTGGAGCTACCGTTGCGATTCCACCCGGTTGAAAGCGTGGAAGATCGACAACACCACCATGTATAACAAACTTGCCAAAGCCTATGCTGAACTTTCGCAGAAATATGGCTTCCGGGTCATTCCCTGCGGTGATGCGGTGCAGGTTTTCCGTGCCAAGACTCCGGTGAAATTCAAGGCTCCGGATATGAAAGCGCTTGCCGCATTGAAAAATACCAAAGCTCACGCTTTTGAGGGCGAAGTTGTCGGTATGTGCAAGTGGCGTCCGCACAAAAAGACCAAAAAGTATTATCTTTCCTGCGACACCAGCCACCTCAATCCTCATGGTGAATATATGCAGGCTGCGGTGTGGTTCAGTGTTCTCTTCGGTCAGCCGGCAACCGATATCAGTTATGCTGCTTCCGATATGACTCCGGAATTTGCAAAATTTCTGCGGGAGTGCGCCGCTGAAGCGGTTGCAAACTATAAGCAGCCGGGAAAATAAATCATGGGTAAATCGCACAATATCCTGATGATCGGCAACAGTTTCTCTGTTTGCGTGGGGAAATTTCTGCCGCAGATGGTGCGCTGTTTCCCCGG
>JAEIGA010019992.1_pt1 | contig 10206 bp, 7 predicted proteins | sample 9270691 | NCBI WGS metagenome assembly JAEIGA01 (sample SAMN17057246, study PRJNA624740) | gut metagenome | biome: biome; isolation source: fecal sample | host: Bos grunniens | place: China: Xizang | collected 2019
AACGAAAGGTACCTTATCGACTTTTCGGTAGTCAGATACATTCATGCGATTGAGTTCCAGTATGTTTAGTTTCTTCATAATTGCTTTCTTTATTGAGAGAACACTATGATATAGTATGTTGTTTTATTCGTTCGCGTCAATAGAGGAATGTGAAAGTATACGTTGAATATTTGACGCATATGATTTCGACACAGGAATCTGTCGTATGCCATCGTGCATGAGGCGTATATACATACCGTCGCGATCATTGCGGAAGATACGTATTTTATTCTTGTTTACCAGATATCCACGATGGCATCGGATGAGCCAATCGCCAAATTTTGTTTCAATAGCTTTGGTAGTGCTGCGTAGCATATAGTTGCAAAGTTTGCCATCTGAATCGTAGTAGATTTTCACATAGTTATCTTGTGATTCTACGTAGTATAGACTATCAACACAAATACTCATCTTCAAGCGGCCTGTGCTATCTACAAGGTGTATGAGCTTAGGGTCTGTGTCCTCAGTCTTGTCGTTTACAACATTCATTCCCAAGCGATCAAGTAATTGCTGCTGGTGTCTGTTGGTAGCCTGCTGCAAGCAAATGATGTAAGGAATGACGATTATTACTGAGAGCACCATTATTGAGCGCCCCCAAATCGAGAGGAATAAATCCGGGTTGGCTAGATTGAAAAGTGCGGTGAAAACGGTATAAATGAACGATACCATTACCACTTCACATCCAATCCATGCTGCCAAGTGCATATTGATGAGTTGATATTTCTTACCTATATGGTAAAGAATCACTTTGCTTAAAATAAGGAATGCTATAGCAACGAAGTAAAAGGCTATAGAAGCCATCACTTCGTGAAATCTGCTAAACAAATTAGTTTCCTCTGTATTGCCCGCCATCAATGTGAGCCATGAGGTGGACGAATAGGGACCATATATCACCATAAAAAGGATGGAGAAGAGCACAATGGCGATGACGGAGCCTGCAAGAGTGCGGCTCTCAAGAAGGAAACGAGGTGCTTTCTTTTTAAAATTCATAAGTATCTCTTTCTATTAAACTATCACATTGATGTCTGTTTGACATTCAGTCCGGTTTAGGATTTGGCTATCGCTGACATCAGTGCTTGTGTTATTCTGCGCTGCAAAGATACGATTTTATCGGGATATTATGCAATCATTAACTATTTTTCACCCCCAATAAGAGTTTCGCCCCTTTCGCCCCACTCAGACATGTTTAGTCACAATGCCCTTTGCTCCGACCACTTCAAAGTGTGCTCTATTGTGGCAAGAACAAGATTTTTTCTACTTTTGCATCGATAAACCATACAGACGAACTATGAAAATTATTGGAACAGGCAGTGCGCATCCTAAGCGCACGGTAACAAATGACGACTTGGCACAATTTATGGATACTAGTGATGCATGGATTCGTGAACGTACAGGTATCTGTTCGCGTCAGGTAATAACTGATGAACATTTAGAGAACCTAGCTGCTGAAGCCGCCCGAAATGCATTGGTAGATGCAGGCATAGAGGCAAAGGAACTTGATTATATCATATGCTCTAATGTGATAAATGAGTACGTAACACCTTCGTTAGCCAGTATTGTTGAGGGGAAGATAGGGGCTTTCTGCCCTTGTGTTGATCTTAATGCAGCATGTACGGGATTTATTTATGCCATTGACTTTGCTGAGGCACTGTTACAAGCAGGACGTGCTACTTACATTCTCGTTATGGCAGCTGAGGAACCCACACGCATGGTCAATTGGAATGACCGTAGCACTTGTGTGCTCTTTGGCGATGGTGCTGGAGCGATGGTGGTGACTAAAGGTGACGGGCTTAAGGCCATTAAGGTGTCTTCAAAGAGCAATATAGAAGTTCTGAATTATAAACGCATATTGGAGCCTACACCTTTTATTGCAAAGGAAGAGGAGCACAAACCTCTTTATATGGCAGGTCAAGAGGTGTTCAAAACGGCAGTCACCTCTTCGTTGCGCGACTTGTTGGACGTGCTGTCCGATGCAGGTCTCTCAAAGGATGACATTAACTATTACATATTGCATCAAGCGAATTTCCGTATTAATGATTTCATTCGCCAACGTTTCGATGTAGATGCAGAGAGATTTCCTGTCAACATGCACAAGTATGGCAATAGCTCATCAGCCAGCGTGCCCATGTTGCTTGATGAGCTCAATCGTTCAGGCAAGCTCAAAAATGGCGATTTACTCGCATTTAGTGCTTTTGGGGCAGGATTTACTTCAGGTGCATGTATCGTGGAATGGAATAAATAATTAACTTTGCACCGTTATTAACAATATATTTTGTCTTTTGACTGTTTTAAATTAATTATACAAAGCTATTATGAAGCGAAGAGTTGTGATTACAGGTTTGGGCACTATCAGCCCTATAGGGAATACAGTTACCGACTTCTGGGAGAGCTTGAAGGCGGGCAAGAGTGGATTGAATTTTATCCAAGGATATGACGATGTGGATCTCCCCGTGCGCATTGTGGCACAGGTAAAGGATTTTGATCCTATAGCTAACGGCCTTGAGCGTGCTGACGTACGTAAAATGGATCTTTATTGTCAGTATGCACTTGCTGCAGCCAATCAAGCAGTGCAGGATAGTGGATTGGTGAGTGGTGAGAATATCAATCCTGATCGCTTTGGGGTATATGTGGGCTCAGGTATTGGAGGTATGATTACTTTTGTGCGTGAGACCGAAAAATTACTCAATGAAGGAGCACGTCGGATTTCTCCATTGTTTATCCCTACGATGATTGCCAATATAGCTTCGGGCAATATTGCTATTCGTCACAACGCTCAGGGGCCGTGCCTCCCCGTCGTAACGGCTTGTGCTACAGGTACTCACTCGATTGGTGAAGCTTTTCATGCCATCAAATACGGTATGGCTGACGCTATCATTGCTGGAGGCTCTGAGGCAGCTGTGCATCCTTTAGCTATTGGAGGTTTTGCTAACAGCCGTGCGCTCACCAATGCCGAGACCTTAGAGGATGCATGTACGCCTTTCGATGCTCGTCGCAGTGGCTTTACTATGGCCGAAGGTGCAGGTGTGCTTGTACTTGAGGAGTTTGAACATGCAGTACAGCGTGGTGCAACCATCTACGCCGAGGTGGCTGGTTATGGTAACACTTGTGATGCTCATCACTACACCGCTCCGCGTCCCGATGGCGTTCCTGCATCCAAAGCCATTCGCATGGCACTCGATGAGGCTGGATATACATCAGATGATACACTGTACATCAATGCACATGGTACCAGCACACCACTTAATGACAAGACTGAGACTCATGCCATCAAGCTTGCGCTTGGTGAGGAGGATGCGCACAAGGCGTTCATTAGCTCTACTAAGTCAATGACGGGTCACATGTTGGGTGCTGCAGGCGGCATCGAACTTGTTGCCTCAGCCTTGGCTGTGAAGAATGGTATAGTACCTCCCACGATAAACTATAAGGAAGCAGACCCAGAGTGTGATCTTAACTATGTACCTAACAAGGCTATAGAGGTCAATGTGACTATGGCTGCATCCAATTCATTGGGTTTTGGCGGACATAATGCCTGTGTAGTGTTGAAGAAGATCTGAGTATGAATAGAGAAGAAATAAAAACATACCTTCCTCATCGAGAGCCAATGTTGCTTATCGACTCCGTAGAGAAAGAGGATGTAATTGATGCTCAGGGTAACACGGTAAGCTATGCTGTAGGAGTTTATCACGTACGTGGTGATGAGTATTTTCTGCAGGGACATTTTCCTGACTATCCTGTAGTGCCTGGAGTTATCCTTTGTGAGATGATGGCTCAATCATGCGCTATGCTGCTTGGTGATGAGATACGCACTAAGCGTCCGCTCTATACCGGCATTGACAACGTGCGTTTCAAGTATCAGGTACGTCCAGGTGATACCATAACCATACGCTCCACTATTACTGATCGCCGTCAGGCTATCATCTTTGTGAAAGCCGAGGCTAAGGTCGATGGTAAACTTTGTTGTCGTGGCAATCTGTCGTTCGCCTTGGTATAAAGAATAATAATTAGATATGTACAAATTAGGGGCGCCAATAAGCGCCCCTAATTTATGCATGAATAACTCTTGCTCTTCGTTATAGTTCCACTTCGATGCCTGTAGCATACACTCGCTCTGGATCAAAGAAGGTTCTGCAACTATTTACCATATGGCGAACATTGGCTTTTGGCTTACCGCTATACACACGTTTTCCATTGACGGTAAGTGTCACTTTTTTGCTGAAATCTACCATTTCATCTGATAAATAAAGGGTAAATCTACCTTCTGTTGCAGGGGTGTAATGTTTGGTATGTTTGATAGGAATATTCCAACGAGGTTCGCGTTGGATAACCTCGTATGTCACGCGATCAACAGTGAGGTCTATATGGTTTCCCTTGATAGTCATCTCGTATCGTGTGCGCTGGTTGTTCTCCGTCTTGTCTCGTTCGTGTACTGCGATATTGTAGAATCCACGTCGGTAGATTCCGTCCATGGGATAGTCTTCCCACACAAAGTGGCGTGGATGCAGAATGCGTGTGAAGTGGCTGAGCCAAGGTGTGGTAGGCGAATAGTTGATGCCATGTCCATATCCAGGTATGAGCTCTACGTTGTGACGATACTCTCCAGGGTAGCAGCAGGCAAGGCTATCAAATAGTTCATGGGTGCGTGCTGTGAGCAGGTCGCGGGCAAACATAAAGTCGTTGGCCCCTGTACGCAGTGAGAATCCTATGTGTCCACAGTTTTCAGCTGGTGCGTCAGAGGGTATTTCACCACCAGCCATAGGACCTGCAGCAGCTAAATAGTCAGCATAGAACGAGGCTAGTCGTTGGCTTCCATATCCACCTTCCGAGATACCAAAGAAGTATACCTTGTTGGGATCAACTTGTCCGCTGACGAAGGATTGACGTAACAGGCGCTCCCAGGCAAACTGCTTCGAGCGTTGCCACCAACGGTAGTAGCTGCCTTCGTTGGGTATCTGTGGGATAAAGTAGAGTGATGGTGCATCCTGAAAGCGTGAGCAAATGATATAGCCTGTGCGGAACTCATGTGTCTTGGGTCCAGATCCATGTATATATAGGTATAGTGGCCATCCGTTGGCAGGTTTTTTGCCTTTCGTACCATAATAGTAGGGCATCACGGCATTGGGTTCCAACGATTCGGGCAAAGGCCAATACATGGTGTCGGCATTTGTGAGTGGACGCAGAGGAGGCAGTTTGTCCTCCTCGAAGGCATTGTTGGCTTCGCACCATGCTTGCCACACTTGGGCACGGTGTTCATCCACCTCGTCCCATGTTATCTTGTGGTTTGCGGTGTAGGTTACTGCCTCACCATTCAGATGGGCAGCAAAGTGCTGGGTGATATCGGTTGATACGGATTGGGCGTGGGCTGATAGACAGATGAGGGTAATGCCAATGGCCCATAGTTTACTTCTATTCATGTCGGAATTGTTTCTTGTTTATTTTTATTTTCTTTTGACGATTTCATAGGGTACGCGCACCGATACGCCACATTTCATCAGGTCGGTAAGGTTGGGATACATGCGTATTACAAATGATTCCCAGCTACGTTGTGACATCTCTGTCCATCCTGCTTCGGCTAGTGCCAAGGCGCGTGGGAAGGCCATATATGTGGCACGGTTGATGTCAGGGATGGCTTCTGCCCAGAGTGTACCCATTACGCCTTGGATGTGTTCTTGTTCTTCAGGCGATGTACCGTAGCCAGGATCTAGCTCGTAGCATCGCTCAAGTGAGGTGATGGGCATGCCCCAATTGTTGAATTCAGGAAAATCGTTCTTCCACTGCGGATAGTCAAAGTAGGTGTATTCGCCCGGTGCCATGATGATAGGGTGCCCGTTCTGTCTGGTCAGTTCGAGACAAGTGGGAGTGAGCCCATTGCGCCACGTTACGAGAGTCACATCCTTAGGATAGGGAAAGAGGTAGTCGCTGGCTGGATAGTAGATGCTATTGAGTTCGCACCATAGGATGGGGCGTTTGCCGTTAGCGCGCACAGCGGCCAGTATGCGGTCAAAGAACGGGATCATCAGTTGCGTGGCCTTGGTATACCCGTGTTCGTGCATCATGGCCTGGCAGTCACTGCATTTGGCCCAGTTGGCGGGGACGGCAGCCTCATCTCCACCCAAATGCAGATAGGGCGAGGGGAATAGGTTTGCCACTTCGGTGATTACGTCGGCAAGCACAGTATAACTCTTCTCGTTGGCAGCGCATACCATGCGGTTGGTCGTTCTCTCCACACTCACCGTATCGTGCTTCAGGTGGGCACAACTCAGTTCGGGATAGGCAGCAAGGATAGCTACCGTATGTCCTGGGATGTCCACTTCGGGTACAATCTCGATGTGGCGCTCAGCTGCATACTGTATGAGGTCGCGTAACTCCTCTTGTGTATAGTGCTGCTTGCTTGCCAAGCGTGGATGGCTATTGATGGCTACGCGCCATCCTTGGTCATCGGTGAGGTGCAGTTGGAGCACATTATATTTGTATTTCGCCATCTGGTCGATAAAGAATTTCACATCTTTTATTGGCAGGAAGTGGCGTGCAGGGTCTAGCATCAGTGCGCGGCGGCTGAAGCGTGGAGCATCATCAATGCATATTGGTTTCATCTCATCTCGTGCTGTGGCCAGTACGTCGCCCATGAGCAGTTGGTCCATGGTCATTGTGGCGCGGTACAGAGCTGTCGCGCTGCTGCCTACAAGCATGATGTTTTTATTTGTTACTGTGATGCGATAGTGCTCCTCGCCTTCCATCATCGGGTCGATGGTCAGTGAGATGGGGGCCTGCTTGTTGCTTACAAGAGGCACGGAAATGCCAGTGCGTTGCTTGATGATGTCAGCCAAGGTCTCTGCTACGAATCGTACGTCCTCATCTGCATAGCCTATTTCCGTACGGCGTTCTGCAAAGCGGAATGGCTTACCCTTCAGTTGCTCCACATGGTTGGGCATAGGAACAAGTGCCGATAGATTGTCTTGTGCATTGATGGCTGATGTGGTCAGTAGACCCCAAAGTAGTACCAATAGGATTTTTTTCATGTTGAATGCGTATTAAATGTAAATCTGTGACAAAGATACGAATAAGTGAGCAAGAAAATATCAAGCTTGCTTGAATATTTCTTTCTGTGAGTGCAAGAATCTTCGAGGATTGCATCAAGGCTACGAAAAACTATCATTAGTTTTCACGATTCAAAAGAATCTACTATCTTCGCACTTTGTTAAACCTAAAAACATAAATGCAAATGAATATTGGTGACAAAGCTCCCGAGCGCCTGGGAGTGAATGAGAATGGCGAAGAGGTGTTGCTCAGCAATTATCGTGGCAAGAAAGTGGTGCTTTATTTCTATCCCAAGGACAACACTTCGGGCTGCACGGCCGAGGCTTGCAGCTTGCGCGACCACTATAGTGAGTTTCGTGCCCGTGGCTACGAGGTGATAGGCGTGAGCATTGACAGTGTTGCCTCGCACCGCAAGTTTATCGACAAGTACGAACTGCCCTTCACTCTCATTGCCGACACAGAAAAGGAGCTTGTGCAAGCCATGGGCGTGTGGGGTGAGAAGAGTATGTATGGCCGTAAGTATATGGGAACGTTCCGCACTACCTTTGTCATTGACGAGGAGGGCATCATCGAACAGGTCTTCTTGCCTAAGCAGATAAAGACAAAGACTCACGCTGAGCAGTTGCTAGGATAACCCGTTTCTATCAGAAAAAAGAAACCGCCTTCTCACGGAAATGTCCGATGAAAAGGCGGTTTTTTGAGTTTTTGACGATTGTTTTACTCGGCAAGGATGCTGAGTTCGGCACCTGAAGCGAAGTCATCGCCAGCCTGTGAGCTGAGTGCGGTGAAGCGGATGTAACGTGCCTTTACGGGCTTGTCAAACATTACGCGCTTCAGCTTGTCACCTCTTTCGAAGGTGCCCTCCACTACGGGGTCGCTCCAAGTCTTGGCATCGTTAGATACCTGGAGACGGTAGCCCTTGATGTGGCCGTTGGGGTTGCCTTGGCGGGGCAGATAGGTGAATCCAGTGATGCTCTTCACCTCACCTGCGTCGAGGTCTACCCAGGGGGGATACTTAGCTACGGTCACTGAGTACATGGTGTGCCAGTAGGTATTGGCATCGTTGTCCACGAGGTGGCTGGCATTACCCTCGCCCGACTCCTCACTGCTGGTGAAGATTACCTCAGTATTGATGCTTTCAATCTTGGCATAGGTCATGGTCACCTTGAGCTGGGGCTTTTCCTTGTAGTAGGCAGTGATGGTACCACCGTCGCGGAAGGCGATGGGGCCTTCATATACGTGTGCCTTGCGCTCGTTGCCAATCTTATACATGATGACAGCGCCTTCGATGCCGCTCTCGATGACTACATCGCCATTCTTCTGCTGAGACATAAGCAGGGGCTTATCGCCTGCTGTAGCAACGTCTACACCACCTTGAGCGTTGGCCGGACGGATGATGAAGCCCATACGTGTGGGAGCTCCGAGAGCCTGATCATGTACGAGCGGACCGCCCTGACCGCATGAGTTACCGCCGAGACCGGTTACCTTTGCATCTACGGTGAGGTATGTCACGTCGCTCTTGGGCAAGAGGTGAGGATGAGTAGTCATGGTGAGGTCCATAGCGCTATTGCTTGTTACGCCTACGGCATAGGGGTTCTCGTTCACTACGAGCATACCCTTACCGGCCTTATTGGTGAGCGATGCCCAGCGGGTCTCCTCGTGGTTACCCATCTGCATGGGCTTGGGCCAGTTGGTGAACTGCTCAGCTACGGTAGATGAGAACTGCTCGATGAACTGTCCTGTCTTGCGGTCGTTGTAGTTATCGATGGGGCCACGTCCGTAGTATTTGAAGCGGTCGTATGTAGCGGGTACCTGCATCACATAACCTAGGCGTGCAAGCACGAGTGAGGGGTTATTCGATGTGATGGCTGACTGCAGTTCGATTGATCCGTCGGGATATACAGTCCACACCTGGTTGGTGATGAACTTGAAGTCGCTGTCACCGAAGGGGCGGTCAGTTTGTTCTACGAGGGTATGGAGACCGCTGTCGTAACGTCCGTTCTTGCTATTGAGACGCGCACCGTTGGGAGCCTGTGACTGTACGGTGAAGGTCAGTGTCACAGAGCCGTCGCTGTTGATGACAGTGTTTGCATCTATGGCTTTGTGCTTGAGGTTGTGGAGACCGTTGGTGAACCAGGGCTGGTAGCACCAGTTGTCGTTGCTCACGAAGGGTCGGAAGGCATTGAGGCGAGGACCACCACCGGCAGGGATGACTACATCATTACCGTAGGTAAGCTGGTGGATAGTTCCCTGAGCCATGTCGAACAATACTTCGAAGCCGTTGCCCTTGACTGTCTTGATGGTGCTATTATCCTCTGAGCCTTCCAGCTTGACGGTGCCTTCTGCAGTGGCCAGCTCGTTGATAGTAGGTGCTGCCACTGAGGGGCTTGCCACGAGGAGCTGCTCCTCAAACTGGGGATAACCCTTCTTTGCCCAAGGCATGTCGTAGCCGAGGAGGAACTGTACCTTCACGAAGTACTCGCTGCCTGCCTCGAGTGATGCGAAGTCGTAGGGGATACGGTATGTAGCCTTCTGACGGGGCTGGAGTGCCATGCGGGGACCCTGTACGGGCTGGTTCTTCTGGATGCACTTACCATCCTTCCAGAGTGACCACACGATCTCATAATCGCTCAGCGGAGTGTAGTAATTCTTGTTGAAGATCTCTACCATGCCCTGCTTAGCATCGAGCATCTTCACACCTACATACTGGTACACCTTCTTCACCTCCCAGTACTGAGGCTTGGGCTGACGGTCACCGAAGATGATACCGTTCATTACGAACTGACCATCGTTGGGGGTGTCACCGAAGTTACCACCATAAGCGAGATAGCGTGTGCCATCCTTCTCATAGTTATACATAGATTGGTCCACCCAGTCCCAGATAGCGCCACCGCAGAAGAAGTTGGTGCTCTCGATAGCCTCCCAGTAGTCGATGAGGTTACCTACAGCATTACCCATCGAGTGGGCATACTCTGATACGTGGAAGGGGTACTTGATATTGAACTTACCGGTCACAGCACCGCGCATCCAAGCGATTGAGGGGTACTGGTTTGAGCCCATGTCTACGATGTCGTTGTTGCGCTCATACTGTACGGGGCGTGTAGCGTCGAATGCCTTGAGGGCATCGTATGCAGC
>JAEIGA010019993.1_pt1 | contig 10205 bp, 5 predicted proteins | sample 9270691 | NCBI WGS metagenome assembly JAEIGA01 (sample SAMN17057246, study PRJNA624740) | gut metagenome | biome: biome; isolation source: fecal sample | host: Bos grunniens | place: China: Xizang | collected 2019
AACGTTGGCTTTTGCAAAAACATTCTGTTTTGCTGCTGCGTGAGCAGCAATGTATATAGTTCCACCGCAAAACAGCGTGTAGCAGGATACCTGCGGTTTTGACAAAAGCAACGTGACCGTAAGCTTTTCAACTTTCCCAATGAATGTAGAAAGTGTTTAAAATAAACCTACTTTTTTTGTCTTTTCAAAAATACAGAAATTCATTAAAATAATAGTCTAGATTTTTAAAATATTGTAAATTTATATATATATTGCGGGGCAAAAAATGGCTTTAGATAAAATGCGTAACATCGGTATTATGGCTCATATCGATGCGGGAAAAACAACAACAACTGAACGTATTCTTTTTTATACTGGAAAAATTCACAAAATTGGCGAAATTGATGATGGTCAAGCCACAATGGACTGGATGGCTCAGGAACAAGAACGCGGAATTACAATTTGTTCTGCTGCTACAACAACTTATTGGAAAGATCATCAAATTAATATTATTGACACTCCGGGGCACGTTGATTTTACAGCCGAAGTTGAACGTAGTTTGCGTGTTTTGGACGGTGCTGTAGCTGTAATTTGTGCTGTAGACGGTGTTCAACCTCAAACAGAAACTGTATGGAAACAGGCCGATGAATTTAGCGTTCCTCGCATTTGTTTTATGAACAAAATGGATCGCATTGGTGCAGATTTTTTTGGTTCAATGGATGATGTTGCTCAAAAATTTGGTGTTGATACTTTGGCGCTTCAAATTCCAATTGGGCAAGGTCAAGATTTTGAAGGTGTAATTGACCTTTTAAAAATGAAAGAATTAAGATGGTCTGCAGATGATGAAGGTGAAACAATCATTGAATCTGATATTGATGCTTCAAGAATTGACCAAGCAAATGAATGGAAAGAAAAATTAATTGATACAGTTGCTTCTTCTGATGATGAACTTGCAGAAATTTATCTTGAAGGTGGTGAAATTACTGTTGAACAATTAAAAGCTGCAATCAGAAAAGCTACAATTCAAAGAATTTTTGTTCCATTTGTAATGGGAAGTGCAAGACATAATCAAGGAGTTCAACCATTAATTGACGCAATTATTGACTACCTTCCTTGCCCAACAGATGTTCCTGCTGCAAAGGGAATAAAAATCAAAAAAGATGAAACAGAAGAAATTGAAGTTCCTTGTGATGTAACAAAAATGCCACTTGGTCTTGTATTCAAAATTCAATACGACAGAGAAATGGGACCTTTGTGTTATGTTCGTATGTATTCTGGAAAACTTCAAGCGGGAACTCAAATCTTTAATGTAAATAAAAAGAAACGCGAAAGAGTAAACCGCATTTTAAGAATGCATGCCGATAAATCAGAAGCTATGGATAGCTTGCAAGCAGGTGATATTGCGGTTTTTATTGGTCTTAAACTTGCGCAAACTGGTGATACAATTGGGTCAGAAGCATTTAATGTTTTGCTTGAACAACCAACTTTTCCTCAGCCTGTAATTTCTGTTGCACTTGAACCAGAAAGTATGTCTGAAAAAGACAAAATGAATGAAACTTTGGAAATTTTAAGTCGTGAAGATCCAACATTTACAAGTCATGAAGATGCAGAAACTGGTCAGCTTATTATTAGCGGAATGGGGGAACTTCACCTTGATGTTCTTGTAACACGCATGAAAGACGATTTTGGTGTAAAATGTAATGTTGGTGCACCACAAGTTACTTATCGTGAATCTGTTGGTGGTACAGCACAAGCTTCTGAAGACTTTAGTAGAGTTCTTGCAGGAAAAGAAAATACTGCAGGTTTAACAATTACTGTAGAAAATCTTCCAACTGGAACAGGAAACACTTACGAATGTTTGGTTAAACAAAACAATATTCCAGATGAGATTATGGAATCAATAAAAAACGGTTTTATGAATGCGTTAGATTCTGGAATAAAATACGGATATCCTTGTACAGATGTTGGTGTAAAAGTTACTGCAATTGATTACAACGAACTTACTTCTACAACTTTTGCATTTGAAGCTTGTGCAGCTCAAGTTTTTGATAAAGCTTGTAATGCGGCAAATCCTCAAATTTTGGAACCTGTTATGAATGTTGATATTTCTTGTCCAAAAGAATTTGTGGGACCAGCTTCAAGTCAATTAAGTCAGCGTGGCGGAAACATTATGGGGCAAGATTCAAAAACAACTGGCGAAATTATTCACGCTCAAGCTCCAATGGCTAATATGTTTGGATTCACAACAAACTTGCGTTCGGCTACACAAGGTCGTGCAAGTTTTAGCATGGAATTTAGCCACTTCCAAATTAAAGTTGGCGGTTTGAATATAGGCTATTAATTTTTGTGATTGTAATGTCATTATCGTGCAACAATTTATGTCATTATCGTGCAACAATTTATGTCATTATCGGGCTTGACCCGATAATCTTTTTTAGAGGATGCTTTCATGAATAACTTTGATTTTACAGATGAGCAAGATATAGGAAAAGATTATAATGGATTTATCCTTTTAAAAATTTATGATATCCCAAAGGAAAATTGTAAAGCTGTTTTTTTACGTCATAAAACAACAGGACTGGAAGTTTATCATGTTTTAAAAGATGATAAAGAAAATCTTTTTGGCTTTAATTTTAGAACACCTGTAAAAAATTCAAAAGGAATCCCACACATTCTTGAACATTCAACTTTGTGTGGTTCAGAAAAGTTTCCGTTAAAAGAACCTTTTAATACTTTAGATAATCAAAGTGTAAAGACTTATCTTAATGCATTAACTTCGCCAGATAAAACTTATTATCCAGCTGCCTCAATGGTCAAATCTGATTATTTTAATTTGTTTGATGTTTATGCAGATGCTGTTTTTTTTCCAAATTTAACAGAGGAAACTTTTTCCCAGGAAGGACATCGTCTTGAACTTGATGAAAATGGCAACCTTTCTATTCAAGGGGTCGTTTACAACGAAATGAAAGGGGATTATTCCAATTTTGATAGTGTTGTGATTTCTGCCGTTTATAATTCAATGTTTTTAGACAGTATTTATAGTCATGATTCAGGCGGTGACCCTTTAGAAATTCCAAATCTTACTTATAAGGAATTTACAGATTATCATAAAGAATATTATAAACCTTCTAATTGTCTGTTGTTTTTGTGGGGGGATATTCCAACCTCAACTCAATTAGATTTTTTTAATGAAAAATATATTGGTCGTTTGCAAAAAAAATTTGGAACTGTATCTTATTCAGAAAATGAACTTTATAGTTCAAAACCAATTTGTACAGAAAAAATGAAAAATCTGTATAAAGTTTCACATATCACAAAGCAAACAAAAACAAAAGAAATTGCTCCCAATAATGGTGAAACTGGTTTAACAGTAGGAACTCTTTGGTATACAAAACTTTCAAATATTCAAAAAAGATTTTTTTCAGAACTTTTGCTTGGTAGCGATAGTGCTCCAATGTCTTTAAAATTAAAGCAAAGTAATTTAGGAGATGATTTATCTTCTTTATGTGGAAACTTTACTGCAAATATAGAAGAAAGCGTTTTCGGTTTTGGGCTTAGCGGTGTAAAAAAATCAAACGAAACAAAAGTATATAAATTAATAAAAAAATCTCTTCAGGAAATTTATGATGAAGGTTTTTCACAAGAAGAAATAAATAGTGCTCTTATGGGAATTGATTTTTCTTTGCATGAAGTTGTTCGTTTTCATAATCCAATTTCTTTAGGATTTATGAGTTTAGTTTCTGCGTCTTGGTGTAAAGGTTATGATTTAGAAACAAATATTCATCCAATTGAAGATTTTGAAGAATTAAAAAATAAAGTTTTATCAGATAAAAATTACATAAAAAATATAATCAAAGAAACTTTTATAGAAAATGATATTTTTAATAATGTTTGTGTAATTCCTTCAAAAAAATATTTTGCAAAAAGAAAAGCAAAAGAAAAAAAATTATTGCAAAAACTTGAAAAATCTACAAATAAAGAAGAACTAAAAATTAAATTACAAAAACTTCATGAATATCAACAGAAAGTTGAAACGCCAGAAGAATTATCTTGTATTCCTCATTTAAAGATTTCTGAATTGCCAACTGATTTAAATATTCCAGAGATTGAACCAACTTTCTTAAAGTTACAAAATCCAGATGATACAACAAAAGAATTTGAACTTCCAATTTTGTACAGTAATGAAGAAACTAATGGTGTTATTTATTTAAACTTAATGTTCCCGTTTGATAGCCTTTCTCCAAAGCAAATATTAGATTTACCACTTTTAAGAGGAATTCTTGGTGAACTTGGATGGAATGGAAAAAATTGGAAAGATTGTACAACTCAAGTTTGTAATATTATGGGCGATTTTATTCCAAGTTATTTTACAGGTTCTGTTGGTGAAAATAAAAAATCCTTAATCGAAATTGAACAATATCATAATAAAGAAATTACCGATCGTTGTTGGCTTCGTCTTTCAGCAAGATTTTTAAATAATAAAACAGAAGAATCCTTAAAACTTTTGTCAGAAATTGTTACAACAATGGATTTTGCTGATAAAGAACATTTTGAAACTTTGCTAAAAGAACTAAAAAGTTATATAAAAACCAATTTTATAGGAAACGAAGGTTCATATCTTTCTGTAAGGGGTAGTGCAAAACTTTCTGTTCCTTGTGCAATTCAAGAATTAACCCACGGAATAACAAATTATTTTTATGTAGATTCTTATAAAGAATCAGATTCAGTAAAATTGCTTAACAATATGAAAAACATGTATAACCAGATTTTGGATGAAGGTGCCGTTATTCATATTACTGCTGATTCTGATTCTATAAAAATTATTAAGCCAAAATTAAAAGAATTTGCAATTAATACAAAACTTAAACCAATCAAACCAAAAAAAGCTTTTTCGGTAAAAGATTTTGAACCTTTATTTTTCAAGCCAACAAATGTTTCTTCAGAAGAAGCTCAAAAATCTATATTAGAAGTTTTTAAAACAAATACCGACTCAGGAAACGCTTTAGTAAATTTGCGCTGTTCAGATAATTTTACAAAAGAAACTGTTGCAGAAGATGTTTTGGCAAATTGGTTAAATGGGCATCAACTTTGGGAAAAAATTAGAATGACAGGTGGAGCTTATGGAGGAGGTTGTTCTGTAAATCCAATTCGTAAGAATTTTGCAATGCGTTCGTGGCGTGATCCAACTCCGTTAAAAAGTATAAAAGTTTTTGAGGAATCATTAAAAGAACTTTCTGAAATTACTTTATCTGAAGAAAATGTAGAATGTTCAATTATTTCAACTTATAGTGATAGCATTGTTGTTGAAAGTCCAAGTTCAAGAGGTGATACGGCTTTAATTCTTTATCTTTATGGAAGAAATTCAAAGCTTTTGAAAGAAAAAATATCTTATTTATTGCAGGTAACTCCAAAAGATGTTCAGGATGCTGCTAAAAGATTGTATGAAAATTTTAAAAATGCACATTCTGAATTAATCTGTGTTGATAATAGTGAACAAATTGCTAGCAATATTCCACAAATACTGATATAATGGGTGTGTTATGGATAAGAAGAATTTAGAAGTTATCAAAATGCTTAGAAGTTTAGTTTCAGATGTACAAGGTGCGCCTTTTCCTGATGATGATTTAAAACCAGAATTGTACAAGATTTGGTATGAACATGCTCAAGTTGCTGCTATTCAGTGTTTTGAATATTTAAATGCAAATTTCCCAAAAGAACAACAGCAGTTGGAAAAATCTTTAGACAATTTGTTTAAATAGAAAATTACACTAAAAGTAGTATCAAAACAAAAAAAAACTGAAGATTATCTTAAAAATATCCGATGTAAAAGTGATAAGGTAATTTTTAGTCATGAGTGTGTCAAAGAAGAAATTTGATTTAGTAAAATATGGATTAACTGGAGCTCACAAGAAATTAGGTGTAAATCTGTTTCGATTTGTTTTTTCGGGAACAAAAAAATCTGATTTATCTGAAAAACGTTTTTTTGTTGAATTAGAGTTATTAAACCCTCATGTTAGTCCCAACGAACCTGTTTTTGGTTATGCTCCAAAAACTAATGTAAATCCAGAAGATTTACAAGAAATTCTTTTAGGTAAAACAAGTCAAAAAACATATAGTGGTGAAGATATTGAGACTCCTTCTTATTGTGCAATAAGATTTGGAGTTTTGGGGACAAAATCTAAACTTTTATGTGCGTATTTTCCTTTTAATAAACTTTATTTTTTTCAACATCCTTTTAAAATTGAAGTTGGTAAATTTTCATTTTTAGAAGATTCTCTTGTTGGAAATATATTTTTAACAGAATCCGAAGTTCAAAATCATCCTGAATATTTTTGTAATAGTGGTGAAGTATCTTGGAATTTGAAATATCAAGTTGAAAGATTTGCTTCAAAAGGATTTAAAAATAAAACTGAAAGATGGCTTCCTTTTGGTTTGGTTTCTTCATTTTATGGAACCGTAAATTTGGATGGCGAAGAGTATTCCGTTTTACCACAAAAATCACGTGGATATGTTGAAAGATTTTGGAGTAAAAATTTTAATTTAGACACTTGGTTTCATCTTTCGTCTTGTGATTTAGTCAGTTTAATTTCTGGAAAACAATTAAATAATTATTCATTTTCAATTCAAGGTGTTTTTAATAACAAGTTGTCTGTTATTTGTAATTTTGGTGACACAGATATTTCATTTTCTGCAGATCAATCTGATAGAGATTATACTGTTGTTTGGGATTGTTCTCAGGTCCCAGAAAGTGAAGATTCTGATTTTCAAAACCTACATTGGTCGGTAAGTGTAACAAGCAAAGAATGGGTTTTAGATATTGATATATTCTGTAATTTAAAAGCTCTTACAAACAGAAATTTGGAATTACCAGAAGGAAAACGTAGTGTTCTTAATATTGTTCAATGTGGTTCAGGAGTTGGTGAAATTAAACTTTATAAAAAACTAAAGAATTCTCTTGAACAAATTGAATATGCAAAAACAGAAACTGCGTTCTGTGAATTTGGTAAGAAAGACTCACAAGAGTATTAATTTTTCTTGTCTTTATTGTAAAAAGTTATTAAATTTTACCTAAACATTTTATTGTAATGGAGGTATGATAAAAACTGCCTAAAATATCGCCAGTTTTTATCTTTAGTAGTTTGCGTTGCAAACTAAATATTTACTTCTGTTTTTCACTTTGTTACAAAACAGCGTAAAAAGTCAATTCCAAAACTTAGGTTTTGTTCATTGACTTTTTATGGGAGGGTAAAATATGAATTACGAAAAATTTACAATTAAGACTCAAGAAGCGCTTCAAGAAGCCTCATCAATTGCAATCAAAAATGATAATAGTGAAATTGCTACAGAACATGTTTTGCTTGCACTTTTAGAACAAAAAGATGGACTTGTTACTCCAATTGTTGAATGTGTTGGAATTCCTTCATTAGATCTACAAAAGAAAGTAAAAGACATTATTCTTTCCAATCCAAAAGTTTCTGGAACAAATCAAGTTTATTTTTCTTCAGAAATGCAAAAAATTTTGGCAAAAGCCGAAAAAGAAATGGCTTCTTTGCATGATGAATTTCTTTCTACAGAACATTTGTTGCTTTCAATTGCAAAATCAGATGGAAAAGTTGCTGATTTATTAAAATCTTTGGGAATAAATCATCAAAATATTTTGCAAGCAATAAAATCGGTTCGCGGAAATCAAACTGTAGATAGTCAAGATCCAGAAAGTAAAACTCGTTCTTTGGAAAAATATTGTAAAGATTTAACTGCTCTGGCTCGTCAAGATAAAATTGACCCTGTAATTGGTCGTGACGAAGAAATTCGCCGCGTAATGCAGGTGTTGTGTCGTCGAACTAAAAATAATCCTGTAATTATTGGTGAACCTGGAGTTGGTAAAACTGCCATTGTAGAAGGCCTTGCCAGAAGAATTGCCAGTGGTGATGTACCAGAAAGTTTAAAAAACAAGCGTCTTTTGGCTTTAGATTTGGGAAGTCTTGTGGCTGGTGCAAAATTTCGTGGTGAATTTGAAGAACGTCTTAAAGCTTTAATTAATGAAATTCAAAAATCAGAAGGTCAAATCATTTTATTTATAGATGAACTTCATACTTTGGTTGGTGCTGGTGCCAGCGAAGGTTCAACTGACGCTTCAAATCTTTTAAAACCTGCATTGGCACGGGGAGAACTTCGTTCAATTGGTGCAACAACTTTGGACGAATACAGAAAATATATTGAAAAAGATGCTGCTTTGGAACGTCGTTTTCAGCAAGTTTATTGTGAAGAACCTTCTGTAGAAAGCACAATTGCAATTTTGCGTGGCTTGCGTGAAAAATATGAAATTCACCATGGGGTTCACATTGAAGATGATGCTCTTGTTGCAGCCGCAACTTTGTCTAATCGCTATATTACATCAAGATTTTTGCCAGACAAAGCAATTGACTTGGTTGATGAAGCAGCTAGCCGCTTAAAAATGGAAATTGAAAGTCAGCCAGTAGAATTAGACCAAGTTGAACGAAAAATTTTGCAACTTCAAATTGAAAAACAATCTCTTTCAAAAGAAAAAGATGATGCTTCAAAACTTCGCCTTGAAAAATTGGAAAAAGAATTGGCAGAAATTTCTCAAACTCGTGATGCAATGAAACTTCAATGGCAAAATGAAAAAGAATCTATTGATAAAAGCCGAATCTTAAAAGAAAAACTTGAACAAAGTCGATTTGAACAAGAAAAATATACACGTGAAGGAAATCTTGAAAAAGCTGCAGAATTAAAATACAGTATTATTCCAAATTTAGAAAAAGAATTGGAAGAAGCTCAAAGAAATGAAAAAGAAAAAATTGAATCTGGTAGGGAATCTTTACTTCGTCAATCTGTAACAGAAGAAGATATTGCAAAAGTTGTTAGCAGTTGGAGTGGAATTCCTGTGAGCAAAATGCTTGCTGGCGAAAAAGAAAAATATCTTCAGTTGGAAGAAGTTTTGCACAAAAGAGTAGTTGGCCAAAATGAAGCTGTTCAAGTTGTTTCAGATGCAATTAGGCGCAACAGAAGTGGTTTGAATGATCCTAACAAACCTTTGGGAAGTTTTTTGTTTATTGGTCCTACTGGTGTTGGAAAAACAGAACTTGCAAAAACTTTGGCAGATTTTTTGTTTAATGATGAAAAGGCAATTGTTCGTCTTGATATGAGCGAATATATGGAAAAATTTAGTGTTACAAGATTAATTGGTGCGCCTCCTGGATATGTTGGTTATGACGAAGGTGGGCAATTAACAGAAGCTGTGCGACGTCGACCATATAGTGTTGTTTTGTTTGATGAAGTTGAAAAAGCTCATCCAGATGTTTTTAATATCTTACTTCAAGTTTTGGATGATGGTAGATTAACTGACGGTCAAGGTAGAATTGTAGATTTTAAAAATACAATTATTATTTTAACAAGTAACCTTGGAAGTGATTTAATTTTGGAAGCCGCAGAAAATAATTCTGGTAATGATGATTCTGAAGTTCCAGAGGAAGTAAAAAATCAAATTCAATTCTTACTTAAAAAGACATTCAGACCTGAATTTTTGAACAGGATAGATGAAACTGTAATTTTCCAACAACTTGGCAAAAATTGTATTAATTCAATTGTAAAACTTCAAATTGAACGTGTTTTGGAACGTTTAGAAAACAAAAGAATAGAATTAACGTTTGATGATTCAGTCATTAACTTTATTAGTGATAAAGGTTATGATGCAGCAATGGGGGCTAGACCAATTAAACGCGCAATTCAAACTTACGTTGAAAACTCTTTGGCAAAAGAAATCCTTTCTGGGAACATAAAAGAAGGCGATAAACTTACAGCCACAGTAGAAAATGATGCAATTGTGTATAAAAAAGGGTAGGTTTATTTTAAACACTTTTTATACCTATTTTAAAAATTGTTGATATGCTCCCAGTCGTGCTGCTTTGGGTCAAAACCGCGGGCTAGCCCGCTACACGCTGTTTTGCGTTGGAACTATATACGTTGCTGCTCACGCAGCAGCAAAACAGAATGTTTTTGCCCAAAGCCCACTCCTTCGCGCATATCAACACAGGTCATCTGCAAAAGTGTTTAAACAAACCATGTGCGCCCGAAGAGCCCTGGGCAAGATGTGTAGGTTCGTACACCTAAGCGCCAGCCCCGGCTCGTTCATGGTTGAATTAAACAATTTGTATTGGAGAATTAACAAAAATTGATAAACGGAAGGAGAGTCGGCTGCAAACTGC
>JAEIGA010019994.1_pt1 | contig 10205 bp, 8 predicted proteins | sample 9270691 | NCBI WGS metagenome assembly JAEIGA01 (sample SAMN17057246, study PRJNA624740) | gut metagenome | biome: biome; isolation source: fecal sample | host: Bos grunniens | place: China: Xizang | collected 2019
GCCTCCGCCGTCTGGACGATCGCGTCCGCCGTCTGGTAGCTGGTCGTCTTCGCGATGTAGGTCTGCCCGGCAGCCGTCGCGGCCGCCGCCACCGCCGTGTTCACGATGGCCTGCGCGCTCTGGTAGGTGCTCGTCTTCGCGATGCTCGCGTTCTTCGCCGTGTCCGCAGCTGCGTCCGCCAGTGCGCTCGCCTGGTTGATGATCGCGTCCACGTCCGGGTAGCTGTTGTTCTTCTGCAGGTACAGCGCCGCCGCGTTCACCCCGCTGACCCGCACGGCCTCCGTCTTGATGCTGTCCGCCGTCTGGTAGGTGCTGGTCTTTGCGATGTACGTCTGCCCGGCGGAGGTTGCCGCCTGCCGGACCGCTTCGGTCACAATGGCGTCCGCCGTCTGGTAGGTCGTGGTCTTCGCCAGGTACAGCCCCTGGGCGCTGCTGGCGCTCTGGCTCACCGCCTCGCTCACGATGGCGTCCGCGGTCTGATACTGCGTCGTCTTCTCGATCTTTCCGTTTTCCGCGTTGGTGGCCCGCTCGACCTCCTGCGTGATCCGGTCCGTCTGGATCGTGATCTGCGCCGTGTTCCGCTCCACCTGGTCGCCGATCGTCACCTGCTCCTGGGCCATCTGGGTGATCTGCCGGTCCGTCTGCTCGATGATCGTCTGGTGCTGGATCATCATGCCGTAGTTGGACGTCTGGATCCATCCCGTCCCCGTCCAGGTGTACACGCTGGCGCCCGCCAGCTCATCCCATGTCAGGTCCGCCAGCTGGTTCCATGTGTAGGATTCAAGCGCCGCCCAGGTGCCGTTCCCGGCCGTCTTCGCCCAGGTGTCGCCGGCGCTCAGCGTGATGTTCGGATCGTCCGCCGGATCTGTCAACCTTACGTATGTCGCCGTCTTCGCGTTCACGCTGCTGACTGCCGCGGTGATCGCCTGCGCCTGCACTTCCAGTTCCGCGGAGAAGTCACTGACCTCTCCGCTCAGGGTGTCCACCGCGCTCTGGTCCGCCTTCAGGGTGATGGCGTACGCGTTCTGGTTGATCTGGGTCTGCAGTTCGCTGATGATCATGTTGTCGAACAGCAGTTTCCACTCTGTGCCCGTCCACACGTACATCCGGTACTGGCCGGCCACCTGTTCCCAGGTCATCCCGCCCAGCTCGTCCCAGGTGTACTGGGCGATGTCGTCCCAGGTGTTGTCCTCGATCGGCTCCACCCACACGTCGCCGACCACCACGCCGGACGGATCCGGCGGCGTGGTCGAATAGAAGAACGTACCGTATCCCAACTGCGTGATTCTCGAATTGATCCCGCCGATCGTCTGCGTGATCGTGCTCTGGCTCTGCCAGTCGCCGATCGTGCTCTGGATGTAGGTATTGCTGCTGATATCCTGGACCATCAGCTTGTCGATGAACGCCTGCCTGGCCCAGAGGTAGTCCACGTCGATCCGCTTCGCCGTGATCCGGTCGATGATCGAGTTGATCGCGTAGAAGTCCTCGCTGGACAGCTCCGCGAACGTGCCCACGCCGCCGATGATCGTCTGCCCGGCGGTCGTGTGCCCGGCCGCGATCTCCGCCGCGCTGGGCGTATCCACCCGCGTCGGCACCATTGTCGGCACGCCGTTCTCGTCCCATTCCACGTCCACGTGGTAGTAGTATCCGTCGCTGGCGCCGATCACCAGGTCGCCGATCGTCGCCTCCACCATCTGGCCGTAGGTTATCAGCAGCCGGTTGATGTACAGCCGGTCCGCCAGGCCCTGCTCCGTGATGGTCGTGTCGAAGATCGCGGTGTCCGCCGCCAGGTCCTTCACGTGCGCGTAATTGATGTCCGCGCTGGCGATCTGCGCGCTGGCGATGCTCGCGATCTGCAGCGTCGCCTGGATGGCGCTCAGGTCATCCACGCTGATGGCGTTCGCCGTAATGCTCCCGGCGCCGATCTTGTCCGCCGTCACGGCCCCGGCCGCCAGCTTCTCCGTGGTGATCGCCAGCGCCGCGATTTTCGAAGCCTCTACGCTCCCCGCCGCCAGCTTGTCCGTCGTGATCGCGCCGCTCGCGATGGCGTCCGCCATGACCGCGCCCGCGGCGATCGCCGCCGCTGTCACCGCGCCTGCCAGGATCTTCTCCGCCGTCACAGATCCGGCAGCGATCTTCACCGCCGTGATGGCGTTCGCCGCGATCTCGTCCGCGGTGATCGCGTTCGCCGCCAGCAGTTCCGTCACAATGCTCCGGCTGGCGATCCGGTCGGAGGTGATGCTGTTCGCCTCAATCTCCCGCGCCGTGATGGCCTCCGCCATGATGTTCGAGCTTCCAACCGCGTTTGAGGCGATTGTGCGGCTGTTCACCGCGCCGCTCTGGATGTCGTAGCTGGCCACGCCGGAGCTGACCGTGATCTTTCCGAATGTGCCCTTCGTGTAGCGCATCAGGATCGGGTCGAAGGCATACCCCGTCAGCTGGATGTCCACGCTGATCCCCAGCGGCGCGCTCTTCACGCGCACCCATTCGCCCGGGGCCGCGTCCGCCAGCGCCGCGTAGGCGCTGTATTCCGCCGTGTCCGGCAGGTGCTGCCAGTCGACCTCCAGCGTCACGCTCGGCTTGTCCACCTCGTCGATCGTGAACCGGTTCTGCGCCATCTCGCGCATCCGGGCGTACACCGTGTCCTGGTCCAGGGTGATCTCCGTGCCGTCTTCCTGCTTTTCCTTCGCGCCGACCTTCAGCCCGGTGTTCAGCACTTCCGGCCGGATGAACGGCACCGTCCGCACGGTGTCGATGTACTTCTCCGGCAGGAGCAGCGTGCTCCCGTCGGCGTTCTGCGCCAGGGGATACACCCGCGTCACCAGGCCGGTCACCTGGCCGTCCCATTTCACCGCCCGCAGGTTCGTCCCGTAGGTGATGCTGTATTTCGGCGTCGCTTCCTCATCCTCGATGAGGTACACGTTCATGTCGTTCCGGATCAGGTGCCCGTTCGTGGCCTGCAGCAGGCCGCTCTTCGGGTCCAGGATCGCGTTCTGCGCGTTCTTCCAGGAATAGTCCCCGGTGATCACCAGCTCGTCCGACAGGTTCGTCTCGATCTCGCCCGGGTAATCCTCCTGCATCGCCCCGCGGATGAACAGCAGCGCCGTCGCCGGGTTCGCCCGGCTGATATTGCAGTCCCCCAGCATCACGCGCCCCAGCTGGTAGCTGATGTGTTCCGCGTGGATGCTCAGCAGCTTCCCGTCGGAGCTCTTCTCGATCTCCGTGATCGTGAAGCTCTGCACCGCGATCGTCTGCGCGTCGATCGTCCGCGTGCCGGTCTCGCTGAGGTCCGTGCACTTGTCGATCCGGATGAAGCCTTCGTGCCCGGCCGTGTCCGCGGCCTTCATGTAGGTGCTGTTGTAGTCGCCGGTCTTCACCAGAGCGTCCCCGGCCTGCAGTGTCGCCGCGATCGCGCCGCCTGTGGTCTTTGTCCTGGCGATCTCTTCCCAGTTCATCGGGAGCACGTTCGGGCTGCCGGTCGTCAGGATCCCGGTGATCGCCGTCAGCGCCTGGTAGTTTTTCTTCAGGTAGCTGACCTTCGCGCCCTGCGCGTAGTCCTTCCCGTACTGCCATTCCTCGTAGCCGACCGTGCTGGTCTTCGGCACCGTCTTGTACAGCGGCACGTCCGTCTGCCCCGCGCTGACCTCCCAGTAGCTGACCGTCCCCAGCGTGATCGCGTCCACCGTCTGCCGCGGCACCGGGCACCGCACGATCATCCCGTAGTCGATCGTGATCCGCGGATCGTACGGCATCGTCATGTCCATGTCGTACTGCCCGTTGTTCTTCCAGTTGACGTTCGCCGATTTCGCGATCAGCGCGATGCCGTGCCGGGAAAAGTCCGTCGTCCCTTTGGCATACAGTTCAATCAAATCGGCTCACTCCCTTATAAATATCTGAACCTGGGCGTGATCACCAGCTTCGTCACGCTCCCCGTGAAGGCCACCGTGGTCTCCCCGGCCTTCAGTATCGGGAAGTCCCCGCTGCATACGCCCATCAGCGGCGTCGTCCCGTTCAGGATCCATCCGTTCTCGCTGTCGATCACCCATCCGCTCGTCAGCTCCGGGATCGTCAGCACATTCCCGCCGGCGCTCACGGTGACCGCCCCGCTGCCGATCACCTCGATCAGCGGGAAAGCCGTCATGTCGCCCGGGTTCGTGACCGTCGCGCCGCTGGAGGTGATCTCGATGTCTTCCTCCGCCGGGTTGCGCTTGATCGGCGAGCAATAGAACTGCACGTCGCCTTCCCACCAGTCCAGGTGGCGGCTGTGCTTCTCCAGCGTCACCGCGCCGATCACCCGCGCGTCCTGCACGAGGCCCGGCTGGCTGCTGAAGGTGACCTCGCCGGCGCCCTTCAGCCAGTTCTCCACCGCCGGCACCTGGCTCACATCGTGCACCGCGATCCCGACCGTCTGGATGTAGCTCTGGAAGATATCGTCGCCTTCCGTCACGGTGAGCTCGCCGGCCCGGCCGGGGATCGTGATGTGCTCCACCCGTTCCTCCGGCTTCACGATCTGCGGCGCGGCGTTCATGATGATGCCCTTCGTGCCGCACTTCACGCCGTTCCATTCAAACCAGTATCTCGCCATCTCTATCTTTCCTTTCAGCCTTCCCCTTGAGGGGAAGGTGGCCGTAGGCCGGATGAGGTGTTACGCCGCGCCGAACCCGCTCCGCTGCCGCTGGTTCCGCCGCGCGATGCTGTCCGTCAGCGCGTCGATCTCCAGCCCGTTGTTCAGGCTCACGTTGCCGAAGTAGTTGTTGTAGGTGTACTGCTGGTTCTCCCGCGCCGTCAGCACCCGCTCGCCCTTGTGCAAAATTGCGGGAAAGCCATCCCAGGGGACGGAAAAGAGGCCGTTCGCATAGCCCCAGTGGTTCAGCAGATGGTCACCCAGGCCGAACGAATAGTTCGCGCCCATGCCGCCGCCGTAGGAGTACGGCCAGGAACTTACGCCGCCGCCTCTCGGAACAACGTCGACGGTAACCGTCTTCGGCTGTGTCAGCGCCTCGTTAAATGCGTTCGCGATCTCTTTTGCCTTCAACTCGAGCGGATTCAACACACCGCTTTTCAAGCCGTTCCACAACCCTGCCAGCGCCTTCTGCGCGTCTGCGCCCAGCTCCTTCGTGTCCTTCCCGAATACCGCCTTGTACTGCGCGTCCACCAGTTCCTGGTAATTCTTCGCGATGGTCGCCGGCAGCTCCCGGACCGTCTTCGCGGATTCCTCCGCGGCTTCCAGCACCGTGCCGCCCTGCTGCAGTTTCTGGCCGAAGGCTGTGTTGTCCAGCAGCCACGGGATGATCATCGCCGTCACGCCTGTCGGGTCCATCGTCGCGAGCGAATACGCGGCGCCGCCGATCTTCGCCAGGGCGATTTCAAGAAGGGACGCTTTTCCCACGTCTATATCGTACTCGTCCGGGTTCAAATGGATCGCGTTGTCGTTCGCCCCGTTCGGATTCATGATCGGGATTTCGTCCCCTGCCGGCAGGTTAATGGTCGGATTATTTCCTGTGATATTGATGTCCGATCCTCCGCCGCCGCTTCCCAAGTAGTTCTGCGCCGGATTCCCAATTCCGATATCTGATCCGGATCCCGGATTCAGAAAAATCGGATTCACGTCCGGTATATAACCGTTCAGTCCGTCACTCCCTGGCGCAATTCTGATCGGCGGAGCGGAATCTCCTCCGCCTCCTCCGTTTCCTGTCCCCGGCAGCCCGCTCCCTGTGATCAGCGTCTGCACGTACATCGTCGTCACATTTTCCGTGGTCGTTGTCACCGATGTGGCTGCCGCCTTCACGTTGCTCAGCGTCGCGCTGGTTACCGTCGCGTTGGTCACCGTCTGGTTTGTTACGTTCTCGACTCCGGTGTCATTGCCGAATCCCGTGCTGGGGCCCGTTGTAGGCGTTTTCCCGCTGCCCAGGTTCTTCGCCGCCTGGAACAGCTGCGTCAGCGTTAACGCGCCGCTTGTCACTTTCCCGACCGCCCACACGCCGACAATTCCAAGCAGACCGTCCCGCACCAGCGTCCAGTTATCCCTGACCCACTCAAAGCCGTCTTTCAGTTTGCCGAAAACGGTGACAAAGTTCTGGACGACGCTCTCCGGGTCGATATTGCTCAGATCCGTGAACAGCGCGCTGACCGACTCGCCAAGTGTGTTCAGCAGTTCCTGTCCTTCCGGCGTCTGCAGGTATTCCGTCAGCGAATCCAGCAGGTCAGAAAGCACTTCCGCCGCACTCGAAAGCGCCGGCGCGATACTGCCGATCACTTCCGTCTTCAGCACCGTGAAGCTCTGTTCCAGTTCATTAACACGATCGTTCAGCTCCGCGGCGTTGGTGATTGCTTTCTCACTGTTGACCGGCGCGGCGTTCATCGCTGCCTCGTATGCTTCTCGGCCTTCGGTAAACAGCGTGGTCAGTTCGTCCCAGCTGCGCCCCAGCAGTTTCTGCGCCAGGCGTTCCTGCTCCGATTCATCGTTCAGACGCATGATCGCTTCGCCGGTCTCCCAGAATACGTCCCGGTAATCCCGCATCGCCGTTAAGACCGGGCCGTATTTCCCCTGGGCGTATTCAGCCGTGGTTACGCCCAGCCGCTCAAACGCTTCCTGGACTTCTTCGCTGTCGGAAGACATGTTCATCTTGACCTTTTTCCATGTCTTCGCGACCGTCTCCACCGGCGCTTCGAACCGGTTTGCGACGTACTGCATCTGCTGGACTTCTTTGATCGTCAGTCCCATCCGCGTGGCCAGCGTCGCCGTGTCGTCCGCGTATGCCGCGCTGTCCATGATATTGTTCCAGATAGCTTCCCCGACACTGACAGCCTTCTGCGCAGCGGTTTCCAGTGCCGACGTGATGCTGTTGACGCCCTTGATCACCGCGTCCAGGCTGACCTTTTTGCTGATGCTGTTCAGGTTGTCCGCGACGCTCTTCGCCCCGGTCGCCGCCTGGCCTTCGCTGGTGGTCAGCGCGTTCATGGCGGCCTGGGTGTTGTACATCGCGGCCTGGGTGCCGGCCAGCTGCTGCTCCAGCTTCTGGTATTCGGCGCTGGTCTCTTCCACGCCGTTCTTCCGCATGGCCTCCAGGGCCTTCTGGGCATTGGCGGCTGCCGTTTTCTGCGCTTCCAGTTCCTTCTTCAGCAGCTTGCCCTTCTCCGTCAGGTACTGCTCCTTATCCCCCGTGGCCTTGTACTGGGCCTCGTTGGCCTTCATCTGCGCCTGGACGGTCTTCGCGCTCTGCTGCGCCTGCTGCATCCCCTGTTTAAACTGGGTCACGTCGACGCTCATCTTTACGGTCGCGCCCGCCATGCCTGGTCACATCCTTCCGCTGTCGTATTCCCGCCGGTAGGCGAACAGATCCAGCACCTGCCCCGGCTTCATCCGTCTGATTTCTTCTGTTCTGAGCCCGGCGATGAGCCCGCAGGAGCAGATTCGCCGGTATGTGAGCTCCCTGGCTCTTTTTTTCGGTTCTCTTCCTCCAGCACTTCGTCCACCGGGCCGCTTTCCTGGTTCTGCGCCGTTTCCATCTTCATCGCGTCGTTGATCACCGCCGTGGCGACCACTACATACGCCATGATCATCCCGGGCTTCATGTTCCGCAGGATCCACTTGTCCGTCAGATCCGGCTCCTGTCCGGCCTCTTCCAGCCCGGCGTTCCCCAGGATCCGCAGCAGCTTCCCAAACTTCTTCAGCTTTTCCTTGTCGTTCACGACCGTGAACTTATATTCATCCGTTTCCAGATTATGCTCGATGCCGAATACTTCGTCCCGCAGCTGGCCCACCGTGCAGCCGATCTCCTCCTGGATCGCGATCAGCTCGTACGTGGTCAGCGCCATCGGGATCTCCCTGTTCCCGATCTTAATGTCCATGTCTCCTTCTCCTTTATCTCCTTACAATCCGAAAAACCGGGGACCCGGTCTCCCGGATCCCCGTCGCCATGTCCGTCAGCCGGTGATGCCGGCCAGGCTGTTCAGCCAGGCCTTCGCGTCCGCAGCGGTCGTGAAGGTCTTGTGCAGCTGGTAGCGCTGCTTGTCGGAGCTGTCCACGTACAGTCCGGCCGCCCGACCGTTCAGCGTGGGCGTGTTCCACTGAATGGAACCTTCCTTCGTGGTCGTGGTCATGCTCTCTTCCTGGAACTTGATCTTCAGCGTCCACCACGCCTCGAACTTCTTCGTGCCGTTGTCCCGCATCTTGCGGATGTAGCCAAAGCCGCCGTAGGGCGTTTCGTTGTCGCTGACCCACTGGCCGCTGACGCCGCTGGTGCCGTAGTCTTCCTCGCCCAGCATCGCCTTGCGGTCCGCGTCGCTCAGGCCCGTGCTCTCGAAGGAGATCGTCAGGCCCGTCATGCCATTGTCGTCGTCCACGATCCGGTCATCGCCGTACAGCGGGTTGTTCGCGTACTCACGGTTGACCGTCGCGTTCCTGGCTTCCTGGATCGCCGTGCCGGCGCTGTAGGTCGGCATCGAGCCGTCCGTATGCGTCGCCAGCGGCGCCCATACCGGGTACATCATACCCACATTCGGATTCGCCATAATGTTTTTCCCTCCGTGTCATTTCAGTATTTCCGCGACCAGGCGCTCCACCTCCGCGGAGATCGCCTCGCTCGCTTTTGCTTTGGACTGGGAAACAGCCTTCCGGATGAAAGGCTGTTTCTTCATGAAGGACGTGCCGGAGTTAATCGCGTTGGCGATCACGGCCACAGGTTTCTGCTTCCCGTCGATCGTCGCGTACCCGCTCCGGCTGTAGCCGACGGAAGTGTCCACGCTGTTTCCCGTGTGCCGGAACTTCGCGATTCCGGCAGCGCCGGCGCTCAGCAGCGCTTCCTTCTCTTCCGGGGATGGTTGCCGCTGCCATCCGTTGGCGTACTTGAAGCGGCTGGTGGTGACCCCTCGGGCCCCCTTGCTGATCTCATCAGCGACGATGCCTGCACCTTTGTACAGGGCCTTCGCGGCAATGCCCGGCGCGGCGTCCTCCGCCTTCGCCAGCATGTCCGTGATGCTGTCCATCCCTTCAACCTTCAGTTTGTACGGCATGTCTCATCCTTCAATCTGGAAAGTCCACTCCCAATGGAAGAGGCCCGTTTCCCGTTCATACATGTGGCTGTTCAGGCTCCACGCGCCGTCGCAGTGCGCCGTCAGCGCGCCGCAGATCAGGCTGATCCATCCGTCCCCGTCCTTCTTCCGGCTGAACAGGTCCACGCTGCCTTCGTAGGCCGTCGCGCACTTGATGTCGTCCCCGTGCAGCGCGTCGGCCTCAAAGTCCAGCGCCACGATTCCGTAGCTGTCGGCATCCGGCCGCGTGTTCCATTCGTTCTCCGCCATCGGCAGGGTCACGGTGTTCGGTGTCTCGCCCTGGGTGAGCGCCTTCAGCGCGGCCACCAGCTGGGTGTACTCTGTCGGCATCAGTTACCCACCTCCTGCGGCGTTACCGCCGGCGCCGGTTCGGGCTCCGTCGGGTCGCCTGAATTGCCCTTCACGCGCCGGATCGTCAGGATCACGCCGTTCCAGTCCTTGTACGGGTCTTCCCGCAGCACCGTCCAGCGCTCGCCCTTGTATTCCAGCGCGCGTTCGCCCTTGTAGTCCCGGTCGTACGGGATCAGCAGCTTCGCCTCCGGGTTCAGCCCGTCGCCGCCCGCCTGGTAGACTTCCGCCTGCGTCAGGCTCAGCTCCTGGCACTTCACCGTCCGGCGCGTGCTGACAGGATCCGTCCCGGCCTCATGGGCGTCCGGCGCGAACGCGATCAGCGTGCAGCTGGTCATCATCCTCATTCGCCGTCATCCCCCTCCGCCGGTTCGTACGCCGTGTAGCTCTTGCTGATGCGCATCTGGCCCTTCAGGCTTTCGTACGCCTTCAGCAGGTTGTCGTAGTTCGGCGGGTTCCCGATCCGCATGTTGCACCAGATCCCGATGGCCGTGATGATCAGCGCGTCGGTCAGGTCGCTGCTGTCCGTGATCGTCCAGGCGTGCGTCTGCGGGTCCTGCGTGCGTGTGATCGCGATCGTTCCCGGCAGCGTGATCTCCGCGCTCGTGGTCAGATCCAGCGCGCACGCATTGATCTGCAGGATGATCTCCGCGTCGTAGTCATCCCCGCTGATCGGCAGCATGGCCTTCACTTCCTGAAACATGTGCTCAACTCCCCCGCCATGTATTGGTCGTAGTGTTTCTTCGTGTACAGATGCACCGGCAGGCAGTGGCTGTCCGCCCAGATCTCGAATCCGTGGCAGA
>JAEIGA010019995.1_pt1 | contig 10205 bp, 6 predicted proteins | sample 9270691 | NCBI WGS metagenome assembly JAEIGA01 (sample SAMN17057246, study PRJNA624740) | gut metagenome | biome: biome; isolation source: fecal sample | host: Bos grunniens | place: China: Xizang | collected 2019
GAGCGAGTGGCGCCATTTCGTTGCCATCTGCAAGCGAGCTCCGCTGTATGAGACGCTTGTTTTGGTGCTGACCTTTGTTCTCACGGTTGTTTTCGACCTTGTCGTTGCCATTGCTGTGGGATTGGCGGTACATTATTTGATCGTGTTGGTCAAAAAGGTTGTGCAAAAGAAAGAAGGGTAATCCTGTCGGGAAAATTTGAAAACCCCTGTTTGTTCTCGATATTTTACTGAAAAGGAGCTTGATGATCTATGAGCCATACAGAATTTCGAATTGCAACTCCGCAGGATACGGCACTGATCCTGGATTTTATCAAAGGACTGGCTGAATATGAAAAAATGTCCGACCAGGTGGTGGCGGACGAGGCACTTTTGCATGAGTGGATATTTGAAAAGAAGAAGGCGGAGGTTATCTTCGCGCTGGAGGACGGCGTGGAGGTTGGCTTTGCGCTGTTCTTCCACAATTTTTCAACCTTTCTCGGCAGAGCAGGACTGTATCTTGAGGATCTGTTTGTCAAGCCTGCATACCGCGGACGCGGCCATGGTAAGGCCTTGATCCGGGAGCTGGCTCGTATTGCCGTTGAGCGCGGATGCGGACGGCTGGAGTGGTGCTGTCTGGATTGGAATCAACCGAGCATTGACTTTTATCTGTCGCTGGGCGCGCTTCCCATGGACGAATGGACGACGTATCGTCTGAGTGGGGAGGGGCTCACTTCCTTTGCTGAAGGCGAATGAGGGGCGACGCGATAATATGATTTTGGCATCGGTTTTATATGTGTGCCGAGATGCCTGCCAAGTAGATACCCGAATACAGCATATGCCGTACGATGCAGAAAAAAACAAATACATCTTCGGAAATTTATGTGCGACTCTGTAAAAAAGCCTTGCATTTTTCGCTGGTTTATGGTACAATAGATGTGTATCATTCCGACGGGAGGAGCAGGGCTTTTTTCGTCGAAAAAGGAGGAAAAGATGATGAACAAAGCAAAGATTCTGCGTATCGTTCTGCTGATGCTCTGCCTTGCTATGCTGTGCTTGTGCGCACTGGCGTGCACGCCGGCGGACGACCAGCAGGAGCCGCAAGAGGGCGAGCCGGAGCCGCTGCCTATGGAGGATGCGGTCATTTTGGCAGAAAACGGAACATCGGCCTATCAGATCGTGCGCTCGGACTTTGAGACATCCAAATCGGCGGCGACTGTGGGATCGGTAGCGCTTCGCGCCAAGATCCAGGAGTTGTCCGGTGTCGAGCTGGCGATCGGTACCGACTATGAGTACGACGATCCCAAGTATGGTCTGGTCAAGCAGGATTGCGAAATTCTGTTCGGTAAGACCAACCGTCCCGAGTCCGAGACGGCAATGGCAGCGCTGGGTGACTACGATTACAGCATCAGCGTGATCGGCACCAAGATATGCGTTGTCGGCAACAGTGAGCGTGCCATCAAGTGCGCTACGGAGGACTTGATTAAAAACCATCTCAAGGTCACGGAGGATGGTTTGGTATACGTTAGCAAGGAGATGAAGGTTATGGCGAATACTTATATTCCCGAGGGTACTTATTTCGAGGTGAAATCCTCGCAGAAATCGGGCGCCGATAAGTATGACGAGGCATTGGCACTGGCTTGCTTGCAGGGAATTATGAACCGTGAGTCGCCTGCCAAGGTCTACGTAAACAGCGGCGGCGGTAACGATGCGTGGCTCAAGACCATGCAAGAAGATGGACGCTGGCTGCATGACGCCAAGTTCGAGCAGTTGAGCGGCCTTGAGGAGCTTTTGGAGATCGGCGGCAAGGATTACGTCAAGGCTGTCTGCATTTGGGACGAGGACGTTCCCGCGACGGTCAACGTTGCAACCACGGTTGCCGGCGTTGAGGATGGTCTGGCCATGACTTGGTCGGCATATCAGAAGTACAAGCGCTTGCTCAATGACGATATCAAGGTGATCAATCTTTTGGGTATGTTTGATGGCTCGGATACCGGCAGTGCCAAGAATGACGCATATCTTTGGGCGATTGAGAACTATCTGGAAAAGGGCCTTTGCTCCACCGACGTTCTCTGCCATTATATGGATGCGTGGAACATTTTGGATATTAAAAACAATGAGCCCAGCAGCAACCGCCTTAGGGGCGACGACGCTTACGTAGCCGTTCGCGACCTGGCCGTATACGAGCGCGCCTTTGTCATCGATCTGTCTCCCTGGGACGATGAAGCACCGCTGGATGACACAGAGCAGGAGATCGGCACGGACGCTGCGACCTTTGACCGTGTGCTGCAGTACATGATGGATGCGACCAAGGATACCGCTCCCTTTGAGATGGCCGGCTTCTTTGACTTTACCAAGTACAGCCGTACCAATGATAATACGGTTTCCAAGCACGAGACGGTACCCACCGAGTGGCAGTATGTGTGGCGTATTACGCCCTACAACGGCTACCACAACACTTGCATTGAGTGGAGCTGGAACCAGAGTTTCCACTGCCAGTACGACGGCGCACAGCAGCTGACCAACAATCGTCCCGACGAGATGCTGGAGCTGGAGAAAAACACGACCTACCTCTGCTTCTTTATGGCAGACTACGATTCGACCTATCCGCTCTATCGCTTCCTGCAGGAGTTTTGGGATGATCCCAAGCGTGGCGAGATCCCGCTGGCGTGGGGTATCAATCCCAATCTGTTGGATATGTATCCCGATATCATCGAGTACTATTACGAAACTGCAACGCCCAATGATTTCTTCACCTCCGATGCCAGCTGCGCGGGATATTTTAATCCCAGCCGGGTACCCGAGGAGCTGCGGGATCTGTTTGTAGAGCATAACCTGACCTACTTCCGTCGCGCGGATATGAGCATCGCTCCCATGGTGCTTGACCGCTATATACTGAGTGAGGATGTCATGGAGATGTTCTCGGAGTTCGCTCCCGACGGCGTCGGTGTCATCTCTATGAACGTTGAGGGTGAGGGAAGTGGCAGAGATCAGCCTCCCACGCTGTACGACGGTGTTTATGGTCCCATGGCTGTGGATCGTCTGGATAACTCCTTCCCGACGAATTCTGTACAGGCCTCTATCTCGGCGGTGGAAAACGTTGTCAAGCATGGCTACAATCGTAAGCTGGGCAGTTCGTCCAGCGGCTCGTCGCTGTCGCTCATCCGCTGCGTCTGGACGACTCCTTCCTATATCATCGATGTCGTAGAGGGCTATAAAGCAGCGCATCCGAATGAAAACGTGGTTGTCGTTGATATTTACAACTACTTCAACCTGCTCAAGCAGGATCTGGAGAGCTGATTGGCGCATTTAGTCTGACGGATGCTTGATGCCTTCACCATAAACCCGACAAAGGAGAACGTTTTATGATGAAAAAGATGTTGGCCTGTGTGCTGCTTGCCTGCATGCTTATGACAACAGTGCTCTTTGCCGCCGCGCTTTCCCCTGAGGATGAAGAGGAAATGGCCCAAACGTCGCATTCCATTCCGCTCTTCGGCTGCAACACCGAGATGGGTGCGTTTGTGCTGGATCAGAAGGATTATAAAGCCGGAACATCCGCACTGTCCTACACCTTGGGAACGGTAAAGGGCGAGAACGGGGAAGACATTGTGAATAGCGGACAAGCTTCCTTTGCGTTTAAGTTCGAAGATACCATAGGCGAGGAAAGCATTGATGCATCCGATATGGATACGCTGGAGTTTTGGCTTTACGTGTCGGACAGAGAGGCGTTGGGGGCTATTCAATTCGCTGATAATTCCTTGGAGTTGACCTCGGGCGGAACGTGCGACGTAGAAGAAACCCACTGGCAGATGAGCGAATTGCTGGCACAGTGTACACAGAACGGTTGGAATGAAATCCGATTGTCACTGAACCTGAATAAGGATTCCACGGCCACGGATTGGACGCGCCTGAACTTTATGAGATGGTTCTTTATCGGTGCAAAGAATCTGCCGCAAACGCCGATCGTGATCAAGATTGACAACATTCGCCTGACAGATTACACTGCGCAGGAAACGAAAAAGGCTACCCCCTTGGTCGCACAGATGGCTGAAAAAATTCAAAAGGGCTTACAGGATATTCCCGAGTGGGATGCAGAGAGTGCAGACATTCTAGCGCAGTATCAGACAAATTATTCTGTGTGGAGTGATACGCACAAGGCGCTTGAGAAGGAGATCCGCAGCTGGAATGCCATTGCTCAGGTTTTGATGAATGAGCATGAATCCAGTGTGATCTTCAATCGGGTCCGTCGTTATTTGCGCAGATATGAGGAATATCTGGAGGAGCACCCCGAGCTTGCTCCCGAGCCGGATGACACGCTGACCATTGGTGCGCTTCCTACGGAGCCCGGTGATGATGCAAAATATCATGCAGATCTGAAAATGATGGGTATTTTGATCGTGCTTGGCGCGCTTGCGGTGATTGCCGATATTGGCGTTTACAGAATGCTTCGCAAAAAGAAGAACACTGCAACAAATGCATAAATTCAGTGGCTGCCCCGCATTGCGAGGCAGCCACATCTTTTCTTATTGCATGAAACAAGGGTCTACGCTTGGCGTAGACCCTTAAGAGTATGATTTACTTGTTTGCGTTTTCTACGATCTTGGAAGCGATCATAGCGGGAACGGTGTCATAGCCGGTAACCGTGAAGGAGAAGGAACCGCGACCCTGCGTCATAGCGCGCAGAGCGATCGGGTAATCCATCAGCTCAGCCTTGGGAGCGATAGCGCTGACGACGGTGTAATTCTTCTTCTTGGGATCGGGCTCCATGCCCATGATGCTGCCGCGGCGCTTGTTCAAGTCGCCCATAACGTCACCGACCATGCTCTCGGGAACGGAGATGGAGAGATCGCCGGTCGGCTCAAGCAGCACGGGAGCGGCCTGCTTCAAGCACTCCTTGTATGCCAGGGATGCAGCGGTCTTGAAGGAAAGCTCATCCGAGTCAACTGCGTGGTAAGAACCGTCATACAGATCGGCTGCCAGGTTGGTCAGCGGATAACCTGCAACGCCCTTGACCATAGCCTCCTGCAAGCCCTTTTCAACAGCAGGGTAGAAGTTCTTCGGAACGGTACCGCCAACGACGGAAACGGTAAAGGTCAGACCCTCAGCCTCACCGGGAGCGAAACGGATCTTAACGTGACCAAACTGACCGGAACCACCGTTTTGCTTCTTGTGGCGTCCTTCAACGTCGCAGGGCTTGGTGATCTTCTCGCGATAAGCGATCTTGGGCTGCTCGTAGCGAACGCTTGCACCGAAGCGGGACTTCAGTCTTGCGGCCAGAACGGACAGGTGCATATCGCCCATGCCGTAAACGACCATTTCCTTGGTCTCAGCGTCGTTCTCATAGCGGATGGTCAGATCCTCCTCAGCCATACGGGTGATCGCCTGCGAGATCTTGCTCTCGTCAGCAGCGGTAGCGGGGATCATGGTCTGTGCCAGGTAGGAAACGGGGAAGGTGATCTTGCTGTAAGAGAAGTCAGAGCCCCAGGTCAGCGTATCGTTGGTGTTGGTGTTGTTCAGCTTAGCGGTCATACCGATATCGCCGCAAACCAGCTCGTCGACCTCGGTCTGTTTCTTACCCTTGATGGTGTAGATACGGGTCAGCTTTTCGGTATCGCCGGTGGTGCGGTTGGTCAGCTCGGCGTCCTTCTTGAGCGTACCGTTCATGACCTTGAAGAAGTTCATCTTACCGACAAACGGGTCAGCGACCGTCTTGAAGACGAAGATCGCGGGCTCACCGTCAGGATTGATCTCCATGGTGTCCTCTTCGCCGTCGCGTACGACGATCTCCTCGACCTTTGCGGTGTGACGTGGGAAGGACTCGTTGATCTTATCAAGCAGCGTCCATACGCCCCACAGCTTGGTTGCAGCGCCGCAGAAAACGGGAACGATGTCACCGTGAATGATACCCTCGTGGATACCGTTGGCGATTTCCATACGGGAGATATCCTCACCGCCGAAGTATTTTTCCATCAGATCCTCGTCGGCACTGGCAACAGCCTCAAGCAGCATATCGTGATACTTTTCGGCAGCCTCTGCGGACTCCTCGGGGATGGTATGAATGGAGTGGTGACCTGCGTTATCGAATACGTGTGCTTCCATGCCGACCAGGTCGATCGCGCCCTTTACCTCGCCATCCTGAACCATCGGGATGGTCAGAGGACAGATCTTCTTACCCCACTTGTCGTGCAGAGCGTCAAGAACCTTAGCGAATCTTGCTTCGTTATCGTCGAACTTGTTGATGAAGAAGGACTTAGGCAGACCTGCCTCGGTTGCGGCGTCCCAAGCAAGCTCGGTGCCGACCTGAATGCCGGATTTTGCATCGATAACGATCAGTGCACTGTCTGCAACGCGCAGAGCCTGTGCAACTTCACCTGCGAAGTCAAGGTAACCGGGAGTATCCAAAACATTTACTTTAATATCCTTCCAGACAAGCGGAGCAACCGCGCCGGAAAGAGAAAACTTTCTTGCGATTTCCTCGGAATCATAGTCACAGACCGTGTTGCCGTCAGCGATCTTGCCGAGACGGTCGGTGCCACCCGAGATAAAGAGCATTGCCTCAGCGAGCGAGGTTTTACCACAGCCGCTGTGTCCGAGCAATGCGACGTTTCTGATGCGTTTGGTTTCAATGGTAGCCATGATTGGGATTTCCTTCGTTCCCGTATCTGAACGGGACTGCCTTTCTTGATGGAAATATGGTTTTTGTAAGCCCATAAATTAAATTTGCGACAGCTTGTCGCGAGGCTATAAATAATTATACTACATATTTTTGTATTTTGCAAGGGGGTGAGGCAAACCTTTTGCTCGTCAGAACGTAGAAATATAATGGCAAAAATTGTGCAATTTGACCAAAAAGAGACCGATCGTGCCATCAAAGGGCAAAATCGGTCTCAAAAAGGCGGCAGGTATTGGCGTGGGTGACGCTTGCCAGCTCATCGGGTGTGATACCGTGCAGCTCGGCAAGACGCGCTGCGGTGTGGATCATCAGCGCGGAGTCGTTCCGCTTGCCGCGGTGCGGGTGCGGCGCGAGGTAGGGAGCGTCTGTTTCAACGAGCAGCAGATCCAAGGGAACGGAGGCTGCGACCTCGGCAACACGGCGCGCGTTTTTGAAGGTGACCACGCCGGAGAAGGAGATCATCCAACCGCGGCGGCAAAGCTCGTGTGCCATTTCGGCGCTGCCGCTATAGCTGTGAAAAACGCCTCGAACGGAAGGATAGCGCAAAATCGTTTCAAAGCAGTCGCCGTGCGCGTCGCGGTCGTGGATAATGACGGGCAGGTTGAGCTCTACAGCAAGCGAGAGCTGACGCTCGAAAATTTCCTTTTGCAGCGGCTTATTGAGTGGGGCACCGTGATCATAGTAGTCAAGGCCGATCTCGCCCAGGGCGACGATTTTTTGCGCTCTGAGCGCCTCCTTGCCCCGGCGCAGCCAAGTCTCCAGCTCGTCCATTTCCTCGTGCGGATGCGCGGAAAAAATGGCGTCCTCGGGGTGCATGCCGATGGCGGCGACCATGCCTTGGTATTGGGCCGCCTGCGCGACGGCAAGGCGAGAGGTGGTCGGGTTAGTGCCGACGTTGACGATGCCGCCGATGGGACTGTCCGGCGCGAGAATTGCTGAAAGCCGCGCGGCGGCGTTCTCGCCTTCCTCGGGATTGTCAAAACGACGGTCGTAGTAATGTGCGTGTGAGTCGATTAGTTTCATGTTTTATCTCCGTGTAGTGCAAGGGGCGCTGCCCCTTGACCCTGCCAAGGGGACTTTTTGGGAAAAGTCCCCTTGGAACCCCAAAAACTTTTGAAAAAATTTATTGCTTGATTTGTAACTGCGATCTTCTCTCCCCACAAGCGCAATGTCCATGTGGGGCCCCCGCCCCACATGACAGCGGAAGAAGATGTTCACGGCGACGAAGATACAGCCTCGCAATCATATATTGATTAAGTTTTTGGAAAGGGGTGCAGGGGAAAACGATGTTTGCCGTTTTTGCTTGCAAAACAGCGGTGTTTAGCCGCCGAGGCAAACTCGAAGGTCGCTTGCGACCATCTTTTTCTTCAAAAAAGTTTTCCCCTGCCATCTTCAAAATTCGTTTTTCAGCGGTCTTGTCATCAGCTCCATAAGAGCCTGGCGGCAATCCGCGTTTTCGTAGAGGATATTATAGACGGTGCGGCAAATGGGGAGCTCGACATGATATTTGACGCTCAGCCCCATCATGGCGCGCGCGGTGTAGTAGCCCTCCGCAAGAGAGGGGAAGGTCTCGCCCTTGGCAAAGCACTCACCAAAGGCACGGTTGTGCGAGTGGGGAGAGAAGACGGTTGCCTCGTAGTCGCCCAGGTGGCAAAGACCGTAGGCCGACAGCTCGTTGCCGCCCATGGCCTTGATCAGACGGGCAACCTCGCGGGTGCCGCGTGCCATCAGCGCGCCCTTGAGCGTGCCAAGGCTGTAGCCGTCCAGCATGCCGGCGGCGATGCCGATGACGTTCTTGGCAGCCGCACCGATCTCGTTGCCGATCAGATCCTGGCCGTAGTAAAAGCGGATCAGATCGCTGGAAAATTCATCAACCAAGCGGCGTTTGACCTCTTCATTCGCCGAGTCGATGACCATGCAGGAGGGGTTACCCTTGTAAAACTCCTGTACATGCCCCGGGCCGAGCCAAACGGCGACGGCGCAGGAGGGGTCCAGCGCTTGCGTTGCAATCTCGGAAAGTCTGCGACCGGTGGAGATTTCGATGCCCTTCATGCAAAGAACGATGGTTTTATCGCGCAGCGCGAGAGGCTGCAGCTCCTCCATCAGTCCGGAAAGTGCTTGCGAGGGGATAGAAATGATGATGGTTTCCGCCGCGGTGACGTCGTGAATGTCGGTGGTCAGATGGACGGACTCGGGCAGGGAAAGCAGGTCGTTCTGTCGTGTGGCAAGAAAGCGCTGCATTTCGGGAGCGTTCGCCATGCCATACAGCGTGACGTCGTGCCCCATGCGGTCCAGATACCAGGTGATCAGCGAGCCCCAACGGCCGCAGCCGATAACGGTAATTTTCATAGTAACTCCAAATGGTTAAGTTTTTTGAAAGTTCCAAGAAAACTTTTTTTCAAAAAAGTTTTCTTGGTGGGGTTCGGGGCAAAGCCCCGAGTGCCATCAGCGGACTCTTTCGCCCAGGGGCGTTTCGGGATCCAGGAAGACGACGCGGACGGTCTCCTCGCCGCTGGCCAGGATCATGCCGTTGGACTCGACGCCGCACAGCGTTGCGGGCTTGAGGTTAGCGACGACAATGATCTTTTTGCCGATCAGCTGATCGGGCGTGTAATACTTAGCAATGCCGGAGACGACCTGGCGCTGCTCGTAGCCGAGGTCGATCTGCAGCTTGAGCAGCTTCTTGGCCTTCGGAACGCCCTCGCAGGCGATGATCTTGGCGGTGCGCAGCTCGACGTTCATAAAGTCCTCAATGCCGATCAGCGCGCAGCCCTCGGGCTTCTCGACGGGAGCCTCTGCCTTGGCAGCGGCGGCCATCTTAGCTGCTCTCTCTGCCTCAAGCTCGGCCAGCATCTTGGCCTCGTCGATACGGGCAAACAGCACCTTGGAATCGCAAACGGTATCGCCTGCAACCAAAGCACCGAACTGCTCCGCTGTGCCGATGGTTGCATAGCCGCGCGCAGTGGTGTTCAGCTCGGACAGAATCTCCTCCGCCGTTGCGGGGATGAAGGGAGCGAGCAGTGTCGCACCCCAACGGATAGCCTCCAGCAGCGTGTACAGCACGGTGCCAAGACGATCCTTTTGTGCCTCGTCCTTGGCCAGCGTCCAAGGCGTGGTCTCGTCAATATACTTGTTGGCGCGGGAGAGCATGGTGAAGATCGCATCCAGCGCGTCGGCGACGCGATAGCCGTCCATGCACTCAACGACCTCGCCGTATGCCTTGACGCAAGCGGCAATGATCTCATCATCCAGCGCATCCTTGGCAACGGGTGCCTGGATCACGCTGCCGAAATACTTCTTCTGCATGTCCAGCGTGCGCTTGACCAGGTTACCCAGGTTGTTGACCAGGTCAGTGTTGAAGCGCTTGATGACCGTCTCATAGGTGATCGAGCCGTCGTTGGCGTAGGGCATCTCGGAGAGCGCATAGTAACGAACGCCGTCAACCGTGAAGCGCTCTGCCAGCTCGTCGGCGAAAATGACGTTACCCTTGGATTTGGACATCTTGTCCATGCCGAAATTGAACCAGGGGTGACCGAAAATCTTCTTGGGCAGCGGA
>JAEIGA010019996.1_pt1 | contig 10204 bp, 10 predicted proteins | sample 9270691 | NCBI WGS metagenome assembly JAEIGA01 (sample SAMN17057246, study PRJNA624740) | gut metagenome | biome: biome; isolation source: fecal sample | host: Bos grunniens | place: China: Xizang | collected 2019
AATCCCAGGGAGGTACACGCCAACGCCACCGTTCCCACACTGCCGGAACGCAAATAGGCGATCACAAGAAACGCCATAAAAAAGATCAGAGCAGTACCGAAATCATTCATCAGCGCCAAAAATCCGCACACTGCCACAGAGTAGCCAATAAACTGGTACAGATTCCGCTTGTCCAGCAGCTTATCCATGGTGGACGCACCCACAAAAATGAAGCAGATCTTGCTCAGCTCCGAAAGCTGGACAGAAAAGGAGCCTATGATCAGCCAGTTCTTCGCGCCGTTGATCTCTCTGCCGAAGATCAGGGTGATCAGCAAAAAGCCAATACCTGCTATGGCAGCAATATAGCGGATCTTCTTTGCCAGCTCCAGATCCCGCAGTGACCAGCCCACCGTCAAAAACAATCCCACGCCCATCACAATGGATACTACCTGCTTGACGGCTTCATCGGGTTTCACCGCCGTCACCGCAGCCATGCCCATGGTGCATAAGAAGAACGCAATGGTTTCCACGCCAAAAGCAGGACGGTCGATGATCCCATAGAATATCAGCAATGCCCACTGAACGACCAAAATGCCGCCAAAGCCGATCACCACCCCGGTGCTGCCTCTGCCGCTGACCAGATATCCCATGCACACCAGGCACTGGAACAGGCTCAGCAGGAAAAGATTCACAAGGCTGGTGCCAAAACTAGCCGCTCTGGTACGGATTTGGGCAAGACGTTGTTCCTGCCGGGGTGTGATGGGTCGAAAAACCAGATCCACACCGCCTACACAGATCACATCCCCTTCTCCCAGGGCAAAAATCTTTCCCCGCTGCTCGTTAACGGATAAGCCCGACTTGGAATCCGCATCGGAAACCGTCCAGCTTCCGTCGTCATACCGGGTCAACACCGCATGGTTCCGGGACACCGTGGGAAAGTCCACTACCACATCGCACTGCGGACTTCTGCCGATGATATTTTCCCAGTGGGTGATGGCGAATTTCTTTCCACCATCCATGCACAGCCATGCCCAGATCTCCGGTTCCCGCCGGAAGGTCAGCAGCGGCAAGCCGCAGCGCAGCAGGATCAGCAGTGCCAGCACAGGCGAAACCCACCGCAAAAAACCGATAAAAACCGCCAGATATACCTGGTTTCCACCGGCTACCGCAGCGAAAAGCTGATCCATAGTCACTCCTCCTCGTAAAGTGTGCGCAGCAATGCCAGCTCTGCCTGATAACCGGGCAGCTCATTGGGCGTTTCCAGGATCATTGGTTTCCCCCGCAAAGCACTGTGGTTCACAATGCGCCGGAAGGTTTCCAGTCCCAGGCTGCCCTGACCGATACATTCATGCCGGTCTTTATGGCTGGCAAAGGGATTTTTGGAATCGTTCAGGTGCAGCGCTTTCAGCTTATCCAGTCCAATGATATCATCAAACTGCTGCAAAACGCCGTCTAAATCATGTACAATATCATATCCCGCATCATAAACATGGCAGGTATCCAGGCAAACGCCCAAATTGGGGCTTCCCACACCGTCCAGAATCGACCGCAGCTCCTCGAAACGACCGCCGACCTCGCTGCCCTTTCCCGCCATGGTTTCCAGCAGCACCGTCACCGGATATTCCGGCTCCAGCGCAGCTTTCAGCGCATCGACGATCTGGCTGATGCCTGTGTCCGCTCCTTGTCCTACATGGCTGCCGGGATGGAAATTGTAAAACTGACCGGGCAATGCCGCCATGCGGCGAAGATCATCAGAAAGCACCGAAGCGGCAAAGGCTCTGGCTTCTTTGTCCTTGGTGCACAAATTCATGGTATACGCTCCGTGTGCCACCAGATTGCCGAAGCGGTTCTCCCGCAGCAGCTCCATTGCCCGGGCGCAATCCAACGGATCTTCCTTCTTCGCCTGACTGCCCCGGGGATTGCGGGTAAAAAAAGCAAAGGTATTGGCACCAATGGACAGCGCCGTGCGCACCATGGCAGCATTACCTGCCGACGCGCTCAAATGACAACCTAAATACAGCATCAAATCACTCCTTTGCCATACCATATCATATTTTCCCCAAAAAATCAAATTCTCCATTCCATATCCCCGGAAGCTGTGCTATAATGGACAAACTACAATTTATCTCACATGAACAGGCGGTGGGCAAATGCCAAAATCCGACAACCAAAAACTGAAGATCTTTTATATTCTGGATTACCTGCAAAAAAATTCCCACCGGGAGCATCCGGTGGGCGCGACCAAGCTGATCTCTGTTCTCAAGGAACAGCACGGCATTTCCTGTGAGCGCAAGACCGTGTATTCCGATATTGCCGCTCTCCAGGATTACGGTATCGACATTGAATCCGTCCCCGGAAAAAACGGCGGCTACTACATTGCTTCCCGGAATTTTGAGCTGCCTGAGCTGAAGCTCCTCATCGATGCCGTTCAGTCCAGCCGTTACCTGACAGAGAAGAAATCCCGGGAATTGATCGAAAAGCTGTGCAATCAGTGCAATGAGCATGATTCCCGCCTGCTCAAGAGAAATGTGCTGGTTTCCGGTCGGGTCAAGACCATGAATGAAACGATCTATTATAACGTAGACGCCCTCCAGGAAGCCATCTCCCAAAACCGCCAGATCACCTTCCGGTATTTTGACTGGGACTTCGGCGGACAGCGGCGGTACCGGGACAAGACCTACCGGGCCAGTCCCTATGGCCTGTGTCAGGACAACGAAAATTGCTATTTGCTTGCCTGGTCGGAGCGGTACGGCGTGACTCACTACCGGGTAGACCGCATGAGCCACATCGACGTCACCGGAGAAAAGCGGATCCCCTGTCCCGAACTCACCGGCAAAGCCCTCAACGAACACGCCGAACGGCATTTCCAAATGTTCTCCGGCAACGAGGTGGATGTAAAGCTTCGCTTCCACAGAAGTCTTTTGAACGTGGTCATTGACCGCTTCGGCAAGGATACCATGCTGATCCCCGATGGGGACGACTACTTCAACTTCACCGTCCGGGTGGCTGTATCGCCTATGTTTTTAAGCTGGGTCATCGGCTTTGGAGCAAAGGCAAAGATCCTCTACCCCGAACACGTTGCCCAGGAATGCAAAAAACTCTGCCTGGAAGCTATGGAGCAATACGGCTGACGGTAAAGGAATCAAACAGCGCATTCCAGGTTTCTGTCAGTGCAGGCACTTCTTCTGCCGGTGCCATGACGGACAACACATAGTGATAGGTGCCATCTCCCAGGATCATGGCTCTGCCCAACTGGTCACCACCCTCTCCCGCACAGGACCAGACGGTACGATAGCTGCTCAGCTCCTCTCTTTCCAGTTCCAGCACCGTCAGCTTTTGGGCTTCATATCCGGTCACCGTTTCCAGCGTGCGGTTCAGATCACCTCCGGGCAGAGTCTGCACCGTCAGTGTGTAGCCATCACACAGATACAGGCTCCCAGCCTCCTCCGTGCTGAACACCGCCTCGGAAGCATCCGCCGGCATATCAAACAGAATCCCGGCGGCAGGCATTACCGTAAAGTCCAGTGTATCACTGACGGTTTCCGGCACCCCATATGCGCCGCAGCCTGAAAGCAGCATTATCAGAACGCAAATCATCCATTTTTTCACTACAACCCCTCCTGAAAGGAACATTTTATGCTTTTCAACATTCTCCTTGCCTATCTGCTTCTAGTCAATGCAGCAGGCTTTCTTCTTATGCTCGTGGACAAGCAAAAAGCCAAAAAGGGGGCATGGCGTATCAAAGAGCGCACCCTGTTTCTCACCGCCGCTGTGGGCGGCAGCATCGGCAGTCTGCTGGGTATGTACACCTTCCGCCACAAAACCAAGCACCTGTCCTTCGTTCTGGGTATGCCCGCCATCCTCATTGCCCAGATCGCCCTGGTGATTTTTGTTATCCTTCATTATTGACGAAAAAAACAAGCTGTCATTGAGAATCGGCACACACCGGCTCTCAATGACAGCTATTATTTATTGCATGGTCACGAAGGTAGACACCATAAATCCAAACAGAACACTGGCACAAATGATCACACCGGGGCTGGTGAAGAAGCAATACACCGCTTCATTGTCGATCTTGTTTTCCTTGACGTACGCCCGGGTATCCTTACCCCGAAGGATCAGCACAATGATCCCCGCCACCGTAAATCCGATGATCAGCAGGCTGCTGATCACATCGCCCACAGACTGGCCAAAGAGACGACCGATCATATCGCCCAGCACCAGGTTGTTGATCATATGCAGCACCATGGCCCAGAGGATGTTATATTCCACCGCCACATAGCCCAGCACCAGGCCCACCACAAAGGCAAACGGCGTTTGCACCACATTGCCGTGGAGCAGGCCAAAGAAGAAAGCAGACATGAAGATGGCAAACCGCTTGCCGTACTTCTCCATCGGACGCAGCACCATGCCTCGGCAGAAGATCTCCTCCGCAATGGGCGCTCCAAAAGCCATATACAGGAACATACTCAGGGATTCCGCATTTCCGGTGGCACTTTCCAGCATCTTCATGGCGGACAGGCCAAAGAGATTCAAAATTGCCTCCTGCACCGAAGCAAGCATGGAAAACAGCATCTGCCCACCCATAAACACCGACAGCAGACAGAAGAAATCACCCACGGTCATGGGTTTCCCCCGCTTGAACAGGGTTTGCGTGCAGAAGGATTTTCCCTTCCACAGCCACAAAAACAGGAAGCCCAGACCGATATACAACAGATATCCCCAGCCATTGCTGGACATACCGCTCAGCATTTCCTCCTCGGTCATGTTGCCCATCATCATTTGAAGGGACATCATCATGCTGTCCACGATACCTACCAGAAACACGCACACCAGCATCAGCAGAAAATAAGCCAGCATGGAAAAGCCCACGGGATTGAAGTCCCGGCGCATCAGCTTGTATCTTTGTTTCTTATCCATTGGAATCACCCTCCAATTGTTCGATCAACGCTTCAGCGGACATCATGCCGTCGATGGCCGCAGACATGATGCCTCCGGCATAACCCGCCCCCTCGCCGCAGGGATACAGTCCCCGCAAAGCGGACTGACGGTTTTCTCCCCGAAGGATCCGTACCGGGGAAGAACTGCGGCTCTCCGGTGCAGTCAGCACCCCCTCCGGATCCGCAAAGCCTGTCAGATTCTTGTCCAGCAGAGGAAGCGCCTGTACCAGAGCGCCGGTGATTTTCTCCGGCAAAACGGTGCGCAGGTCGCACCAGGTCACGCCCGGGCGGTAGGTAGGCTCCACCCCGGCAGGTGCCGTGCTGGGTATTCCTTTCAGGAAATCACCCACCGTCTGGGCAGGTGCCTTGTAACCGTCGCCACCAACGCCAAAGGCGGTTTTCTCAATTTCACGCTGCCAGTGCATACCACCCAGCGGTCCTTCGTAAGGGAAATCCACCGGATTCAGCGTTACAAGCAAAGCGGCATTGGCATTTTCGCCTCCACGGTCAGCATAGCTCATGCCATTGGTGACCACACGGCCTTCCTCCGATGCCGCGGCCACCACATACCCGCCGGGACACATACAGAAGGTGTACACCGTTTCGTTTTCCAGGTGACGCACCAGCTTGTAATCCGCAGGCGGCAGCACCGGGTCTACCTTGCCATACTGGGCACGATCGATGGTGGACTGCTTCTGCTCGATGCGAACTCCCATGGAAAAAGGCTTGGGTTCCATGGGAACACCCATATCCAGAAGCATTTCAAAGGTATCTCTGGCGCTGTGTCCGATAGCAAAAATCACCTGGTTGCAGGAAATTTTTTCTCCGTTTTCCAATTCCAGTCCGGTGATGGCGCTATCAGCGGCTTCAATTTTGGTTACCTGCGCACCGAATCGGACCTCACCGCCCAGGCTGATGATCCGCTGGCGCAGATTTTGCACCACCGTCAGCAGCACATCCGTGCCCACATGGGGCTTGGCATCAAAAAGGATATCTTCCGCCGCACCGGCTGCCACCATCTGCTCCAGCACCCAGCCGATCCGGGGATTATTGACTCCGGTGTTCAGCTTGCCGTCGGAAAATGTTCCGGCACCACCTTCGCCAAACTGCACATTGCTTTTGGGATCCAGGCTGCCGGTTTTCCAAAAGTGTTCCACTTTTTCATGCCGGGACTGGGCATCCTCGCCCCGCTCCAGCACCAGCGGACGCAGTCCTGCCTGCGCCAAAATCAAGGCAGCAAACATACCCGCCGGACCGAATCCCACTACCACAGGCCGTGTTTCCGGGAAAAAACCGGTTCTGGGAGGCTTATAATAGGAAACAGGAGCAATCGATGCCCGCTTGCAGCCGCTCTGCTTCAGGATCTTGTTTTCGTTGCCATCCACTGCCACATCAATGGTGTAAACGATCTTTACATCAGGCTTTTTCCGGGCATCCACACTGCGGCGCACCAGCTTCACCCGCCGCACCTTGGAATTTGAAACCTTTAACAGTCTTGCCGCCTCATACTGAAGCTGGGCCACATTGTGCTCCGGCGGCAGGGCTATTTCTCGAATTCTGATCATTTGCTGTCCTTTCCGGCGTGAATGCCAGCCATCCGTCCTGAGCTCCACGCCCATTGCAGATTATAGCCGCCACAGTCACCGTCGATATCCAAAACCTCACCACAGGCATAAAGCCCCGGTGTGGTCTTACTTTCCATAGTTTCGGGATCAAATCCATCAGTGATCACACCTCCTGCGGTCACCTGGGCACTATCCATCCCCAACGGCTCCAAAAGAGGCACCTCAAATCCCTTGACCGTCCGGCACACATACGCCAGCTCCTCCTCACGAAGCTGGGCAATGGGCTGGGCGCCTTTGATCCCCGCCGCCTTGGTCAGCACCCGTCCCAGACGGTTGTGAAGAATACCCGTCAGCAGCTCATCGGTACTAAGCTGTGTTTCCCGGCGGCGCAGCAGCTCCGTTTCCAGCTCAGGCGCAGAAATATGGGGCAGAAAATCCATACGGCAGCTCCACCGCGCCCCATCCTGGCACACATCCCGGGACAGCTCAAACATCAGCGGACCGGAAAGCCCCGTTTCCGTAAATTGCAATTCTCCTTCACCTGCAGCGGTTTCCTGCCCATCCCGGAATATCCGGGCAGTACAGTTGGCACGCACGCCCTTCAGGGCGGAAATACCGCTCCAATCCGTTTTCACCTGCACCAGTGCCGGACGCAGCCGGGTGCTTCGGTGTCCAAATTTGCCCAGCAGCTTATAGCCGGACATGGAGCCACCCAGCTTGGAGCCTGCCAGACCGCCGCAAGCGATGATCAGCTTGTCGCACAGGATCTGCTGCTGACCGTCCTCCAGCGAGAAACGGCTGCCAACCTTCCTGGCTTTTGCCACTTCGAAGCCACACAACACCTGAATATTGGTTTTTTCCAGCGCAAAACGCAGCACATCCACCACGGAATTTGCCTGGTCAGAATAAGGATATACCCGTCCGGACGGCTCTGCCACCGTGAACAATCCTAATTGGCGAAACCATTTCAGGGTAGCATCCACATCAAACGCCGTCAGCGCAGGCACCGCAAAGGAAGGATCACTGCCGTGGTAGCCGCCTTGCAGAGCGTGAAGATTGGTCAGGTTGCATCTGCCGTTGCCGGTAGCGCCCAATTTACGTCCCAGCCGGGACTGCCGCTCCAGCAAAACCACCTGGACACCGGGATTTTCCGCCGCAGCCAGAGCCGCAGCCATGCCCGCAGCACCGCCGCCTACGATTCCAACAACCATATCCGCACCTCCCATTGGAATATTTGATTTATTATACCGCATTTTTACAAAAGACACAAGAAAAACTTCCTTGCATTCACGAAAAGCTATGCTATAATACCCTTGGTGATAAAATGGACCGTAGAAACATTGAGAAAATTGCCACCACTGCCGAGGATCGGGTGTTGCTGGCAAAAATCTGGGATAAGATCAACGCCGGACTGCGCAAGAACATTCCCGCAAGCACCTGCTTTCTGACCTTGCGGGAGCTGGATATGGCACGGTTTCTCTTTGGCAATCTGCCTGGGCTGCACGCCTTCGGCGGCTATGAGGACGCGGAGCGGCAGATGCTTGTTTTCCTGCCAGCGTATCTGGACGAATCGGCTTTATTGGAGGAGGATGCACCTCTGGTGTGCCTGCGGGCCACCTTTTACGAAGGGGACACGCCCAGCCATCGGGATTTTCTGGGTGCCCTGATGGGTTCCGGCATTGCCCGAGAAGCTGTGGGTGACATCTGCGTAGGCAAGGGAAGCTGTGATTTCTTCGTTACCGCCGAGATCGCCCCCTATCTGCTTCAAAGCTTCACCGGAGCCGGACGAACCAAGGTGCGCCTGCAGCAAATTCCCCTTCATCAGGTCAACGTTCCCACGCCGGAGATTCAGCAGATCCGGGACACCGTGGCATCGGTACGTCTGGACAGTATCATCTCCTCCGGCTTTCGCATTGGGCGCAGCCTTGCCGCCCAACATATCACCGCAGGAAAGGCAGCCATTGACGGTCTGCCCTGTGAAAAACCGGACAAAGCGGTAACAGAGGGCGCAAAGATCTCTGTTCGTGGTCTGGGCAAGATCCGTCTGGAAAAGCTGGGCGGACAGACAAAAAAAGGTCGAATTTCGGTGGTTATCCACCGCTATATATGAGGTAATGTTATGGATATGAATCAAGTAATCGACAGAATCAACGAGCTGGCAAGAAAAGCAAAGGCCGAGGGTCTCACCGCCGAGGAAACCGCCGAGCGTGACAAACTCCGCCGGATCTACATCGACTCCGTGAAGGCAAGCCTGGTGGGTCATTTGGAGAACACCTATCTGGTGGATCCCGACGGCACCAAGCGCAAGCTGCGCCACACAGAGCAGTCTTGAGCACTCTGCCATTGCTGCTGCGCAACATCCTGAGCTACCTGGGGCAGATGTCCATCCTGGCGATCCCCGGTGCATTGGGCTATTTCATTTTTCTCCCGGGCAGACAGGGTCGTCTTAGGGACCGCAATTTGCGTTCCGGCACCATCCGGGAAGCGGCTATGCTGCTGTTTGTAATGACCGTATGCAGTATTCTCGCGGTAACTCTGCGTCCGCCGGGTGGTTGGGGCGATCCCCTGCCAGTGCGTACTGATCCCTGGGAAAATGTCAACCTGACTCCGCTGCATATGATCCCGGTCTATCGAGCCTATCTGCGGCTGGGATATCACGTGGACTTCATCATCAATTTGCTGGGCAATGTGCTGGTGTTTTCGCCGCTGGGATTTCTGCCTGCGCTGCTGTTTCGCAAAGCGAGCTGGTGGCGCTCCGTGCTGGTGGGCGGCGGAATTTCAGTGCTTGTGGAATGTGGGCAGTATTTTCTCATGCGGCAAAGTGATGTGGATGATGTGTTGCTGAACGCCCTGGGTGCCTTGGTGGGATATTGGCTGTTTTTGCTGCTGCGGACCTGCTGCTCCGGCTTTGCAGAGCAATTTCGATGCAAACCTGTCTCCTGATGGGCAAAACCCATTGGGAGATTCAATTTTCCCAGGTTTTTTGCTTGACAAATGTGCCGCCGTGTGCTAGAATACTCAGGCAAAAGAAAATACTTTGCATTCGGAGTGATACCCAAGAGGCCGAAGGGGCTCCCCTGCTAAGGGAGTAGGCGGTCAAAAGCCGCGCGAGGGTTCAAATCCCTCTCACTCCGCCATCACGAAAAGTTCCGGTACAGAAATACCGGAACTTTTTATTTTTTTGATGAACTTTTCCCAGGCAAATGAACACCTGTTTTCGGTGCCGTTTTGACAACAAAGTGACAATGGAAAATTCCTTCCGCATCGAGATTTGTCAGGAATCATCGAGGGGTTTTTATTGACGAACCATGTTGAATCGACTATAATCATGGTGTTCCCTTTCTATGGGCCGCCTCCGGTGCTTCGGTGCCGGGGGCGGCTTATTTTTGTCGTCTGCCACGGTTTTTGTCAAAAATCATCGACGGAAATTGTTTGACGATCAGGTTGATATCCGCTATAATCAGCACTGTCCCATTCTATGTGCCGCCTTCGGTTGATTCATTGCCGGGGGCGGCATTTTCCCCCAGCGCCATACAGACCTTGACTTTTCCGGGGTAAAATGCTATGATATGCAAGACATGGAGAGATGTCCGAGTGGTTTAAGGAGCCAGTCTTGAAAACTGGTGATGGGGCAACCCACCGTGGGTTCGAATCCCACTCTCTCCGCCAACGCAGAAAGCCCACCCCGTTGGGGTGGGCTTTCTGCGTTGATGGGCGTTG
>JAEIGA010019997.1_pt1 | contig 10204 bp, 8 predicted proteins | sample 9270691 | NCBI WGS metagenome assembly JAEIGA01 (sample SAMN17057246, study PRJNA624740) | gut metagenome | biome: biome; isolation source: fecal sample | host: Bos grunniens | place: China: Xizang | collected 2019
GATTACAAAGCTGTGTTCGGGGAAGAACGCGCGGATTTGCCCGTGGCGCTTGAAATCGGCTGCGGAAAGGGCGGGTTTGTTATCGCGTTGGCGCAGGCGAACCCGAACGTCAATTATTTGGCGCTTGAAAAGATGAGCAACGTGATTTTGACGCCGATGGAAGAGGTGAAAAAGGCGGGCGTGGAGAATATTCGGTTTTTGAATATCCGCGCGGAATGCTTGCCTTGTTATATCCCCGAAGGGAGCTTGGATTTGATTTATTTGAACTTTTCCACGCCGCTCCCTAAGCTTGGGTATGCGACGCAGCGTTTGACGCACCGTAATTTTTTGGAAGTGTATAAAAAGCTTTTGAAAAAGGGCGGGCGGATTTTGCAAAAGACGGACGATAGGGATTTCTTTGAGTTTTCGTTGGAAGAATATAAGGCGTGCGGGTTCGCTCTGGAAAACGTGACGTATGATTTGCATAAGGACGGGAACCCCGAATGGAATATCGTGACGGAGTATGAAAGCAAGTGGGTGGAACGCGGTTTGCCTATCCACCGTGTAGAAGCAAAGCGTGAGCTTTGAGGCGGAGAGCCTCCGCGGGCAAGTTTTACGTCTTTTCGACGTTTTTTAAGTAAGTATGCGCCTGTGTGGGCAAAGCTGAGCTTTGAGGCAGTCTTACGTCTTTTTGACATTTTTTAAGTAAGAAACGACTGTGTGGGCGTGTGGATTTGGAGAAAGGCTTGTTTGGGCGGGCTTAGGATATATGCCCAACGCGGCACGTGACAGAAAATGACGGGAAATGACAAGGGTTTGGAAAAAAATCTTTGCATTTCCCGTATTTTTTTTGCGATTGGGTCTTGAAAATTTCGCGCGCGTGTGCTATAATATATAAACGAATAAACTTTCTCATTTTTTGAGAAATAGAGATAAGGAGAAATTATGGAAAATTTCGTGGAAACCATAGATATGGAAAAGGTTTGGACTTTGTTTGCGGCGAATAAGAAAAAGACGTTCGTTGCTGTGTTGATTCCGCCTGCCGTACGCGTTTGTATCGGCGAGGGGTTTGGTCTTGCGCGCGGTGAGGACGCTGTTGGGAAAGTGGCGGCGGTGTTGCGTATTTTGGGCGCGGATGCGGTTGTAGATACTGCGATTGCAAACGACGTAGTGACTTTGGCGCAAGCGAAACAGGTAAAAGAGAATAAAGAAAAGGGCGCGGGTGTGGTGTTCTCGACGGCGTGCCCTGCTTGGGTGGAATATGCAACCGAGCATTATCCTGCGTTGTTGGACGGCGGCGTGGCGTCGGCTTTGGAGATTTGCGCGCGGTTGGTGAAGAAAACCTATCGCGAACAGAACCCTGCCAAGAGCGTACGCGTGATTGCGGTTTCGCCTTGCTCGAAAAAGAGAGAAATCGGCGGCGCGGACGTTGTGTTGACGGTGGACGAGCTGGTGGAAATTTTGAAGAGCACGGAAGTGAATTTGCGCCTTGTGGCGGCAGAGGGCTTGGACGCGCCTTTGGGGGCGTGTTCGGGTGCGGCGTATTTGCCTGCGGCTAGCGGTGGCGAGGCGGAGGCTTTGGCGCGTTGCTTGAATAACAACAAGGACGATTTTGAAAGAAGAAAACTCATTTACAGCGGTTTGTACCACGGCGAAGAGCCCCGTGTTGCGGAAGTGGCAATGAACGGCGGCGTGTATAAGCTTGTGGTGGCAACTTCCTTGGATGCGGCGGCGGAGCTTGTGCGCCGTGTGAACGAGGGGGAATGCTTTGATTTCGTCGAAGTGACGGCTCGCGTGGGCGGTCAAATCGGGAACGTGAACGGCGTGGAAGATGCGGATAGAACGTTGAAGCTCCGCGCGTTAGGGCTTCGGTATTTGGACCAAGTGTTGGCGGCTCGGTCGGCGGACTGCGCGCCTGCGGCGGAATATGCGTTGAAGACTTGGGAAGGAATGCTCCGTAGCGGCGAGGCAACCGAAGAAAATGAGGATTTCGCCTTGGTGGAAGTGGAAGAACCTACGCCTATCGTGGAAGAGCCCGTAGAAGAAGTGGTTGAAATTGTAGAAGAACCTGCGCCTATCGCGGAAGAAGTTATCGAAGAAGTTATCGAAGAAACGCCCGTGGTGGAAGAAGTTGCTGTGGCAGTGGAAGAAACGCCTGTTGTGGTTGCTCCGCAAACGAAAGAAAAGAAGAGCAAGAAAGCAGAACAGGAAGAAATGGATAGCATTATCGACCATTGGGATGAGTTGGATGAAAAGACGAAGTCGTTGTATTATAGACGATTCTCGATGAGAGAAAGAAAGCGTTTGGCGAGAAGAAATCGCGCGAAGAACAAATAAGGAAATGTAGGCGCGCGGCGAACACGCCGCGCGCCGATTTTGTATAAGAGGTACGAATATGAAAAATGGATACAAAAAAATAGCTTTGGGGTTGGCGGCTTGTTTGTCGTTGGGGTTGTTTGCTCTTGGCGTCTGCGGCGGCGAAACGAAAATTCCTACGGAAGAAGTAACGGTGTATATGCCTGACGGCGCGCCGGCGTTGGCTTTGGCGGAGCTGATGGCAAAAGACACGCAAGACGATGGGGTGACCTATCGCGTTGTGGATGCGAGCTTGATTGCGACGAAGGTTTCGGGGCAAGTAGAGGCGGAGAATGCGGATTTGTGCGTACTGCCGTTGAATCTTGCGAGTAAGCTGCTTGGAAAGGGTGAAAAGTATCAGGCTTTGGGCTTGGTTACGCAAGGGAATATGTATATCATTTCGCAATCGGAATCGCAAATCGATGATTTGGCGGATTTGGCTGGGGAAACCGTTGGGGTTATGCAGCTTGCGAACGTGCCGGGGTTGACTTTGAAAGCGGCTTTGAATCGACAAGACGTAGCTTGGCGTGAATTGACGGACGGCGTAGAGGCATCGGAACAAGAAGTGAATTTGAAGGCGGCGACGGGGATTGACGGAAAGTATGCGTATTATCTTGCCGCAGAACCGTTGGTGAGCAAGACTTTGGCGAACGCGCAGGCAGGTTTCCACGTGGTTGGCGATTTGCAAAAGCTGTATAACGGCGCGGATAGCGCGCAAGTCGGATATCCGCAGGCGGTATTGGTGGCGAAGAAGTCGCTGATTTCGGAACGCGGCGAGTGGGTAAAGGATTTTGCGGCGAGCGTGGCGAATGCTGGCGCGTGGTTGCAAACGGCGACGGCGGATGAAATTTACGGCGCGGTGACTTCGCATTTTGAGGATAGTAACCATAAGGCGACTTTCTCGGCGGCGACGCTTGGGAAGGATACGATTGCGCGGTGCGGAATTTCGTTTGCGTACGCAAAGGATTGCCGCGGACGCATTGACGAATTTTTAGCGGAACTGGTGGAAATTGACGGCGGGAAAGCGGCGCTTGTCGCGGAAACGTTTTATTGGATTGGATAATTGACAAATGAAAGAACGGGCAAGGAAAACTTGGATAGCGATTGGGAAAAGCGGCGCGCAATTTTTGGCGGCGCTAGCTTTCCTGTTGCTTGTTTGGTGGATTGCCTATATCAGTGCGAAAAACGAGTTGCTAGTGCCTAAAATTTCCGATTGCTTCAAGGAAATGGGGGAATTGTTGGGGAAAAGTTGGTTTTGGGAATACTTTTTCACGACGGTTGGCAGGGTATTGCTCGCCTTTTTCATTTCCTTTGTTTTTGCTTTGATTTTTGCGGTAATCGCGTACATGGTGCCTTGGTTTGCTAGTTTTTTTGCGCCGCTTGTAACGGCGTTACGGTCTTTGCCGACTTTGGCGGTGACTCTTGTGTTATTGACTTGGTTTCAGGCGGGCGGGACACCGATTGCGGTAGCGTTTTTGGCGTTGTTCCCTATGCTTTACACGGGGATTTTGGCGGCGTTGTCGGGGATTGATAAACATTTACTGGATATTGGCAAAGTGTATGGCGCATCGGCAAAAAATAAAATTTTCCGTGTGTATTTGCCTTTGTCCGCACCGTATATTTTGCGGGAATCGGCGGCGGCGTTGTCCTTTTCTTTGAAATTGGTCGTTTCCGCGGAAGTGGTGGCGAGTACGGCGAGAAGCTTGGGCGGCTTGATGGAAGACGCGCAAGGATACGATTTGCCTCGTTTGTTCGCGCTCGTCATCGTGACCTTCCTCGTGGGGTTGTTTTTAGAAGTTTTGGTGGGGCTACTTACGGCAAAAGTGGAAAATAAAAGTCGGTAATTTTTGGGTAAGATGATTTATTACTTGACAACGTGTCGGTATTAAGCGTATAATACATATAATATCATATTTGGAGGTGGCACTATGCCTCAACAGAGAAATATCGCCGTAGCGATTATTTTGACAATTGTAACTTGTGGGATTTATGGGATTTATTGGTTTGTTAAATTGACGGACGAAATGAATTATGCGTCTGGATATACCAACGATACGTCTGGGGTAATGGCATTGGTCTTGACCTTGGTAACCTGCGGAATTTATGGTTTTTATTGGGCTTATAAAATGGGTGAAAAGACGGATGCTTTGGATAGAGTGAATGGCTCGAAAGGGATTTTGTTCTTAATTTTGCAAGTCCTTGGCTTGGGCATCGTTGTGTATGCTTTGGCGCAAGACGCGTTGAACAAGCGCGCTTAAGATGAAAAAAAGACTTTTACAAACAATGAAAAAATACGCAATCCTTTTGATTATTGGGGTTGCGTATTTCGTTTGGGCGATTTGTACGGATATCAAAATCCCTTGTCCGTTTCATTTGTTGACGGGGCTTAAATGCCCTGCTTGCGGGATTACGCGTATGCTGCTAGCCATGGCGAAGTTTCGTTTTGTGGAAGCATATTCGTATAATCCGTTTTTGTTTTTCCATCTACCGATTATCTTGTTTTGTGTCGGGTATTCGGAGGTTCAATACGTCAAAACGGGACGGCGTAGGCTGGGAAAACTTTCCTTGGTTTTATGGTTGGAGATTATTCTTTTGATTGTCTTTGGCGTGATAAGAAATATTCTTGGAGTATAAAAGCTGTGTCGAAAGGCGCGGTTTTTTCTTTTTATTCGCTTGATTTTATCGATAAAATTTGGTATAATTATAGCGTACAAACAATTTATGAGGTGAAATGATGAAAACGAAAACGTTTACGACGGAAGAAACGTTGATTTCCAAGGCGACTTTGGCGCGTATGCCGTTGTATTTGCATTTTTTACAGGAAGAATTTTCCAAGGGTGCGCAATACATTTCTTCGACGGTGATTGCGCAAAATATTTCCGTATCGTCGGTACTTGTACGAAAAGACCTGGCTTTGGTATCTTCCGAGGCGGGGCGGCCTAGATTGGGCTTTGCCATCAGCCGACTTATCGTGGATATTGAGAAATTCCTTGGGTATGATAACCTTTCCGACGCGATTATCGTCGGCGCGGGCGGTTTAGGTCGCGCGTTTTTGGGGTATGAAGGGTTCAAAAATAACGGTTTGAATATCGTTGCGGCGTTTGATATTTCGGAGAAAATTATCGGTACGGAAATTTTGGGAAAAAAGATTTTGCCCTTGGCGGACTTGCGCGCGTTCGTGCAGGAACATAAAATTCGTATCGGGATTATCACCGTACCCAAAGTGGCGGCGCAAGAGGTTTTGAATGAAATGGTGGATGCGGGGATTGAAGCGATTTGGAATTTCGCGCCTGCGCCCTTACGCGTGCCTAAGGATATCGTTTTGAAGACGGAGGATTTGGCGGCGTCGCTTGCCATGCTTGCGGGGAAATTGTACAAGACGAACGAGCGTTGACGTCCGTTCCGCTTTGTCGCGCGTTCGGGCGGGATAAGGAGGAGTATGACGGAAAGACAGGAAACGGGCTCGGTATTGGTAGGGCTGCTTAGCAAAGTGCGCGCGGCGCAGGTGGAATTTTCTACCTATCCGCAGGAAAAAGTAGATGCGATTTTTAAGGCGGCGGCGACGGCGGCGAACAGCGCGCGGATTATGCTTGCGGAAATGGCTGTGGAAGAAACGGGTATGGGCGTTTTTGAGGACAAAGTTCTGAAAAACCATTACGCCGCGGAATATATCTACAACCGATATAAAAATGAGAAGACTTGTGGGGTAATCGAACGCGACGAGGCGGGCGGTTACGTTAGAATAGCCGAATCGATTGGGGTTGCGGCGGCGGTGATACCGACTACGAACCCTACTTCGACGGCTATTTTTAAGTGCTTGATTTGTTTAAAAACTCGAAACGGGTTGATTTTATCTCCGCATCCGCGTGCGAAAAACTGCACGATTGCGGCGGCGAAGGTAGTTTTGGAAGCGGCAGTGGCGGCGGGCGCGCCTAAGGATATTATCGGGTGGATTGAAAATCCGTCCGTCGCTTTGTCGGCAGAACTCATGAAAGAATCGGATATTATCCTTGCTACGGGCGGGCCGCAAATGGTACGCGCGGCGTATTCGTCAGGAAAACCTGCCATCGGTGTGGGCGCGGGGAATACCCCTGCTGTCATTGACAAGTCCGCGGATTTGCGTTTGGCGGCGGCTTCGGTGATTCATTCCAAAACCTTTGATAACGGGATGATATGCGCAAGTGAGCAAGCGGTGGTTGTTGCGAAAGAGGTGTACGACGAGTTTAAGGCGGAATTGACGGCGCAGGGGTGTTATTTTGTATCCGAAGAGGAAGCGGATAAATTGCGAGAATTGTTATTCGGGACGGGGGTATTAAATTCACAAATCGTCGGGCAAACGGCGAAACGGATTGCGGAACTTTGCGGTATTCGCGCGTATGACGATTGTAAAATTCTCGTTGCGGAAGTTTCGTCCGTGGGCGAGGAGGAGGTTTTTTCCCAAGAAAAGCTATCGCCTGTGTTGGCTATGTATAAGGCGGAGAATTTTGAGGACGGACTGGAGAAGGCGGACGCTTTGGTGCGCGGCGGCGGGTTTGGGCATACTGCCGCTATCTATATCGACGAGCGGAGCGCAAAAGAGCGGCTTTCGGCGTTTTGCGAGAGAATGAAGACTTGTCGTATCCTTGTCAACACGCCTGCGGCGCAGGGCGGCATCGGGGATTTGTATAATTTCCGTTTGACACCGTCGCTGACCCTTGGGTGCGGCTCGTGGGGCGGGAACAGCGTGTGTGAGAACGTGGGCATCAGCGAGCTTATCAACGTCAAGACGGTTGCCGAGCGGCGGGAGAATATGTTATGGTTTCGCGCGCCTGAAAAGGTGTATTTCAAGCGTGGGTGCTTGGGGCTTGCCTTGCAGGAGCTGAGTGTGGAATACCACGCCAAGCGCGCTTTTATCGTAACGGACGAGTTTTTGTATCATCACGGAAAAATCAAAAGCGTTATCGAGGCTTTGGAAAAGCAGGGTATCGAGCATACGGAGTTTTTCGAGGTAACGCCTGACCCGACGCTTGCCTGCGCGAGAGAGGGGGCGCGGCGTATGGCGGCCTTTTTGCCTGACGTCATTATCGCGGTGGGCGGCGGTTCGCCTATGGACGCGGCGAAGATTATGTGGGTATTGTACGAGCATCCGACCGTTCGGTTTGAAGACCTTGCCATGCGGTTTATGGATATCCGAAAACGGGTGTACGGGTTCCCGAAAATGGGGCAAAAGGCGGTGTTCGTAGCCGTACCGACGACGGCGGGGACGGGGAGCGAGGTGACGCCGTTTGCCGTTATCACCGACGAGGAAACGGGGATAAAATATCCGCTTGCCGATTACGAGTTGATGCCGACGATGGCGATTTGCGACGTGGAATTGATGGCGGATATCCCGCCGAGTTTGACGGCGAATGCGGGTTTTGACGCTTTATCGCACGCCATGGAAGCGGTGGCGTCGTTGCTTGCTTCCGATTATACCAACGGGCTTGCATATGAGGCGATTTCGCTGCTCATCTCGTACCTGCCTAGGGCATTTTCGCTTGGCGAGAAGGATATGACGGCGCGGGAAAAGGTGGCGAACGCCGCAACGATGGCGGGTATGGCGTTTGCCAACGCTTTTTTGGGGGTGTGTCATTCGATGGCGCATAAACTGGGCGCTAGGTGGCATTTGCCGCACGGAATGGCGAACGCGTTATTGCTTGTTGAGGTGATGAAGTTTAACGCTTCGCCTACGCCTGAAAAGATGGGGACTTTTCCGCAGTATGGTTATCCCGATTGTTTGGCTCGGTATGCCAAAGTGGCAAAATACGTCGGCTGTGAGGGGGGTACGGACACGGAGTTGATGGACGCTTTGATTGCGAAAATTGAGGGGTTGCAAGCGGGGCTGGGAATGCCGAAATCCATCAAAGAGGCGCTTGGAAACCGCGCGAGCGAGAAAGAGTTTTTGGATAGCGTGGAGAAGATGAGCCGCGACGCGTTTGACGACCAGTGTACGGGCGCGAACCCGAGATATCCGCTCGTTAGAGAGATTAAGGAATTGTATTTGCGCGCTTATTACGGAAGATAAAGAAAGAGCCGAAAGGCTCTTTTTTGTTGCAAAAGACTTGCAAATACGGGATAGGTGTGCTATACTGATAATATGGAATTTGCAAGATTTGACAAAAAGAGAATATGCGTAGCGATTAGTGGCGGAGTGGATTCCGTCGCGCTTTTGCATTACTTGAAATCTTGCCAAAAAGACGCGGGGTTTATCCTTTCCGCGGTGCATTGCGAGCACGGGATTCGAGGTGAGGATAGTCTTGCGGACGCGCGGTTTGTTAGTGGGCTTTGTCAATCGTGGGGGGTTCCGTTATATACTTTTGCCGAGGATTGTCCTATGCGGGCGGCGCGGGAAAAAGAGAGTTTGGAAACGGCGGCGCGGAATTTTCGCCGCGAGTGTTTTGCTCGCTTGATTGCGGAAAACAAAGCCGATTATATCGCGACGGCGCATCATTTGAACGACGAGGCGGAAACGGTGTTGTTCCGTTTGGCGCGGGGGACTTTGTCGGGCGTTAAGGGCATGTCGGAAGAAAGTGGGTATTTTCTTCGCCCCTTTTTGTCTTGGACGAGGACGGAAATTGAGGCGTACGCAAAGGAAAACGGTTTGTCCTTTTGCGTGGATGCGACCAACGCCGATTTGGAATATACAAGAAATAAAATCCGTATAGAAGTTTTGCCGAAATTAGAAGAAGTTTTCCACGGCGCGACGAGAAATATTGCGCGGTTTGCCACCCTTTGCGGCGCGGATGACGAACTCTTGTACGAGTATGCGAAAAACTTGCTTGTAGAGGAAAACGAGGGGTACAGAGTCGAGTTTAACGACAAAAAACCCTTGTTTCGTCGGGCGTGTTTGCTGGCGTTAAAGGGTTTGGGTGTGGAAAGAGATTACACTTCGACCCATTTAGAAGACGCGTACGCTTTACAAAGCTTGGAACGGGGCGCAAAACTCCATTTACCCAAGGGGATTGTGGCGAAAAAGGCGGAAAACGGTATTATTTTCTATCGGGAAAATGTGGAGATTTTGCCTGAAAAGTCGCAACCGAAAAAATACGACGAAAATGGTTTTGACGGGGGCAGGTACGAGGTTATTTTGTCAAAAATACCCTTAGATATGCAAAATGGGTGGAGAATTTTGCGGTTTGATCCTACGAAATTGCCGATGGATGCGGTGTTTCGGTTTCGTCAAGAGGGCGACGAGATGGACAGCTTTGGCGGCGGTAGAAAAACCTTAAAAAAATTCTTGAATGAAAAGAAAATTTCCGTAGAGGAGAGGGAGTATTTGCCCTTGTTGGCAAGCGCGGACGATAACGAAGTGTACGCTGTTTGCGGGGTGGAGATTTCCAAGAAAATTAAGATAGACGATGAAAAAAACGCTTTGTATATGGCGATACGAAAGAAGGAGATAACGTAATGGAGATGCACGAAAACGTAGAATACGTCATGCTGACGGCAGAACAAATTGAAAAAAGAGTAAAAGAGTTGGCGGCGCAAATGGATAAGCTGTATGAGGGCAGACGTCCTGTTGTCGTTTGCGTGTTGAAGGGTAGCGTTTTGTTTTTTACCGATTTGATACGCAATATGAAAACTTCGCTGGAGCTTGATTTCATGTCCGTATCGTCTTATGGAAGCGGCACGAAATCGACGGGGGAATTGAAGGTAAAAAAGGACCTTTCTACCGATATTAAGGGTCGTGACGTGTTTATTGTGGAAGATATCATCGACTCTGGCAACACCTTATATCATTTGAAGAAGATGTTGATTGAGCGCGCGCCTGCAAGCATCAATATCGTGACGTTGTTGGATAAGCCCTCCCGCCGCGAAGCGCCGATGGAGCCTGAATATACGGGCTTTGTTA
>JAEIGA010019998.1_pt1 | contig 10204 bp, 8 predicted proteins | sample 9270691 | NCBI WGS metagenome assembly JAEIGA01 (sample SAMN17057246, study PRJNA624740) | gut metagenome | biome: biome; isolation source: fecal sample | host: Bos grunniens | place: China: Xizang | collected 2019
CTAAGCGGAATAGCCTTTGGTGTAAACTGGGCGGTAAACAATCTTTCACGAGTATATGGCGTTATTAAATCAGCTCTTGAAACCCTATCTGTCGAACCTGAAATAGTCGATTCTGAAAAAGCAACGGAACTGGTTGCCAAAAAAGCCGAAATAACTTTTGAAAATGTTAGTTTTCTTTATCAAAGCGATCGGCCGATTTTTACCGATTTTAACCTAAAGATAAAAGCAGGAGAAAAGGTTGGTATTGTAGGTTCATCAGGTGCCGGCAAATCAACTTTGATAAAACTTATTGCTCGCTATTTTGACACCACATCAGGCAGTGTCAGAATAAATGGTACAGATATAAAAGATGTTACTCAAGATTCGTTACACAGGCTGATTTCAACAATTCCGCAAGATGTATGCTTATTTAATCGCACCTTGGAAGAAAACATCCGCTACGGCAGAACAAATGCCTCTGACAGCGAGGTTAAAAAAGCAGCCAAGCAAGCCTCTGCCGACAAGTTTATCGAAAAGCTGACTAAAGGTTATGAAACAAAAGTCGGAGATAGAGGGGTTATTCTATCGGGTGGTGAGCGTCAAAGAATTGCTATTGCCAGAGCCATCTTAAAAGATGCGCCGATTTTAATTTTTGACGAGGCAACATCTTCTTTGGATTCTGAAAGCGAAAAATATATTCAAGGTTCTCTAAAAACCTTAATGAAAAACAAAACGGTTATTGCCGTGGCTCACCGCTTGTCAACACTAAGAGAAATGGACAGAATAATAGTTTTGGAAGAAGGGCGTATCATAGAACAAGGAACTCACCTTGGTCTTCTTCGCAAAAAAGGACGCTACGCTAAGCTGTTCAAAATGCAGTCAGACGGTTATATACAAAACACTTAAAATTTGTACATCACGCTTAAATTACCGCTTGTTTCCTCATAATCATCGCCAGTCAAATAAGATCCTGCCAACGAAGCACTTATTGAAGAAGTCATATCAAATGACATTCCCGCAGACACTTTTAGCAAAGTTCTGTCCTCGGCGGCAGCCAAAGTATTGTTTTTATCCAAAGCAAAGTCTTCTCCGTCATCCATAATTTGAACAACAGACGGTTTTATAAAAATTTCGGCGCGAGAATTAGGAAATTCCCATCGTTTTGCAAAGCGGATACCTGCTTCAATTTCGGTGCGGCTGGCATTATCAAATTCTTGAGTCTTGCCACCATTATCTTCAACCGGATCCATTTCCACGGTTGTATAGCTAACTCTTACTCCGGGCTCTATTCTGATTCCGTTAATATTTTTATATATATAGTTAACATCTAAAGTCACACCATATGTAGTACCTGAAGTTGAGGTACTTATATCATCTTCCGTTTCAATATCTGCATCCAGCATACCTGCATAACCGGCCAATATGGTTGACCAAAATGGTCCGTCATATCGGATATATGCGCCGGCCAGATAGCTGGTAATATTTGTTTCGGCACTTTTATTGATTATATATTCATCGCCGTTTTCTTCATAATTATACGAACCTTGTCTATAAGAAGCTAATAATCCGATTTTTGTCGGGCCGTTGCTTAACAAATCCAAACCGCCATCAAATCCGCTTATTTGAGCATCATAAACGAAAGGCGATTCAACCGTTGCAGAAGATGTTACCGGAGCTAACCAACCGGAAAATACCGGTCGGGTGCTTCGACATATTGACAAATCTCTTCTTTTTACATTTTTGCAAGGTACTTTAGCATATTCGCTAATAGCAATATTGTTACGCAAGTTAGCGCCCAAACTACTTGTTTGCATAAAAGTATTATCAATCAATCCATAATAAGCAGCTACTTCAGGTACAATAATATGTTTGCCGTCTTGTGTGGCACTGTTTAAGCGGGCATACCATTTGTTATTGTTAAAAACAGTATCCCATTCATAATAAGATCCACTCACGCGCTTGATGTTGAACACGTCGCTTCCCCCTGAGACGTTATATGCTTCTGCAAATAAAATATCATTTCTTGTAGTTCCATCAGCTGTGGGTGTTAAGAGCACATCGGTTGTTCCCGATGCAGTACCTTTAATAATAATTTTATTACTTGTTTCTGTTGCAAAATCTATATTCAGCTTTAAAAGACTTCCTGATAATCCGACATAGTTGCCGTCGATTATCAAATTATTGCTAGTCGAACCCTCACCATTGGTTACAAAATCAATAATACCGGCGTTTTCTACAGCTGCTCCGGATGATTTTATGGCAAAGGGATTAGAAATATAAATTGTAGAGTCTTTATCTATAGAAACATTTTCGGCTTCAATTTGATTTTTTGCTGTAAATTGAACATTCTTAAGGGTAACATCATCCCATCCGGTTAAATCAGCGCTATAATTACCATTTTCCAAAGTCAAATTATGATCGTTGGTTGTATCTGTACTTTTCAAACTATCGCCAATTGCTGAATTTTGTCCTCCGGTAAGTGTTAAATCTGACACTTTAGAAAGCTCACCAAACAAATTAGAAACATTTAGACCATTGAGGTTTACATTTTTTCCTATCGTTAGATCTCCGGCTAAAGTATTATCGGCAATTTTAACAGATGAATTGCCCAAAGCGGATAAATTAGTAACTGTTGCGCCGGCCTCTGTTTCAAAATAGGCGTTACCGCTTAATGATACACCAGAAGCCTCTCCGCCACCAAGTACAGTTAGTGATCCGTTATCTTTGACAGTTGTATTCGAAGCTTTTCCGCCGGATTTTACCTCAAATGAAGATTTATTCTTTATCAAAAGATCGTTGACAGAATTGTTGGTAATGAGTGTATTAAAAGTCTGATTATCATCATTTATAACAAGCGACCCAATATTATCATTTGTTGATAAACTAAAGCTTCCGTTATCATTTATTGTTACTTGAGTTGCTGTAAAATGGGTGGGGTTATTTTCATCAAAATCAGACACCAACATGCCGGATACGGTTACATTATCTATATCTCCGCCGTTATATTGGTCCATCAATTTTAATGTTGCACCACTTAAAACTTCAACATTTGTTAATCGAGCAGAGGTATTGTCGTCACCGGCTTTGTCATCACCTACGGCGATAGTAGATACCCCTTCGCTGGCTACAACATATTCCGCGATTCCCTCGTCAGCAATATCTATATATCCGCCGATTAAATTTATATATTCAGCTGTTCCGTTTGACGTTATATACAGGTTACCGCCATTTATATTATTAAAGCTTTGGTAATCTGTAGGACCTTGAGCCTGAGCTGTTAAGTTACCTGCAACGGTCAGTGAAGCTCCGCTGTTTACGGAAAAATCTACTCCTTCACCGCCGGCATTGATAGTGGCTTGACCTCCGTTATTTATAGTGATTGTTTTTGCGACACCCCCGTCATTAACAATCAAAGAACTGTTTTCTTGACCCTCACCAAAAATATAGCCTTCAAAACCGTCAGCATCGACAGTACATGTACCATCTGTACATCCTGTATCTGCCAAAGCCGGTTTAAAACACAAAATAGCCCAAGAAAAAATCAGGCTGAATAAAAGATAATTTTTTGTGTTTTTTACCATCATTAGTCTGTTTCCAAATATTCGGATTTATGCATATGCTAACAAACTAGAATAAAAAACTTAACAGATTCTTACCGATTCCCTCCAACGATTCCGACGATTCGCTTCAAATCAAGACTCAGATTCGTTTTGAGTCCGGTAAAATTTTTTTCAAAAGAAAAATCAGAATCACAAATAAAAGAAAACAGAATCGCAAAATTTAAAAAATTTAACCTGAAACAACCTTATTATTTCTGACTTCAAAGAATAAGGCGTCGTTTCTTAACGAATCAAACAACTCGGGATTTGTGGTTGTTATCCACGCCTGTACATTAAGATTGATGATTTTTTCAAGCAAAGCCTCTCTTTTGACATCATCCAAATGAGCAGCTACTTCATCAAGCAACATCACCGGTGCAAAACCTTGGTGCAAGGTTTGGCACTTTGCTTGGGCTAAAATAATGCTGATAAGCAAAGACTTTTGCTCTCCGGTAGAACACAGGTCAGCAGGCATACCTTTTTTCTTGAAATAAACCTTAAAGTCAGTTCTGTTTACGCCTTCCAGATTTTCATAATCTAAGATATAACTGCGTTGTTTTTTTAAGATGTTTTTATACTCATCTTCTACCAAAACCGCAGGCTTACTGTCCAATAATTTCTCAATTTTACCGTCCAGTTCAAGCCTTACTGACGGAAAAATATCATCCGGCTCGTTTTCAATAAATGCATTCAATCTGGCAATTTGTTCGCGTCTGGCTGCAGCAATGGCAACACCTGTCGACGCCATGTTTTCTTCTAATGAATCAAGCCAAAAATTATCGTTTTTTCCTTCTTTTAGCAATCTGTATCTTTCGCGATACAAATGTTCAAAATTGGCAGTTCTTTTGGCATGTTCAATATCAAAAGCAAACACCAACCTGTCTAAAAACGAGCGTCTGGGTTGACTTCCTCCTCTGAACAATCTGTCCATTTGCGGCGTTAACCAAATAGCCGAAAAATATTTGCCCAGTTCGGCTTGCGAGCTGGCCTTGGTATTGTCGATTTTTACAATTCGGCGCTCAAACGAACGAACTTCATCGTTTTCATCATCTTCTTTTGCACTTTTTTCAACGGCTGTTGCGATTGAATATAATTCGTCGTTTTTTACAACATCTGCCACTACTGCCCAGTTTAGCGGCGATATAAAGGAATAGTCATTATTAGCGGTTATTTGTGGTATAAATCTTTTGATATCGGCAAGTCTGGCTCCGCGCAAACCTCGACCGGGAGAAAGAAAAGATATAGCCTCTAAAATATTTGTTTTGCCCGAGCCGTTTTCACCATAAATAACAATAGGCGACATTTTTGCTTCTAGGCGTAAAGAAGCATAGTTTCTAAAGTTAGTTAAAGTCAGGCGTTCGACACCTGACTTTAACTTTGTTAAATTAGCAAGATTATTAGCTAAATCACCCATTATATTCTCATCGGCATAAGCACATAAATTGCGCTGTTGTCAGATGTGTCATGAATAACCGAAGGAGATGAAGCGTCAGCAAAAGAAATGCGTACGGCATCACCTTTTACTTCGGCCAAAATATCTAACAAATAACGGAAATTATAGCCGATTTCCAAAGGTTGATGTTCGTATTTTGCTTCCAAATCTTCTGAAGCGCTACCCAAATCAGGACTTGAAGTAACAATCGAAACCTTATTGGTGTTGGTCAGCATTTTAATTGCTCTTGTTCTTTCGGCAACAACCGAAACACGATCAACAGCAGCGGCCAATTCTTTAACATTAAGCTCTAAAGATTTGTCATTATCTGTCGGAATAACTCTTTCATAATCAGGATATGTTCCGTCAATAAGTTTTGATGTCAAAGTAATATCTGTTACGCAGAAGCGAACTTTGTTTTCAGATATTTCAACGGTAACATTTTCAATTGAGCTGTCATCCAATAATTTTCTGATTTCACCGACTGTTTTGCGAGGAATGATAACACCTTTAAGGTCTTCAGCACCTTTTGGCAGAGGTGTTTCAACACAAGCAAGTCTGTGACCGTCGGTTGCAACAATGCGCAAAACTTCAGAAGAACCTTCTTTCTTGGCATGTACATACAAACCGTTTAAGTAATATCTGGTTTCTTCGGTCGAAACGGCAAATTGGGTGCGGTCGATAACATCTTTCAACTCATCCTTTGCCATAACGAAAGAAACAGGCAACTTGTCGCCGGAAATAACCGGAAAATCTTCAACAGGAATAGTAGATAACGAAAATTTAGAACGGCCTGAAGAAATGCTTAACTGACCTTTGTCATCAGGATAAATCAATTCAACTTGGCTTCCGTCAGATAGCTTTCTGACAATGTCATACAACATATGCGCCGGAGCTGTGGTTGCACCTGCTTCAGTGATTTTTGCATCGGCAATTTCGGTAATTTCCGTATCCATATCGGTAGCCTTAAAGCTTATACCATCATCTAATGTTTCGATTCTGACATTAGACAATACCGGAATGGTGTTTCTTTTTTCAACAATGCTCTGAACATGGCTCAGAGTTTTTAATAAATGTGCTCGCTCAATAGTAAATCTCATATTATTTTTCCAAAAAAAACGACTTATTGTTAATATTGCTTCAAATGATAGCATATCGCGCTAAAATCAAAAGCTAAAACAATAAGTCGTCAACAGTTTTTTTAACGTAATTTAAGCTTCGAGAGTTCTTCTTAAAGCATCAACATTTTCAGCCAAAGAAACATCTTCCATGATAAGTTCTTCAACCTTGCGAACAGCGTGCATAACCGTTGTGTGATCGCGGTCAAATTTGCGTCCGATTTCCGGCAAAGAGCGAGAAGTAAGCTGTTTTGCCAAATACATAGCAATTTGACGCGGACGAGCAACAGTACGAGCTCTGCGAGAAGATTGCATTTCTTTAACCGAAATATTGAAGTGTTCGGCTACTTTCTTTTGAATTTCATCAATTGTTGTGCGTTTATCAAAAGAGCGTAGCATATCTTTTAATATGTCTTGAGTCATATCCAAAGTTATCTCGTGATTGCTCAAAAGTTGGGAATGAGCAATAACTCTGCGCAAAGCACCTTCCAACTCTCTGATGTTAGAGGTAATCTTGGTGGCTAAAAATTCAGCAACCTTTGGAGGAAGTTCAAGACCTAATTGTTTTGCTTTGTTATTTAAGATTCCGATTCTCAAATCAAAATCTGTCGGGTGAATATCAGCAACCAAACCGCAACCCAAACGCGATTTTAAGCGTGCTTCGATTCCTTCTAAATCAGCCGGTGATTTGTCGGCAGAAATAATGATTTGACGGCCTTCTTCTATCAAAGAATTGAATGTGTAGAAAAATTCTTCTTGAGTGGTGTCTTTTCCGCCCATAAATTGAACATCATCAACCATCAAAACATCAACTGAACGGAATTGCTCCTTAAAAGCGGTAGTATCTTTGTAACGGAGAGCTCTTACAAATTTGTACATAAATTTTTCGGCTGACAAATATACAATATTTCTTGAAGGGTCTTGCTGTTTAATATGCCAGGCGATAGCGTGCATAAGATGGGTTTTGCCTAATCCTACGCCTGAATACAGGAACAACGGATTAAATGATATATTGCGGGATTCGGCAACTTTACGAGCGGCTGCATAAGCAAATTCATTGGTCTTTCCGACAACAAAATTATCAAAAGTATATTGAGGATTCAACGGAACAGACAATGAATCACCCATTAAGCCTTCATTAGTATTGGCCACAACAGATTTTGCACCTGATTGGTAAATGTTTTGCGGCATCGGAGATGTGGTGATCTTTTTTAATAAAGAGCGACAAGTAGGGTTATATAAACCTTTGTTAATAGCTAAATCTTGACCGGCTTGGACTATGAAGTTGATATTTTTTATAGAAGGGTTTTTCTTTTCCCAAATTTTGTGGATTCTATCGCTGTAATTTGTAATTACCCAGTTACGCATAAAGCGGGTCGGAACGCAAATATTCATTGTTCCTTCGTTAAACGATCCTATCGTTAAAGGCTTGAGCCAACTGTCAAAGGCGGTATCACCTACTTCTGCTTTAAGTTGCTCACAAATCTGTCCCCATTGATCTTGGACAGAGGCTTCGTTAACCAATGCTTCTTCAGCCATTTCTACTCCCCAATTTATTCTTAAATAATTAAAACCTAAAGTCAGTAAATCTATATATTTATAAAGAATATGTTATTACCAAAACCAAACAGTATTTATCCGTTATAAAAATGCAATGTGTTGCAAAACCGACTACAATCAAAAACAAACATTCCCCTTATTTGCTTATGGTTGTATTTTTGCAATATCATTCTGCCTGCAATCTTTAACGATATAAAATGTACTTCTTTACATAGCATATATAAATATAAAACTGACAACTAATATAATAGACGCTACTGTCAATGCTTTTAGATTCTATCAAAGTTTTATTTAATCAAAAAACTCTCTAACAAAGTGATTTGGATATTAGATGAAAAAAAAAGAAAAACAACAGAACTTTTGTAGAACATTGCAATTAATTTTCTTGACAAGGGATTCTTTAGGAGTCGAACGGATTCTGCCGCCTTTAGACAAAAAGAGCGCAAACCCTACGACTCTAATTTACAATAAAATAGAGGTTGGTTTGCGCTTAATAAAAAAAGCTGATTAAAGAGTATATTACAAAGCTTTAATCTTTTGAGAAAGGCGAGAAATTTTACGAGATGCTGTATTCATCTTGAAAACGCCTTTTCTTACGGCACGCATCAATTCTGATTCGGCTGTTCTAAAAGCTGTGTTTGCCAACTCTTTATCACCGGCAACAATAGCTGCTTCCACTTTCTTAACGAAAGTGCGAACGCGATTTCTGCGAGCTCCGTTAATAACGGCTCTTTTGTTGTTTCTTACGATTCTGCTTTTTGCAGACTTATGATTGGCCATTTTTATTTTTCCATTTCAATTAAAAAAGTTATTCCAATGTTTTATAAATGTAATGCTTTATAGACTTGAACATCACCTAAAGTCAACAATAATTTTACTCAAAAGTCAGATTCTTTCGCTTTTTTATTTAAAATTATTCAAAATATTGGCAAATTCAGGCGTATTCATACTTAATCTGCAACTTTTAAGTTCTAATTCAAGGCCGTTTTGCAGGTTCATATTCTCTACCTGGCGCAAAGTTTCTTTTGCTTGAAGAACTGCTTGATAGGGCAACGAGGCGATTCTGTTTGCTATACGAACGGCTTCGGTATTTAAATCTTGTAATGGTACAACCCTGCTTATAAGACCGCAATAAGTTGCTTCTTCTGCGCTAATAGCTTTTCCGGTCAAAACAATATCCATAGTTTTTGCTTTACCGATTCTATGTATCAATCGGGAGCAACCGCCAAAAGAAGGAATTGTTCCGATAGACAATTCCGGATATCCGAATTGAGCCGATTCTGCTGCTAAAATAATATCTCCGGCCAAAGCTAAGTCACAACCAAGTCCCAAAGCATAACCCGAAACAGCAACAATAATCGGTTTAGAACAATGTACGATTTTGTTAAATTCATCTTGCCAAGCTTTTAAGGCCAAGCTTTGTTGATTAACCTCACAGCTTAAGTCTTTCATATCGATTCCGGCGGCAAAAACCTCGTCATTTCCCTTTATAATAATGCATCTTATCTCATCATTATAATCCCAATCCTGAATTTGGTATGCTATTTCATTCAACATTTCCAAATTTACGGCATTCATTTCATTTGGTCTGTTTAAGGTAATCGTACCGATATATTCATCAACATTTGTCAAAATAGTGTTGTTTCCATCCATGGCTTTTTCCTTATTGAGCTTTGCTTTTTACTACAAGTCTTAAAATCAATGGTTTTTTCGATTCTTCAGATATTTCCAGAGTTTCTCCATCGCGTTCAAACAATATTGTTTGTTCTGTTCTTTTTTTTCTCACCCAACCCATTTGCGGCAAAGTGTCTTCATAAAACTTTTTTATTTCCTTAAAGCTTTTCTTTTCTGAAGAAAAATAAGTTTCAAACAGTCTAATTTCTTCATTACCGAAGCTCAAAGATCCGTTTTCTATTTGAGCTACACCGTCAGGAAGAGGCATATCTTCCAATCCTTCAACGAATACGGCTTTTGCCGGATTATAAACAAATAATGTCATAACAAAAAATAAAACAAATAAACTTTTTTTCATTTTTGTAAGCTTTCACAATAAAAGGTCGATCTACCGGCAATGTTGATGGATTTGATTCCGCCGGTTGTTTTTATATCACATGTACAATGAGGACATTTTTGCCCTGTTTTATTATAAACGCAATGCATATTTTGAAAATACCCAAGGCTTCCGTCCGGTTTTTTATAATCTCGTAGTGTCGAACCTCCGGCATCAATAGCTTTTTGCAATACTTTTTTTGTATTTTCTATTATCAGGTTACACTCATCTAAAGTGATTTTGTCGCAGGTCCTTGTTGGTAATATTCTGGATTCGTACAATATTTCCGAAGCATAAATGTTTCCGATTCCCGCGATTATGGTTTGATCTAAAAGAGCTGCTTTTATGAGTGTAGATTTTTTCTTTTGCAAATTATTATAAAGATATTTTGCATCAATGACTTTGCTGAAAGGGTCGATTCCCACATTTTTGAGATATTTGTTTTTGCTGATTTCATCTTTTTTAC
>JAEIGA010019999.1_pt1 | contig 10204 bp, 7 predicted proteins | sample 9270691 | NCBI WGS metagenome assembly JAEIGA01 (sample SAMN17057246, study PRJNA624740) | gut metagenome | biome: biome; isolation source: fecal sample | host: Bos grunniens | place: China: Xizang | collected 2019
CTTTACCTTTCACTTATCAGAGCATATCCCCTTCGCATATGCGTTACTAAGGATATGCAGAACTACAGCGATTGGGATAAGGGTTCACAGTGCATTGGTGTAAATACATTCCGTTATGCATTTATGCCTCATAAGGGCAACTGGGAATCTGCAAACGTATGGCAGGAAAGCGAACGCTTTAACCTTTACCTTACTGCGGCACAGATTGCTCCCACAGCACATGGTAAGAATCCCCTTTCACACTCATTCCTCGAGCTCAAGGACGAAAATCTTAACGTCAGCGCAGTTAAGAAGAGTGAAGATGGCGAAGGCTGGGTAGTAAGACTCTTCAACCCATCTGACAAGGCAGTTAAAAATGCTATCCGTCTTAACGGTGGTATTGCTCCTATCGAGAAGCCTCAGTCACCTGTTGAAAGACAGCAGGCTGAATTCGAGCTTCCTGCATACTCCGGCAAAAAGTGGAGTCAGGTTAAGCTTGTTACCCTTGAAGAGCTTGATGACAAGGCTCTTACAATGAATGACGACGGATTTGTTGATTTCGAAATCACAGGCAAAAAGATCCTTACATTCAAATTCATCTGAGTTTTTTAACAATTTACACCCTGCAGTTTAAGACTGCAGGGTGTTTTTGTTTATCTTAATGTAATAAATACCATTTGTAAAAGCATAAATATTACATATTTACTATTGAAAAAAGCATAAAAAGGTGATAGAATTTTGTAGAATACACTCATTATGTGTAGAAGTATGCCTTATTTATTGTTAAGCGGAGGTTTTTCGGTGACAAAAAAACAAAAAGTGCTTGCAATCTGCGATATTCTGAAAAAGATTTATCCCGAGGCTATATGTCAGCTTAATGCAGACACACCTTTTCAGTTATTGGTTGCAACACGGCTTTCTGCTCAATGTACAGACGCAAGGGTCAATATGGTAACCCCTGCATTGTTTGAGAAATACCCAACCGAAAATCAGCTTGCCGAGGCGGAGCTTACAGACGTTGAAAACCTTATTCACTCTTGTGGCTTTTATCACGGCAAGGCACGTGACCTTATCGGTATGGCAAAAATGGTACGTGATATTTACAACGGTACACTACCCGACACCATTGAGGAATTAACCAAGCTACCCGGTGTGGGCAGAAAAACCGCTAACCTTATTGTTGGTGACGTTTATAAAAAGCCTGCGGTAGTTGCTGACACTCACGTAATCCGCATTACCAACCTACTTGGGCTTACAACGTCTAAAGACCCGCAAAAGGTTGAAATGCAGTTAAAGAAACTTCTGCCACCTGATGAGAGCAACGATTTTTGTCACAGAATCGTGCTTCACGGCAGACAGACCTGTATCGCAAGGCGACCAAAATGCAACGAATGTCTATTAAAAGAAATTTGTAATTATGCTAATAAAAACAAAAACTCGGAGGGAAACAAATGAAAAGAATTATAAGCCTTATTCTTATTGTTACAACACTGTTTATGCTTTGCTCTTGTACCAATACCGAGAGCAACACTCAGCTTACAATGGGAATATTCGATTCTATCGACAATCTTGACCCGTTATCTGCCAATGGTGACGGTGAGAGAATTATTGCGGCAAACTGTTTTGAGGGCTTACTCAGATTTGACTCAAAGGGTAAAATTGACCTTGGTGGCGCAACTGCATACTCTGTGAGTAACGATAACCTTGTTTATACCTTCAAGCTTAATCCATCTGCAAAGTGGTACGTTTCAAAAGCTACTGAAACTGTACTTACCGATGTGGGTCTTACAGAATTTGAAAATAAAATCACAGCAGAGGATTATATTTTTGGCATCAAGCGTTTTATTGAAAGTGGCTATACCCAGCTTAACTCAATAAAAGGCGTAAAGGAATACCTTACCGCAAAGGAAAATGAGGACGATGCAGAAAAGCTGCCACAAATAGGTGTTACAGCTATTGATGACTACACCTTACAGATTACCCTTACACAAAAAGACCCCGACCTTCTTTATAAACTGGCTACATTACCTGTTTACCCCTGTGAGCAGATTTTCTTTGAATCATTAGACAGTATCTATTATTCAAATCCCTCTACTCTTATCAGTAATGGTCCATATTTCGTTTCAACAGTAGAAGAAACTGAAACAACACTCCAGCGCAACCCTGATTATACAGGCAAACTTCAGGTTCAGAACAAATCACTTCTTCTTTACAACACAGGTAAACGTAACGCTATGGAATCACGCTTTACCGAAGGCAAATATGATGTATACCTTACACCCTGCACAAGCAGAATTGAAGGCAATACTACATCATACACATCTATTGATTCAGTATGGGGTTTTGCTTTCAACTGTAAAACAAGCGTTGGCTCTGTTGCTGAAATCCGCAACATTCTTTTAAGCACAATTGATTACAGCAAAATTGAAACTCCTGCATTTGCTACAGGCAAGGCAGACAGAATCATCCCCAACAACTACACTATCGGCGATGCAAACTACGCAGACTTTTCACCCGCAAAGCTTACATACGCAAAAAATGCAAAAGCTGCTCAGGCCAACCTTGAAGTGCTTCTTTCAAGAACAGGTAAAGAGGCTTACACAATCGAAATATCTGTACCTGCACCCTTAAATAAGGATTTACAGACAATTATTGAAGCATGGCAGGTTCTTTTTGAGGATAAAATTCTTTTCGACACAAGAATTTATGACCTTGAAGACGTTGACAAAATTGTTTCTGAAGGTAAATACGATTTAGCAATCCTTCCCATCAGACCTACAAACAAAACTGCTTTTGGTATGCTCGATGCAATTTCAGGTGCACCCTGTAATTACACCGACAAAAAGATGAAGGCATTTAAAAACCAGCTTAAAACAACTAACGAAGAAAACGCTGCTCTTTGCGGTGTTATGGAAAAGCATATTGTTGATAGCGGTGTGTTTGTTCCCCTTTTCTTTGCAAGTAATGACCTTTACCTTGGCAAAGGCGTAAAGGGTGTATACCTTGCAAACGGCGGTAATCAGATTTACTTCCATTCAGGTACCAAGCCGGAGGCTCAATGATAACTAAAAAACTTAAAGCGTACCGCATAGTATCGATAATTCTGCTTGTTGCGGTTATGGTCACAATCTTTTGCCTTTCAGCGCAAGATTCCACAGATTCTGCCGAGGTAAGCGGTTCGGTAGTATCATGGTTATATGAGCTTTTTAAAATTGACTTACCCGATGGTACTGTACGAACAATTGCTCATTGTTGCGAGTTTGCAGCATTAGGCTTTTTGATGATTAACGCAATACGTTCATTCAAAGAAAGCTTCAACCCCGTTTTATCTGTTATAATTTCTTTTGGCTATGCCATCACAGATGAAATTCATCAGTTATACGTGCCCGGACGAGCATTTCAGCTAATTGACCTTACAGTAGATTTACTTGGAATAACCCTCGGCACAATAGCGTTTATAATTTTAGTCAAGTTAATAAAAAACAAGAAGTCGTTGTAATCACAACGACTTCTTTTCTTATTATTAATATGTACTGTTTATTCTATCCTCAGTAACCTTTGCCCAAGGGTATTGCTCCATATACTTACCAAAGTATTTCGTGTTATCCGTTTTGCCTTTTTCAAGCAATTCATAGTAATCACAAGCAAATTTTGATTTATCAACGCTACGCTGATTTCTGTTATCAACAAGAATATCAAGTATACCTGCCTCTTCAAGTGAAACACGAAGTGACTTCAGCACCTTTCTGAAAAGGGACTGTACGGTTTCATCGTACTTTCTACCCTCCCAAAGCACAGAAATGGCCTGTTCGGTGCTTACAACACCGCCGTTTCTGTCAACAAGGAGTGCAAGTAGCTCTTTAGACTTAGCACTTGAAAATGCCACGGATTTACCATCCACAAAAACATCAAAATAACCGAAGGTTTTTATAAATACGTGGTTTTCACTTACGGCATCACGCACAAGCAGGGCCTTGTCGTATGCACGTTTGATTGCCGCTGCCTCATAGGGCTTCATAACGTAATCAACCGCATCAACCGAAAAAGCCTCAAGAGCATATTCACTATAGCCCGTAGTGAATATTATCCTTACATTCCTGCAAAATGCCTTTATACGCTTTGCAAGCTCTATACCCTTTACTACGGGCATTTCAATATCAAGGAATGCAATATCAACCTTGTTCATCGCTACAAAGCTTAAAGCATCAAGAGGATTATTAAATTTGACAATTTCATCTGTGATACCTAACTCACGGCAAGTATCCTCAAAATCCTCTAAAGCTAAAACTTCATCATCTACTACCATTATACGCATTTTATTATGTTCCTTTCGGGATTATCTATTCTTTGGGATTGTAATAGTAACCTGAGTGCCCTCACCTATTACACTATTTGTTTTAACAGATGCACCAAGCATTGTTTTTAATCGTTTTTTAATATTAGTAATACCAACGTGTGACCTGCCGTCATTAAGCACCTGGTTAATATCGTAACCAACACCGTTATCACTGACCATAACAATAAAATCATTGTCAGTTTCGTTTGTACTGATTTTAACTGTGCCACCCTCGGGCTTCTGGTTAACGCCATGCTTAATTGCATTTTCAACAATAGGCTGTATGGTAAGTGGGGGTATTGTAAAATCCTCCGCTAAAATATCATACTCTATTTTAAGACGCTCACCAAACCGCAATTGTTCAATATCAATATAATTTTTTACGTGTTCAAGCTCTTTATTAAAGGGAATAGGCTCCTTTTGTGTAAGTGAATCCATATTTGCCCTCAGATAGTTTGAAAATTTAACTATGGCACTCTCTGCGGTTTTCGGGTCTTTTTTTGTCATATATTTTATGGTATTAAGCGCGTTATATAAAAAGTGTGGCTGAATCTGACTTATCATAAGGGTAGTATTAAGCTCACCTAACTCCCTTTTAAGGTCAGCAGTTTTTTGTGCTTGTTTATAGTCCTCAAAGCTCTCAATAAGGTGAAGCACTATCATAAGCGCAATAAAGCTCATACAAGCAACAGGCATTATATAAGAGCCCTCACCTGCAATATATCCGTTAAGATAGAAATTATCAATAACAATAGAGCAAGCATTTATGCAATATAAAACCAGGTATGGTATTGCATTCCTTTCTTTGCGTACAACTGCACCTGTTAATTTATAAATCATAAATACATCTGACAGATACGCAACCGACTGAAGCCACATATAAATAGTTGCAACATAAATGCGGTCATACACAAAGTATGGCACAGATGCACACAAAAGGAATACAGCTGAAATCAAAACAAGTGCGCCCTGCTTGATTTTCAGGTTAAGCCTTTCGTTTAGGTACATATACATACACAACTTGATTATGTACGTTGAAACAAAAATCAACGAGGTCATAATCTCATAGTTCAAGTCACCAAACAACTGATAACTGACCATATACCCTTCATTAGATATGAGCATTCTGAAAACAAATATGATACACAGCAGAAAAACCCACAGCTGATTGCCTACTCTTTTGCGTATAATACACATCCATGCAGTTGCAATCGCAAAAAAGCCAACAACACCAACTATCATATATCGTACGGCAACTGCGCTTATCTCAGCGTGCCTGTAAGCGTGGTATGTGGCTAACTGGGGCAACACCGTAAGTCCGCTTGAATATTCGCAGGTTACTTCAATAACAACCGTGTGCTCACCAACATCAATAGTTATGGGGTGTGCATATGAATAAAATTTTGTTTTTGTGTTCTGACCCGGAATTCCCCTGTTAGAAAAAACGCATTGGTTATCAATAAAAACACGGCATTGACCCGGCAAATTATTAACACTTACAATTACAGGCTCTGCTGTATCAACATTTTTTATGGTAGTTTTATAACTCGCCTTGCCACCATTTGAAAGCCTCTTGCCGTTAATTTCATAAGAGGTCCACGCAGAGGGCACGTCAGTATACAAATCAGCCTCTTCATTTGTCAATGAATCAGTAACAATATGTTTACCCCAATAAAACTCCCACTCACCTGCAAGTGATATAGGCCCTGTTTCGCTAAGGTTATATCCCTTAAGGTCTGCATAGGCAGATTTAAAATCAAAGTTATTAATAACCTGAGGTTTAACATATGATAAAAATGGCAGCATAATACTACAAAGCAAAGTTATTGAAATTATAACTACACTCAAAGCCACGTTCATAAAACGCTTTGACAATTACGCCACCTCATTTCATTATATATAGTGATATTATATTATAAAAACGTGAACGAATCAACATGTTTTTGAGAAATCTTCGTGATTATTTCGGGAATATATTTCAAGAAGTATAAATTCTTGAAATATACACTATAATATGGTAAAATATATAATTGGTTTAGTACTGCACTAAAGGAGTGTTATTTATGATTAACAATACACAAAGGCTCGAAATTATACAAACATTGATTGACAATGGTGTTGAGATACCCTGTTTTGATGGCGTTATAATCGAACCCACTGTTACAATCGGAAAGGGTACACTCATTATGCCCGGCACAGTGCTTATGGGTGACGTAAAAATCGGTGAAGGCTGTGTTATAGGCCCTAATTCATATATTACCAATTCAACCGTAGGCAACAACACAAGCCTTAATAATACACAATCATACGACTCTGTTATCGGTAGCGGAGTTACTGCAGGCCCCTTTGTACACATCCGCCCCAATTGTAAAATTGCGGATAATGTTCACATCGGTAATTTTGTTGAGGTTAAAAATTCAACAGTTGATGCAGGTAGTAAATTACCACATTTGCTTTATGTAGGTGACTCTGACGTAGGTAAGGACGTTAACTTTGGTTGTGGTTGTGTAACCGTTAACTATGATGGCAGAAACAAATCACGAACAACTGTTAAGGACGGTGCATTTATCGGCTGTAACACCAACCTTGTAGCGCCTGTTACAGTTGGCGAAAACGCTTTTACCGCTGCAGGTTCAACTATTACAGAGGATGTGCCTGATAATTCACTTGCCGTTGCACGTTCAAGGCAAACAGTAAAAGAAGATTGGGTAAATGTTAAAAAACCCTACAAGCGTCAGCATATAAAATAATTGGAGTAAAAAATGTTTAATAAATTCAAAAATTCAGGTGGCGATTCCACCTACGAATACCTTATTGTGGGTCTTGGTAACCCCGGCACAAAATACGAAACAACACGTCACAATGCAGGTTTTCTTTGTGTAACACGCCTTGAAGACACATTAGGCTTCAAAGCCAAAAAGCTCAAGTTCCACGCCCTTATCGGTGACACAAAAATCGGTAACCACAAGGTGCTTGTAATGAAGCCCCAGACAATGATGAACAACAGCGGTACCGCTGTAAAGGAGTGCGCCTCATTCTACAAAATACCTGTTGAGAATATTATTGTTATATTTGATGATATTTCACTTGAGCCGGGCAAGCTCAGAATCAAGCGCAAAGGCAGTGCAGGTGGTCACAATGGTATCAAAAGTATTATTGCCCACCTTGGGTCAGAGAATTTCCCCCGAATCAAATTAGGTGTAGGCAAAAAGCCACATCCCGATTATGATTTGGCTGATTGGGTACTTGCAAACTTCCCTAAAAAAGATATTCCCCTTATGCGCGAATCAATTGACAATGCCTGTGAGGCGCTTAAATACATAGTTGACGGCAACATTGACGGTGCTATGTCTGACTTTAATAGTTAAATGCTTAAAGCATAGAGGTTAATATGTCCTGTTATTCAAAGCTACTTAAAAATTGTTCTGAATACAACGATGTGTTGCGGTATATCGATAATGGCATCGCCCCATCAGGGGTGACAGGTCTGCCATCCACACCCAAAGCACATCTTATACATTCACTCTGCGGTGACCTTAACCGCAGAGCAATTGTGCTTTTGCCCGATGAAGCATCTGCCCGTAAATTCACATCAGATATAAATGAATTTGCAGGTGTGGGAAAAAAGGCATATTTTTACCCTGCCCGTGATTATTCCTTTAATACCTCACAAGGTCAATCACGCGAATATGAGCAATTAAGAATAAAAACACTCTGTGCGGCATTATCGGGTGACTACTCTGTTATTGCCTGCTCTGTAGAAAGTGCTTTACAATTGACAATCCCACCAGAGGAATTAAAAAAACGCACATTCAGAATTGATTTTGATACAGAAGTCACTACCGAAAAACTTATAGATATTTTGTCATCTGCAGGCTTCAAGGTTGCAGATAGTGTTGAAGGCCCCGGTCAGTATGCTCACCGAGGCGGTATTATTGACTTTTTCCCACCTGATTCAGAGCTACCCATACGTATTGAGCTATGGGGTGACAGCGTTGATACTATTTCCACATTTGACCCATCAACACAAAGGCGTTCAGATGCACTTGATTTTTGTGAAATAACACCTGCAACTGAAATTATATTTGACAGTACCCTTATCCTTAAAGAAAAAATACAGTCATTTATGGCAAATCTTTCAGGCAAGGGCTCACGCAAGGCAAAAGAAACTTTGCAAAAAGACATTGAAATGTTAGAGTCGGGTGTAGGGCTTTTATCGGTTGATAAATACCTGTCGTTGGCATACGAATCACCTGCATCAATATTCGAGTATTGCAAAGATGATTTACTTTTTGTTGCAGAAAGTGGTTCGGTTAAGGATAAAGCCGAAAACACCTGCAAGCTTTTTACACAAGAAATAAAAGCACAGTTTGAAAACGGAGTTTTGTGCAAGGGACTTGATAATTTTACACTTACATTCCCCAAGCTGCTCAATTTATATGAATCACAAAAGGCATTTTACGTTGACACATTTCCACGTGGCACCTTTGACACACCAGTAAAAAGCCTTACATCATTCAATATTCAGCAATTACCCTCGTGGAACGGCTCACTTGAAGTGCTTATGGATGACCTGAAGCCTGCCCTTTCACGCAAGGAACAATGCATTGTTATTGCAGGAACAGAAAAAGCGGCAGACGCCCTTGCAGAGGCACTTAATACAGAAGACATCAAGGCTATGTATTTCCCTGTACCACCTGCAGAATTCCCCCGCAACATTGTAAGTGTTTTATCGGGTGGTTTATCAGGCGGATTCCGTTATCCTAATGAAAAATTCAATATATTTGCATATAGCAGAGGCACTACAACACGTACTATCCGAAAAAAACGTAAAAATTACAAGGCTGCCGATGCCATTCAAAGCCTTGAAGAGCTTTCAAGGGGCGACTATGTTGTACATAGCGTTCACGGCATAGGTGTATTTGAGGGCATCAAAAAGCTTGAGGTTTCAGGCGTTACAAAGGATTTTATTATGATACGCTACGCAAAGGGCGATGCTCTTTACGTACCTGTAACACAGCTTGACCTTGTATCAAAATATATCGGCCCTAAGGATGATTCAGGCACACTTAAGCTTTCACGCCTTGGCGGTAAAGACTGGGATAAATTAAAATCCAGAGTAAAGGCATCTGCAAAGAATATGGCAAAGGAGCTTATAGCCCTTTACTCACGCAGGATGAAAATGCCGGGTTACTCATTCTCACCCGATATTGATATGCAAAATGATTTTGAGCGTAGATTTGAGTATGAGGAAACAGAGGACCAGATCCGCTCAATTAACGAAATTAAGCGTGATATGGAAAAACCTCACCCTATGGACAGACTCCTGTGCGGTGACGTTGGCTTTGGTAAAACCGAGGTTGCTCTCAGAGCCGCCTTCAAATGTATTGCAGACGGCAAACAATGTGCAATACTTGTGCCTACCACCATATTGGCACTCCAGCACTACAACACCATAAAACGCCGTTTTGAGGGCTTCCCCATTGAGGCAGAAATGCTCAGCCGCTTCCGTACAGCTAAAGAGCAGACACGTATTATAAAGGCACTTAAACGTGGCACAATTGATATTATCGTTGGCACACACAGACTTATTTCAAAGGATATTCAGTTTAAGGATTTAGGCCTTATTATCGTTGACGAGGAGCAACGCTTTGGCGTTGGACAGAAGGAGCGTCTTAAAGAGGCTTATCCTGACGTTGACTGCCTTACACTTTCGGCAACACCTATCCCCCGTACAATGAATATGGCGATGTCGGGCATACGTGATATGTCGGTCATCGAGGAAGCGCCTCTTGACCGCTCACCCGTGCAAACCTACGTTTTAGAGCATGATTGGGGCGTACTTGCAGAGGCTATGGAAAAAGAGCTTCGTCGTGGTGGTCAGGTTTA
>JAEIGA010020000.1_pt1 | contig 10203 bp, 17 predicted proteins | sample 9270691 | NCBI WGS metagenome assembly JAEIGA01 (sample SAMN17057246, study PRJNA624740) | gut metagenome | biome: biome; isolation source: fecal sample | host: Bos grunniens | place: China: Xizang | collected 2019
CATCATCATTGGTGCAAATAAAAGCATTATAATCATTATTCTTTGCATTGAATGCTTCCATAAAAGCTTCATTATAATTTGGAATAAAAAAGTCTACACCCGCATTTCCTGTATCTCTTACAGGTGCCTTAACGTCATAATTGGGTTCAATAAAAAGTTTAATCATTAGTTTAATTCTCCTTTAAAATTTCTATACAAAATATAATACAGTAAAAGATCCTTAAAATTGCCCTTTTAAATAAAAAATACCGCCCGAATATTTCCGAGCGGCACTAAAAAAGATATAAAAGTATTAAATTATAAATATCTTATATTTTATTATATGGTATCTTTAATTTATCTTTTTTGTATCTTTTTAGTATCGCTTAGGTATTTTATGCCGCGGCGTCTGCAGCTGCCGAAGGCATTTTATTTGAGCATAGTTTAATTTGTTCTGGCTTAAAGGCAACATAGTCACCTATATCTAAATTCATAATGCCATCGTAACCCGCCCTTGTAAAATATGTAGTAGCAAAATCAAATCCACACGTTTTCTCAATAACAGTGTCCAAGCCACCATCATTATTTATAAGGTCATCTTCTAACTCTTCTAAAAGTCCTTCTGGCATTACAAAATTGTTTGCTTCAAGTACTTCGATAAACATATCTAAATTATAGGTTGCGTCAGCCTCTTCGTCAATAGCTTCCCAACGAAAAGGATTTTTTAAATTTAAATAAAATTCTCTTACGTACTTGCCATAAATTTCTACATTAAAGTTATCATCGCTAAAGTAGAAACCTTTGCCATAAATAGAGCCTCCACCCGTGCCAACACGTTTTAAATCAAAAGAAGTAAATTCAGTATTTGAAGCATGATATAATACTAATAAACAACTATTATCATCTACACACTGACTTCTATTAAAAAAACTTATCTGGCCTTTTGACAAAAGTCTTCCTTCTGAATCATACTTAGAAGACGCATCCTCAAAGTCTGTAAAAAACTCATTATTTAATGGCATAGCTATCCTCGCTAAATTATTTCATATCTAAATAATTTAGCTAATTAATTTAAGCGCATTTTCTAAAAGTGCTAACCGCGTTAGAAGTCCACAGCCTCCAGGAACAGGCGATTGAAAGTCTACGTGTAAATCTCGCTCGCAATCACCAGTCATTTTACCGTCGGGATCGAAATTTATGCCAACGTCAAATACCACGGCGGATTTCTTAAGATAATAGTCCTTAGTAAGTGTATTAATATGTCCAGTAGCTACCACAATAAGATCTGCATTAGCTAAATAGAACTTTTTAGCATATTCAGGTGTTTTAGAGTGCAAAACTGTTACATTCATACTTTCATTAATAAGTAGCTCAGCCATCGGCTTTCCCACAATCTCGGAACGACCAATAACTACCGCATTTTTACCTGTGAATTCATAATTCATATCTTTTAGATACTTATAGATTCCAAGCGGAGTTGCCGGAGTGGTTCTAGAGTATTTGTTAAACCCATCTAAATCTTTTTCAGGAGCGATTGCTTTCATTACTGTGGTTTCGCTAATATGTTTTGGAAGCGGGAATTGTACAATAAAACCGGTAATAGCCGAGTCATTATTTAAGTCTTCTATAATCTCAAGTAAACGAGCTTCGGTAATATCTGCCTCATAATGGAATAGCTCACATGTGATACCACAATCGGCACAGTCTGCTATCTTATTTTTAACATAACGATTAGAAGCTTCTACATTTCCGACTTGAATAATTACAAGATGCGGCGTATGATTGTCATTTAATTTTCTATATTCAATTTCATTTTTAATCTGCTGTTTTCGTTCAGCTACATATTCTTTAATATTCTGCATTATTTTCTATCCCATTTTCTAAGTGATCTTACTTGAGGCTGCTTTTTATTATTTACATGCTGCCAATATTCATTTTTCGCTTCTGTACAATATGCGCTGTTTGGTTTAGCTGAGCAGCCGCTTCCAACACGATATACGCAAAAATCACAATAACTTAGCTTTTTATTTTGCTGATTATTCATTACTATCCCTTTGCTCATTAATAACTTCTACTTGACAAGACTTCAGCACGGTAAGAGCTGCCTTATGTGCTTCAATGGAAGTACCTGCACAGCAAGAAGCATCACAGCTAACTATAGTATTTTCACCCTGTACAGAAGCTTTCAGAATAAGAGCATTAGATACTACACAAATATCTGTGCAGAAACCAATAAGTTCAATCTCTTCGATATGCTCTTTTTCAAAGAGGTCGTCTGGCAAGCATCGCTCAATTCTGCTAAAAAGTTCAAGGTTACCAAAACGGTGCTTAATTAGACGCCAATTACCTTCCCAAAACTCTTTAAGTTCCGGTACAATATACCAACCTTCGGTCTCTTCAATACAATGTCTAACAGGTAGATACTTACCTTCAGAAGAGCTATCATAAGTATTTTCCCAATGGGTATCCTGGGTAAACATTACAAACCAGCCTTCATCAATTCGCTGCTGAATCTTTTCCTTAATTCTCGGGATACACTTCTGTGCTTCAGGGTTAGCCAAAGCACCCGTCACAAAATCATTCTGTACATCAACTACAAGTAATACTTTCATTTTAAATACCTTCCTTAAGTCTATATTCTACTGCGTTCTTCAAATAGCTCAAATATGAATCGTCCTGACACATTGCCTTTCCAGGATTATCCGAAAGCTTTGCTACAGGGTGGCCGTTAACGAACTGGAGCTTAATAACAATGTTGAGAGGACTTACATTGGTATCATTAGAAAGATAAGTTCCAATACCAAAGCTTACGTTAATTCTATTTTTGAAATAGTCATAAATAGACTGAGCTCTTATAAAGTCAAGGCTATCACTAAAAAGAAGAGTCTTTGTCTTAGGATCAATTCCGAGCTTCTCATAGTGAGCAATAATCTTCTCTCCCCACTCATAAGGATCTCCGCTATCATGTCTTACTCCTGTATAGCAAGTCGCCTGAAGCTTATTAAAATCTCTGAGGAAAAGGTCTGTTCCGAGAGTATCAGTTAATGCAGTTCCATTATCTCCCTGGTATTCTTCAAACCATTCTTCCATTGCAACCTTATTAGTATAAGCAAGCTGAATGCCTGGCACTCCCTGGAACATTTGAACATATTCATGAGCATAAGTTCCAATAGGCTTACATCCATATTTCATCGCAAGATAGGTGTTAGAAGTACCTACACACTTTCCTGTTTTAAGAAGCTCACTAACTACATAATCCTGCCATTCTCTGGAAAGTCTTCTACGACATCCAAATTCAGCAAATTTAAAATCGTACTCTTCCATTCTAAAAGAAGTAGTTTTGTGATAAAGTCTTTCTTTTGCAGACTCTACAAGCTGCATATAGTCGTACTTCATTCTGAAATAAGTCTCATTGACAATCTCAAGCAGATAAATTTCAAACTGCATTACAGAGAAGAGAGGTCCTTCCACTTCAATTCTCATCTTGCAGGGGCTGCTTTCATCATAAAAACAACTTACATATCTACGAAGAGGCCTCCAAAGACGAAGAAACTCAATATAGTCCTTCTTAATAAATCTCAAAGAAGCGAGATAATCAAGTTCCTCATCCGTTAAAGTAAGAGTGCAAAGATGATCAATCTGGGCATTAATCTCATCAACCATTTCGGGAGTAAATTCTACGCCTTCATTTCTACATTTAAAAATATATTTACCATTCATATTGGTATGCTTATGAAAGAATACCTGGCACATATTCCATTTATAAAGGTCCGTATCCAACAAAGATACAATAATAGGACTAAGTTTCATCATGATTAATTTTCTCCTTTTTCAAAAGTTGGTATTGGTCTGTATTTATGTCGAGTTGCTTTATGCAATCGTTCAATTCTTTTTACAATGGGTTCCGGGACAAAGTCAGTTCCCAAGATGTAATTATCCAGGTCATTGTAAGTAAAACCAAGATTGTCCTCATCTGTTTTACCACACATACCGTCAGACGGAGCCTTATGAACTAAATGAGTTGGAAGACCGAGGTCATCGCCAATTTCAAGCACTTCACGGACGGTCAAATTGCCAAGAGGTGAAAAATCGCCAGCTGCATCTCCATATTTAGTAGAATAACCTACGTAGTCTTCAGATGCATTGCAGGTATTTACTACTCGGGAGTTTGGATAGAGGGCAGCCACTGTATAGAGTGTTGCCATACGGAGACGCGCAGGAAGATTAGTCTGTATCATATTATTAAACCGACCGCAGTCGGGACGAACCCAACCCTTTTCAGTAAGTGCAACCCTGAGGCTTTTAAGGATTCCCTCATAAGCATCTTCCATATTTATTTCGAGAGCATAAATATCAAGATAACTAACCACTTCAAATGAGTCATTAATATCATTTTGCTTTCCTTGTGGCATAAGCACACCAATCACTCTATCTTTGCCTAGAGCTTCCACGCAAAGAGCTGCCGCAATAGTGGAATCCTTACCACCGCTAATTCCAATAATAGCTTTACTGTCTGGAATATCTTTAAATTGTTCTCTAATCCAATTAATACACTGTTCAGTTATTTTCAACATCTTTTAATATCGTCCTTATATTATTAAATTCAGCGTGCAGAGCCTCTGGCATAAAGGTTTTAAAATAATCCAAGTTATCATCTAAAATCGCTTCACGAATTTCAGTAGCTGACACTTTTAAGAGCTCCCTATCTATATTTACGATAGGAATATCAAAAGAATCAAACCAGTGGTTATGTTTACTTTCTACGCCTTGATAAATAGCATCTGGCATCATACCAATATTTTTATAAATTGTATTTAATAAATATTCTCCCCAAGACTCATCATCTGAAGGCTTTGCACGGTCTGCTATGCCAAGAATAATAATCCTATTATAATAATCAGGAAAAATTTTTTGAATCATCAATCTACGGTATTCATATCTGAAGGGGTTTAGTTCTGTATCTGACTCTTGGGCTGATCCAATCGCAATAATAACTTGTTCGCACTCTTCAAGCATTTTACGTATAATTGATTCATGTCCGCGATGGAAGGGCTGAAATCGCCCAATAAACAAGCCTAATTGATGCTTCACAGGTTAGCCCTCCAAAGCTTCAAGCGGAATATTTTTTACATAAACATGAAGTCTAGTCTTGTAACCCTCATCTTCAACTTCGGGCAAAAGCTGATAAAGGCTCATGCCGTCATAAGCATCGAGATTGGGGAAGAATACCTCAGCTTCACCATCTGCATCTACCTTATTTACATATACCTTATCATAGTAGGGTAACATACTCTGATAAAGCATAGCTCCACCAATTACAAAAACTGTCTGGGTTTTTGCAAGCTCAGTTATGAGGTCAACTGCTTGATAAAAATCGTGAATGCAAAAGCAATCAGTACGTTCTACTTCCTTAGGACAGAGACAAATAGTTGAACGGCCTTTCAAAGGCTTACTTCCGGGAAAGCTAAGAAGAGTATTATAGCCACAAAATACAATACTGTCTGCAGTAGTATTTTTAAAAAACTGCATATCTTTTTTCAAATGAAACAAGAGGTCATTCTTCTTGCCTATACCCCACTTATTATCTGTACAAACAATTCCAACAATCATGTTACACTTCCTCCATTTTCTAATATATTTCTAACGTGCATTATCGCATTTCGGCACTTATCACAAATAAACACTCCACGAGCCCTACCGTCAAGTGAGTTCATAGGAGTATACTCTTTGCAAATTGAGCACATTACAGCAATATCTGCAGTATCATACGTTGAAATTTTCTCAAGCCAGTCAAGAGCTTCTGCTTTATTATCTGACTCCTTTAAAAAGGATACTACTTGCTTAGTATCATACTTTAGCTTAGCGATTTCGCCAGGTTTAAAGCCTTCAACTTCCGTCGGCACAACTTTCATTTCCAAATCCATAATTACTCCTTTTCAATAAGCTGTAATAAAAGATCACTGTATTCTGAACGCATATAAATAACACCTTTATTATTTATAATACGCTGTATTCCAGCATTTTTAATAAGTCTCAAACAAATCTCACAAGGCCAAGCTTCACATTCTATGGCCTCACCTGTCTTTACATCAAAACCAGCGAGATAAAGGTCAGCTCCGATCATATCTTTCCTAGCAGCACTAAGGAGAGCATTTTGTTCTGCATGAACAGCAGCGCAACTGAGATATTCCTCTATGTCACCATTACCTGAAGCCTTCGTGCATCTTCCGCAGTGACTTTCGCCGCGCGGATTTCCATTATAACCAGTGCTAATAATTTCTCCGTGATTTACAATAACACAACCGTAATGTTTCTTCAGACAAGTTGATCTCAAAGAAACTGCTTTGGCTATCTCAATATAATATTCATCAATAGACGGTCTTTTCATAGTTTTCTCCTTAATAATTCATACTATATAATACAATAAAAACAGGTTGTTTTTAGCAACCTGTTTTTATATTATGTACAAATAATTCTAACTCGCCAGTTTCATACTTTTCTTTTATAAAGTCTTTTAAATCATTATACCATTCAAAAAAGTTCTCTTCACCATCAAGAGCTAGTTGCCTAATAAAATAATCAAGAATATTTACAGAATCTTCATGCATAATTCTTTTACCAAGGCACTTCTGTTCCCAATAGTTAAGAAGCATCTTAGGCTCCCAGCACTCAGGGTTATAAGCCTTAGAAGCTCCAAGCATATCACAAAAGCTTTCAATTAAATAATTATACGGCATCTTCATCGGAATGATTTTACCTTCCTCATCTTCATCCCACCAGAACTGAAAATGATGTTTATTAGTATGATAATGATGAATCCAGCTAGGAGAATAGCCAAGATCTTCACGAGCAGCTTGATGGGGACTCTTTTTGCCGTGGTAATATTTACAAATCTTAAGTTCAGTTAGGGAATACTTGCTAAGGTCATGAGTAAGACCCTGCCACCAGAGTCCCATTTTAAAGCAATTTTTACGAACATACTTTCTATGAGTATGTACTAATTTAAGATGTTTAAAGAGGGTGTACATTTTTACTAGGCTCCTCAAAAATATTATTAGATGCAGGGCGTAATTCATCTAAAGTCTTTTTAAATTCTTTAATATAAATCATAGCCCCTTTACACTCATCACAAACCCAAGGATAAGAGTAACACCGTGGATGAGGAATTTCTCTGGTATTATCACACAGTAGGCAAGGTTGACTATATTTAGGTTCAATAAACTTAGCCGTTATTACTTTATCCGGGTCAAACTCCGGACGAGTTATAATTTTTTCTTCGCTCATACATCCTCCTCAGATTTTGATACATGAATACGAGTAAATTCATTATCAAGATAATAATAAAGTCTATTATAATCAGGTACATTTACAAGCTCGCCTTCCATCCACTTTAATGGGATGTGTTTTAGCGACTCTGCAATTACAGCATCTAAGGCTTCTTCAGCTTCTTTAAGAGCTTTCTGGTGAAGCTCAAATTCTAGCTGACGAAGCTTAAAAGTTTCTATCGCTGCAAGAAGCTCATTAGTTTCTTCAAGAGTTATGACGTTAGCGGTTAATTTACTTGTTATCATGAGGTTCCTCCAAAAGGACAATTTGTCCAATATCATCTAGACTAAACTCAAGAGACGGTACAGAAGCTTGTCCATTGACAAGTTTCATAGCTCTAAACTTTTTAGTCCAATTACCTTTCTTGTTTACAGTAACAGTCAAATTAGTAACAACCCAAGGCTTCCAATTACCCGCTTCGCCGTAACACCAAGACCTTGCCCAAACGGTGTCTCCGACTGAGCAAGGCAATTCAATTATCGTTTTCATTCTGCTACCTCGAAACGGCTAGTAAGCTTGGTAGACTGATAACCAACAAGCTCAAAGTCATCCTCAGTAAAATCATAGAAATCCTTTACTTCAGGATTGAGTTTAAGCTGAGGACCGGGATATTCAGGATTCTCAATAACTTCCTTTACAAGATCCATGTGACGGTCATAAATATGTAGATTATTAACAATATGAACAAGCTCGCCAGGCTCATAACCGCAAACCTGCGCAAGCATATGTACCAAAACTGCATACTGAATTGTGTCCCAGCCCCCAGAGGCTGCTGCGGCGAGCAAGTCACCGGATCTCTGAATAACAGTGCAATTAAGCTTTCCATCCGTTACATCCCAAAGCGTCTCATAAACACAAGGAGGAAGATTCATTTCATTAAGGTCTTCAGGACACCACATAGTTGTAATCATTCTTCGGTCCATAGGCTTATTCTTAAGAAGATAAATAAGATTATCTACCTGATCAAACTCGCCGTAAGAATACTTTGCCTTCTTACCAAGCTGGTATCCATAGGTCTTTCCAATAGTACCGTCCTCACCTTCCCAAGCTCTCCAGATAGCAGCGCTCTTTCCAAGCTCATCTACAACATTAGACTTCTTCTGCCACATCCAAAGAAGCTCTCTTACAACACCTTTGAACATCTGTGTTCTGAGTGTAAGAATAGGAAACTCTTTAGAAAGATCATAACGACGAACCGCACAAAAAGTTTTTACAGTATGAGCAGGCGTGCCGTCCGGCCACTTAGGTCTTACAGGAAAATCCTTATCATTAAAGCCTCTTGTAAAAAGCTCATTTACTTCTTCTTTAAAAAATCTATCTGCAAGTGACATATAATAAAAATCCTTTCATCTTTCATTAATATAAATTAAATTTTTTCTTTATTTTTAATTATTTTATTATGCATTTCAGTAGAATAATAATCAATATCTGCAACATGTAAAGGCTTTCTAAAAAGCACATCCATATATCGGTCAACTCCAAAAGGCAGCTTTTCAATATAATCAGTAAGGAAAACTAGTAGCTTTTCCCACTCGGCTTCCTGCTCAAGAGGACCTTTGCTATTACCACAAACACACTCCTGAATAATTTCGGATGTGAGCTGTTCAGCTGTATGAGAACGCCAGTCTTTTCTCATCTCAGGGAGATAGTCCATAATATGCTGAACACAGCCGCTTGGTGCCAGATGATTATCTCTTTTGATAGCATAACGCATTTCAGCAATTAAAAGCTGATACAGATCTTTTTCATCAAGTTTTACCATTTGTTACCTCAGTACTGTGCATACGACCTGTATCTTTTAAGAGTCCTTGAAGAAGAATCAAATAATTACATATATCTGTAATCTTTTCGTTCCAAAGTTCTTCTGAGTAAGTACCCTTGCTATTAATCATGTCTGTTACAGAAATAATGTGCTTAAGCATAAATCCGTATAAAACTTGCTCAGGTGTTTCTTCTGAAATGCCTGCGCCATGCTTAAATACAGATAAACGGTCATCATCGAGATTATACTCTGCCTGTTTTTTTACCAAAACATTTCTAATTCTATCAAGCTGACCTTCTACAATCTTATTGAATTCAGGTGTTGTCATTTGTAATAAAACTCCTTAAGTTAAAATTTATATTATATAATACAATAAAAGACGATCATTTTTAGTGATCGTCTTTTATAAAATCTTATTTAGTTATAACTATTATACTGTCCGGGCACATCATATTTAGTATGGTAAGTATTTGGCTTGAAAAGCTTAAGAATACTAAATTTCTCGAGTTTTACTTTACAGTGATTAATAGCTCTCCAACCGAAAAAAGGCACCATATAGCCAACAATGTCGCAGTGATCATAGAAATTATAAGCCTCAGCGCAGCAAGACTTCACAAAAGTATAAGTATCTTTGCCATAGAAAGGTTTAACACTTCCATAAGTATAAAGATATGACTTAATTCCGAATTTGAAATAAATATCTTCTGCAGCAAGTTGTGCCATACCCGAGCCAAGAGACCAACCAAAAACTTCAATAAAAGCATCAGGATGTATATCTAGTAAAGCTTTAATTCTCTGTCTTACTGTAGACTGACATACAAGCCACATATTTCCCCAGCCTCTATGTACTTTAAGCTGAATTAGCTTACCATCAAAAGTAAATTTATCATAAAGCTTGGAAGGGAAGTTAAAATTTACTCTCCAGTCTGATTTACTAGAAGTCTGTTCAAAAATTACTTGAATACAATTTCTAGGCTCGTCAAAGCGAACTTGAAAATCTACACAATATTGCTTACTTTTATATTCATAAGGGATGCTTTCATACTTCGCAATCTCAAGGTCTGTGTCAAGTCTATTACAGTTCTCTGAGCAGATAGTAAAGTAATCCTCAAATCTAAGTTTTTTGTAGTCCATAA
>JAEIGA010020001.1_pt1 | contig 10203 bp, 7 predicted proteins | sample 9270691 | NCBI WGS metagenome assembly JAEIGA01 (sample SAMN17057246, study PRJNA624740) | gut metagenome | biome: biome; isolation source: fecal sample | host: Bos grunniens | place: China: Xizang | collected 2019
AAAAAAAACTTCTCAAACAAGAAAACCTAGAACTTCAAAATCTAAAAAGAAAAAGCCAAAGGTTTTTATTCCTACTGATAAAATTATCATTTTATGTTCAATTGTCGTGATTTTATGTACTATTTTGCTTTTTTTGAATACTACAATGGAAGCAAATGTTAGGGAAAAACCTGTTTCTGTTCCAAAGGAACAAGTTTATTCTCAAAATAATAATTCCGCAAAGAATAATACTGCGCCAAAAAATAATGCAAATTCCCAAAAGTCTACTAGTTCAAAGGAACAATCAAAAACTAGTAGTTCAAGTTCTGTTCAGCAAAAACAGGAAAAGTCACAAAAGCAAGTTGCGCAGGAATCAAAATCTAAAACAACTGAATCTGTAAAAAAAGAAACTGCTTCACCTGTTGTGGAAGAAAAAAAATCTGTTCCCGAAGTAAAAAAACAGCCAGAAGTAAAAAAAGAAGTTGTTGTTTCAAAATATGATTATCTTCCTAATGCTGTTAATAATGCAAAATTAGTTTTTGTGTTTGATGATGCAGGTCAGAATATGAATCATCTTGAAAAGTTTATGAATTTACCGTTTCCGATTACGGTTGCTGTTTTGCCAAAGTTGACTTATTCAAGAGCTGCCGCTGATAGAATTAGAAAAGCTGGAAAGGAAGTGATTTTGCATCAGCCTATGCAAGCGTTGAATTTGAATGTAAATCCTGGGCCTGGGGCAATTACGCCTGATATGTCACTTTACGAAATAGAAATGCTTGTAAAAGAAAATATTGCGGAAGTTGGTTCAATTAGCGGAATGAATAACCACGAAGGTTCTATGATTACGGAAGACGAAAATAGAATTTCTGTTGTTATGCAAACGCTTTCTGATATGGGCTTGTATTTTTTGGATTCAAGAACAACAAGTCAAACAAGAGTTCCGCAGGCGGCAATGTCTTTGGGGCTTTCTTATTATGAACGAAATGTTTTTATTGATAATACACAAAATATTTCTGATATGGTAAAAGAAATTGAAAAAGGATTAAATATTGCAAATCAAAAGGGCCTTGCAATTATGATTGGTCATATTTGGTCTGCAAATACTTTACCAAGTCTTTTGATGGAATTGTATCCTGTTCTTGTGAAAAAAGGATATAAATTTACTACTGTATCAAAATCTGGTGGATTGATTACACCGTAATTTTTAGTTGAAATTATTGAGGTTATAATGAAAATTTTAGGAATAGAATCATCTTGTGATGAAACTGCAGCTGCAATTGTAGAAGACGGAAGAACTATTTTAAGTAATGTTGTTGCAACTCAAATTCCTTTTCATAAGGTGTATAAAGGTGTTGTTCCAGAAATTGCAAGTCGCAAACATGTTGAATGGATTTTGCCTGTTGTGAAGCAAGCTCTAAAAGAAGCTAATTTAACTTTAGATGATATTGATGCAATTGCAGCAACTAATAGACCTGGATTAATGGGCTCTTTGCTTGTTGGATTGACTTTTGGAAAAACTCTTGCTTGGTCAACTAATAAGCCTTTTATTGCTGTAAATCATATGCTTGGGCATTTGTACGCTGCGCACTTGGAAAATGATATTTCTTATCCGTATTTGGGACTTTTGGTTTCTGGTGGGCATAGTATTATTTGCAAAGTGAATAATTTTGATGATATAGAAGTTTTAGGAACAACTGTTGATGATTCTGTTGGGGAAGCATTTGACAAAGTTGCTAAATTTTATGGATTAGGTTATCCAGGTGGTGTAATCATTGATAATTTGGCAAAGCAAGGTGATAGCAAAGCGTTGTCTTTTCCTATTCCAAAGTTGGATTCCCCTGAACATAGATATGATGTTTCTTTTTCGGGACTTAAAACTGCGGTAATTCATCAATGTGATATGTTTTGGAATGAAGGATATGAACATTCTGTAGAAAATATGTGTGCTTCATTTCAGGAAACTGCTTGTAAAACATTGGTTAGTCGTTTGTTCCGTGCAATAGAAGATACTGGTATAAAAACTGTTGTTGCTGGTGGTGGTGTTGCTGCAAATTCTCGTTTAAGAGCAATGCTTGCTGAGCGCACAGATTTGAATTGTATTTTTCCTCCGCTAAAATTGTGTGGGGATAACGGCGCTATGATTGCTGGTGTTGCTTATCACTTTTTGCAGCGAGGTGACAGAAGTGGCTGGGATACAACAGCAAGTGCTAGAATTCCACAATTCAAGCGTGGTTTGCAGCGCGGAAAAAAGCCTCAAAAGTAATATTGTTTTGTCCTTGACATACGGAATGTCATAATATAAAATTAAGCATATATGAAGAACTTTAGTCTTGTTTCAAAAAAATATGTTCTTGACTCAATTAGTGGAAGAATGTTGGCATACTCCTATTATTGCTATTTTATTTTTTCTCATACATTGAAAGAGTTCTTGAGTTGTAAATAAGACTTTGTTTAAGTTTTTATTGATTTTGTAATTACAATGGAACTCTGAAAAGGGTTCCATTTTTTTTGCTGGGAGGCATAAAATGATTGTAACATTAAAAAAAGGTACATCTGATGTTCAGATGAATGAATTTATTAGTTCTTGGGAACAGCGTGGTTTTGGCGTTCATGTTTCTAAGGGTGAAAATTTAACTATTTTGGGATTGCTTGGAGATACAAGTTCTATTGATACTGAATTTGTTCAGGCAAATCCTCTTGTTGATAAAGTAAAAAGAATTTCTGCTCCATATAAACTTGCTAATCGTTCTTTTCATCCAGAAGATTCTGTGATTGAAATTGGCGCAAACCAAGCTGGTGTTAATTCTTCTACAATTGGTGGTTCATCTATTGGTGTAATTGCGGGGCCTTGTTCTGTAGAAACTGAAGAACAAGTTGTAGAAATTGCAAAAGCAGTAAAAGCTAGTGGTGCAAGATTTTTGCGTGGTGGTGCATTTAAGCCAAGAACAAGTCCTTATAGTTTTCAGGGATTGGGCGCACAGGGCTTGGAATTTTTGAAAACAGCAAAAAAAGAAACAGGCCTTCCTATTGTTACTGAATTGATGGATATTCGTCAGTTACCATATTTTGAAGATGTTGATATGATTCAAATTGGTGCTAGAAATATGCAAAATTTTGATTTATTAAAGGAAATGGGAAAAGTTAATAAACCAATTTTGCTTAAAAGAGGAATGTCTGCAACTGTAAAAGAATTATTAATGTCTGCTGAATATATTATGGCAAGCGGAAATGAAAATGTTATTTTCTGTGAAAGAGGAATTCGTACTTTTGATAATTACACAAGAAACTGTCTTGATTTGAGTATTGTTCCTTATTTGCACAAAATCAGTCACTTGCCAGTAATTATTGACCCAAGTCATGCTTGTGGGCAGAGCTGGATGGTTCCTACATTGGCAAAAGCTGCTGTTGCTTCTGGGGCTGATGGTTTAATTATTGAAGTTCATAATAATCCAGAAATGGCAATGTGTGATGGTGAACAGTCTTTAACTCCAGAAGAATTTAATCAGTTGATGCAAGTTCTTCCAAAATTGGCAGAAATTGAAAATCGCACAATGTAATTGCTGTGAAATTATTAATAAAATAATTGTATAATTTAAGGAAAAGGCAAATATGAAATTACATGAAATGACTTATGGAATTGTAGGTCTTGGAATTATGGGTGGTTCTTTGGCTAAATCAATAAGAACAAATATTCTTAGTATGAGTAATGCAACAGGAAGAATTTTAGCTTGTAATCGTAGTTCTGCAAGTTTGGAAATGGCAAAATCAGATGGTGTAATTGATGAAGGTTTTACTTCTGATTGTGTCGAACAAATGATTCCTCAGTGTGATTTAATTTATGTTTGCCTTTATCCTGGTGCCACTTTGGAATTTCTTAAAAAATATAGAAATCTTTTTAAAAGTGGAGCAATTATTACAGATATTAGTGGTGTTAAAAATATTTTTGAAAAAGCTCTTCCAGAAATTCTTAGAGATGATATTGATTTTGTAATTGGTCATCCAATGGCTGGAGGAGAAAAAGAAGGATATGCAAATTCTAACGCAAACTTTTTTATTAATCACAATTATATTTTAATTCCACAGGATTTTAATAAACCTGAAAATCTTCAGCTTGTGCGTGATTTAGTTTCTATAATGGGATTTACACGCATTACAGAAACTACTTGTGATATTCATGATTATAAAATTGGTTTTACATCACAATTGTGCCATGTTATTGCAAGTGCCTTGGTAGAAAGTGCAGAAGATGAACAAATTACTGCTTTTGGTGGTGGTAGTTTTGAAGATTTAACTCGTATTGCAATGATTAATGCTCCGTTGTGGACAGAATTGTTTATTTCAAATAGTGACAAACTTGTGGAACATATTGAAGGCTTTCAAAAACATTTGGAAGAATTTAAAGTTGCTATTAAAAATAATGATTCAAAAAAATTAAATGAATTGCTATCTGATACACGAGAAAAACGAATTAGAATGGGGTCAATTAGGACTAAAATTTAAATTTAGTGATATTTATCATTAAATATCGTTAATTACTTCTATATATATGTAATATTTCAAAAAATTATCACAATAAGTGTACATTTTTTAGGCAGATTTGCCGATTCTATGTTATAATATTGTTGATTAATTATATATGAGGTGAATATGTATAGAACACGAAAGAAACTAATCTTCCTAGCGATAAACGCAGCTGTTCTGTTACTTACAGTTGGGTTGTCTGTACTTTTGATTCCAACTGAAGGAGGCGATGTTCCTCTAATAATCTCTATTGGAATACCTGCTATTGTATTTTTAATTTTCTTAGTAGCAGGAACTATGTTAAGAAAATTTTTAGAATCAAAACTTAAGCGAAATTTGCTTGAAGGTGGAGATACTAAGTTAATTGCAGATTTTATTGATAAGTTGCGTTTCTGCTATTCTTTGGATGATTTTTACACTGCTATTGCAGATATTTTGGAACTAAAAGCTGACTGTTCAGTTTTGTTTGTTGATTGTGTAAAAAATTATGTTCTATACAATAGTCCAAATCGTATTTCTTCATATTATTCAACACGCGATAAAGTAGCTGTAAACTTTCCTGAAAACTGGGAAGATGGATTATTCTTCTTAGGTGATAATTTAGGAATTGTTTCTTCTTATAAAAATGCTCGTGGATTTTTTATTAGTTATGATAAAAAACATTTCTTTGTATTCTGTAAATATACAAAACTTTATGATACTGAAATTTATAAGAAATTATACGAAGAATTTGTTCGTTTTATTCAAAGAACTAAAACAATTGCTAACTTGTCAGAAATTTCAACTCTTACAAAAGAATGGGAACAGTTAGCAGAAACACAGATTTCCTTCTTACCTCATGATATTCCTGAAATTCCTCATTTGAAAATTGCAACATATTATCGTCCTTTGGTTAATGTATCTGGGGACTATTATTCAATTCTTCCTATTAATGAAAATAAAACATTGTTGATGCTTGGTGACGTTTCTGGTAAAGGTCTTCCTGCTGCTTTGATTATGGGTCTTGTTATGAATACCGTAAAAATTATGGAAAATAAAGAAGACCTTATAGGAATGGTAAAATCTGTTGATAAAGCCATTAAAGGAATGCACTTGCAAGATAAATATACAGTTTTGTTCCTTGGTATTGTTGATACAGAAAAAATGGAAATTACTTATGTAAATGCTTCTATGTCAGACCCAATTATTCTTTCAAGAGCACCTGATGGATATAGAATTAAATCTCTTGCATCAAATGCAAGTCTTGTTGGAATTATTGATATGGATGACATTCGTGTTTCTAAACATAGATTGTTCCGTGGAGATACTATTCTTCTTGCAACTGACGGTGTTTCTGAAGTTATGGATGATGATGGTGTTGAATTGGGAGATACTGATTTGTTTATTCAGACTTTACAATCTAGTGCATCTAAAACACCTCAACAATTTGTTGATGATATAGTTGATTTAATTATGAAATATAATGGAGATAAGCGTCTTCATGATGATGTTACAATGATGGTTGCAAAGGTAGGGTAATAATGGTTTATATAGTTCTTAGTTTTATTTTAGCGTTGTTCTTTATTTTCGAAACTATCTATGTTGATAGAGTTGAAAGTGTAAAAGAGGAAGATACAAACCCAATTGTTTCTAGTATTTTGATGATGGCTATCATAACTTCATTCTTTACATTCCTTGTTTTGTTTAGAAGTGTGATAACTCCTTCTTTATTTTCTTCATTGATGAAAATTTGTTTCTTCCTTGAAGGATGTATGCTGATAAATATTGCATTTTGTTATCCATACTATAGTTTTAAATACTCAAATGTTTTAATGGCAATAATTAAGTTTGTTCTTTATGCTTGTGTGTTCTACATAACAATGTTCAAGTTTAGAGAAGTAAGAGTTACTCTTGAGTTAGGAGTTTTAGTTAGTTCTGATTATGTATTGCCTGCTAGTATACGAAACTTGTTACCAATAACTTGGTTTACTGTTTTTGAAGTTGTATTAAAGTTTGTTCTTCCTTCATTCTGTTGTTTGATAATGCTTATTTGTAATGAATTAAGATCTACAAAACTTGAAAAGTTTAAGGGTTATATATACATGCTTGCATTGATGGGTATGTGGGTATTGGAATTTTATATTCATTTTGCAACAAAAGAAGTGTCTTGTATTTCATTATTGCGCTTATTCTGCTATATTCCTTTGTTTGTTATTATTCCTATTGGCTCTAATAAAACATCAACTCCTTCTGGGCGTGCAACACTAGCATTTATTGTAAAAGCTATTCTCTTATACTTGATTCCTGCTGCAATTATTGGTTGTGTATCTATGTTTGGTGTGCCTTTCATAGTTGATTACACAAGTTTGTTCTGTCTTGTTGGTGCTGGTGTAACTGCAGTTGTATTAGTTTATGTTGCATATCTTTCTTCTGTAATTGCTAAGTCTAAGCTTGGACATTCTGCTGATTATGCTGTTGCTTTTGAACAAGATTTGGCTTCTATTGATTACAATGGTGAAATGGATACTATTGCAAATGATATGTTCCATGTGTTCAGAAAAAATACAGAATGTTCTTCAATGGCTGTGTTTATTAATGGTGGACAAGATACATTTGAAACTGCTTATTCTTCAAATGGAAAAAAATATTCAATTGCCCAGAATAATCCTATTTTTGAAATGTTGTTAAACTTAGGAAAGAATGTTGTTGTTTATAGTGAACTTGAAAGCGTTCATGCTCTTTCTAATTTCAAAGATAAGTTGGAAAAATTCTTCAAAGATACTGATTCTGATGCAATGTTCATTTTGAATGAAGGTCGTGACGTTCATGGTCTTATGTTGCTTGGTATGAAAGATAGTAAAGATCATTATAAAGATTACGACTTGAAAGTATTTACAAAATTGTATTCATATTTCTTTGTTTTTGGTTATTTTATGCGCAATATTGCAAACAAAGAAATTATTGGTACAGTTAATCGTGAGTTGCGTATGTCTTCTCAGATTATTACTTCTATTCAGGAAAATATGGACCCTGTAAAGAGTCCAAAACTAGATGCTGGTTGTATCATGGTTCCTGCTCACAATATTGGTGGTGAATTTGTTGATATGATTCGTCTTACTTCTACTCGCCATTTGTTTGTAATTGGTTCAGTTAGTGGTAAAGGTATTGCGGCTAGTATGAGCATGGTTATCTTAAAAGCTATTATTCGTGCTTATCTTGCAGAAACTCATGACTTTAAGCAACTTGTTGTAAAAATTAATTCATTCATTCGTTATAACTTGCAAAAAGGAACTTTGTTCTCTGGAATGTTTGGTATTATGAATTTTGAAAATGACACTTTGTATTACATCAACTGTGGAATTCCAGCTATGTTCTTGTATACAGAGGCATATAACAATGTTATTGAAATTCAAGGTAGTGGCCATATTTTAGGATTCGTATCAGATATTTCTCCATATATTTCTGTAAAACAGATTAAACTTAATAAGAGTGATATTGTGTTTACATGTACAAGAGGTCTTATTGAATCACACTCTTTGCGTGGTGAACAGTACGGAAAAGATCGTATTCAGCGTAATATGGTTGCTAATGTTATGTATCCTGCTCATCGTATGGCTCAGTTCTCTTATGACAATTTGATGAAATTTATGTCACACGAATTGGAAGATGATATTAGCGTTCTTGTTATGAAATATCTTAAAAATGAAGTTGAAGAAACTGAAGAAGAAGAAAGTTCTGCACAGCCTGGAAAGATAACTGATTCTTTGCAGGATGACGGTCCTTCTGCTGATGATATTTTTGCAAATGTTGAAGTAATTGGCTAATGTGATAGGGAATAAAAACTTTGTTTGATTAACAAAGTTTTTATTTAGGGTTTTATACAAACCCTAAAAACGGCCGAGTCAAGGCCTTGAACAAAGCGTGCCTTGACCGGACGTATTCTTTTTGAAAGCGATAATTCTGTATTTTAGGTTTGCAGTTTTATCTACTAAAGTTTATGTTGTAAAACTTTATAATGGGAGAAAATTATGGAACAATTGACAGTAACAGAAAAAAGTGGTGGAAACTATATTTTATATAAATTAGATGGCGTTTTTAATGCTTATACAGCTCCAAATGCACAAACAAAGATTTATGAAGGTATAAAAGAACATAATGTTGTTCTTGATATGTCAGGAATTATTGGTATGGATTTGGCTGCAGTAGGAATTATTATGGCAGCTCATAATGATTCTAGTGAAACAGGACATACTCTGTATTTATTGTCATTATCTAACGAAGCTGAAAAAGAAATAAATGCAACAGGATTTAAAGATTTACTAAAAATAATTAATTCTGTAACAGAGGTAAAATAATGCTTTTTCTAAAGCGATTTTGTTTCTTATTGTGTGTATCTGTTTTATTTATGTCTTGTAAAAAAGTAGATAAAACTATGCCACCTCCTGTTCAGATTCATCCTGATATTGTTAAATTTGATTATGTATACAACTTAATGTCTGATAGATTTAAAAGCGATGTTGTTATTCCACAAGATGAAATTCTTGATTTTGTAAAAATGGTTAACGATGTAATTGCTTCTGATTCAGATGATTTGTTGTTATTGATTGACAAAAAGCACATTATTTCTGCTGAATATGTGCCTGCGGATTTAATTCCTGTAAAATCTTGTAGTTCTTATGTTGTAAACAGAAATGATTTAAGTTTGCGAAAAATAGCTTTTGACAATCTTGCTGTTTTAGGTGATGCCGCTAAGCAAGATGGTATTAGACTTGATATAAGTTCAACTTATCGTTCTTATAAATATCAAGAGCGTTTGTATGCTAGAAATGTTGCACAAATGGGACAGGCCGCAGCTGATAGAGAATCTGCAAAACCAGGTTCTAGTCAACATCAGTTAGGAATTGCTGTTGATTTTGGGTCTGTAACAGATGAATATGCAGATACTTTAGGTGGAAAATGGCTAAGCAATAATGCAGCTAAATATGGTTGGTCTTTGTCTTTTCCTAATGGTTATGAAGATGTAACAGGTTTTAGATATGAATGTTGGCATTATCGATTCATTGGTGTAAAAGCTTGCGAATTGCAACAGAAATATTTTAATAATATTCAACAATTTATGATTGAATTTATTGATGCTTGGAAAAACGCATAATCATAATGAAAACAGTTTTATTCGATTTAGATGGCACACTTGTTAATTCAAAAGAAGGAATAACAAAGTGTGTCCAATTTGCTTTATCTTTTTTTAATATTCATGAAGAAAATTTAGATTCCTTAGAAGTTTTTATTGGGCCTCCTCTTGTTGACAGTTTTATGAAATATTATGGTTTTTCTTTGGAACAGGCAAAGAAAGCAACCGAAAAATACCGAGAAAGATATTCAGTAAAAGGTATTTATGAATGTTCACTGTATGATGGTGTAAAAAAATGTCTTGAAACATTAAAGGCGCAAGGTTTTCATATTGTACTTGCATCTTCAAAACCAGAAAATTATTGTAGAACCATTTTGGAATATTTAGGAGTTTCAGATTTTTTTGATGATATTGTGGGCGCTACAATCGATGGAAAAATTCATTCAAAAGAACAAGTGTTAGAAGAAGTTTTTAGGCGTTGTGATTTTATTGATAAATCAGAATGTTGTTTAGTTGGTGATACAATTTTTGATGTAAATGGTGCAAATTATATTGGAATTCCATGCGTAGGTGTTTCTTATGGATTTGGAAAA
>JAEIGA010020002.1_pt1 | contig 10203 bp, 13 predicted proteins | sample 9270691 | NCBI WGS metagenome assembly JAEIGA01 (sample SAMN17057246, study PRJNA624740) | gut metagenome | biome: biome; isolation source: fecal sample | host: Bos grunniens | place: China: Xizang | collected 2019
AATAGGTTTCTTCGGGGTTTACGCAGAGAGCACAGTTTGAGGGGAGAGTCCAGGGAGTTGTTGTCCATGCAAGGAAATATGCATCTTCGCCGATAACCTTGAATCTTACAATTGCCGAACGCTCTTTTACCGCCTTGTAGCCCTGAGCAACTTCGTGCGAGGAAAGGGGAGTACCGCAGCGGGGGCAGTAGGGAACAATTTTGAAGCCTTTATAGAGAAGACCCTTGTTCCAGATTTCTTTAAGCGACCACCAGATGGATTCGATGTAGCTGTTGTGGTAAGTAACATAGGGGTTATCCATATCGGCCCAGAAACCGACTGTGCCTGAAAAATCTTCCCACATGCCCTTATATTTCCAAACGCTTTCCTTGCAGCGGCCGATGAACGGTTCAAGACCGTAGTTTTCAATCTGTTCCTTGCCGTTGATGCCGAGCTCTTTTTCGATTTCAAGCTCAACGGGCAGACCGTGGGTATCCCAACCTGCCTTACGGGGAACCATATAGCCCTTCATTGTGCGGTATCTGGGAATCATGTCCTTGATAACGCGGGTGAGAACGTGGCCGATATGGGGCTTGCCGTTTGCGGTGGGAGGACCGTCATAGAATGTGTAAGTGGGTCCGCCTTCACGGCTCTTGATGCTCTTTTCAAAAATCTGATTCTGCTGCCAGAAATCAAGCACTGCCTTTTCACGGCTGACAAAATCAAAATTTGACGAAACCTTTTCGTACATTTCAATTCCTCCGTTATAGTTATGGTAAATTCATTGATAAAATAAAAAAATCCCCGACCCGAACGGGACGAAGATACCTTCGCAACCACCCATTACATAACACGATCTTTATGCGCCCGGTAACGGCGGACAGCCGTCAAAGCCTACTTGTTTCAACTTTCGGTTTGCGATTCGGGAGTGATGTTCACCTTCGGGCAAACGGCAGGTTTGCACTGACCCTGCCTCACTGAGGATTGCTTGTCAAAAGCTACTGTCTCCGTCATAATCTTTACGTGGTTATTTATTTTACTACTCTATGCAGTATATCACAGCAAAATCGGCTTGTCAACAATTTAAATGTATAATATTTTATTATAATAACAACCTGTCTTGAAAAATAATCAAAGCTATGATATTATTATGGTAACTGTAATTATGTGTATGAGGTGAGAGAATGAAAACAGTCAGAAGTATTTTGTTTTATATCTGGCAGTTCACTTTTGCGATTGTTCAGAACCTTATTGGACTTGCGATGTTTATTGCTTACAAGGCAAAAGGTGCTGAAAGCGAAAAATTCCACAATTCCGTTATAACTTATATTGACAAAAAGAATTTTGGTGGTGTTTCGCTGGGTATATTTATTTTTATCAACGCAAAGCGCGAGGGTGACAGCTTGCGTGACACAAGAATTCACGAATATGGCCACACGATTCAGTCGATGCTTCTCGGCCCGGTCTGGCTTTTTGTGATTGCGCTGCCTTCCGTTATATGGTGTAACGTGCCTTATTTCAGAAAACTCCGCAAGGAAAAAGATGTTTCATATTACAAAGCTTACTGCGAGGGCTGGGCAAATACCTGCGGCGCATGGGCGACCAAAGAGCGCTTCACAACCGATGAACTCATAAACAGAGGCCGCTACGGCAAGCCTATGTATCCCAACCGCAGCAAACGCAAGGATATCAAAGGAAGAAAGAGGAACAAATAGTGGAAAAAAAGTATCTTAAAAACAGCGAAGTCCTGAGCTTTTCAACCGCAGGTTTCGGCAGAAGTATGATTTATAACCTCATGTCAACGTTTCTGCTGATATTCTATACCGATGCAATGCAACTTGAATTTGAGCATGCAGGTGCAATTATTCTCATTACCCGTATTTTTGACGCATTCAACGACCCTGTTATGGGAATTATCGTTGATAAAACAAAAACAAAATTCGGCAAACTCCGCCCGTTTTTGCTTGTTTCGCCCCCGATGATTCTTATATCAACAATCCTTCTTTTCAACGTGCCCGAAACCGATAACTATACGGTAAGGCTTGTTTATTCGGCGGCAACTTATATTCTTTGGGCGGCTTGCTTTACGGTTCAGGACGTACCTTTCTGGGGCATGAGTGCCGTTGTTTCTCCGCTTGAAAAAGAAAGGAATAGGCTTCTTTCAACCGCAAGAATTTTCTGCACAATCGGCGGTATTGTTCCGACACTCCTTATTGACCCTATAACCAAAAAGTTCGGTCTTTCAACGGGTTACCTGACTTGCGCAATAATCATTTCCGCTGTCGGCACAACCCTTTCCTGGCTTGCTTTCTTCGGCACAAAAGAAAGATGTGAAGATAAAAAAGAAAAAATAACGGTCAAAGAATACTTTGCCGCTTACACAAAGAACAAGCCCCTTATTCTCGTTATTATTTCGAGCATTCTCGGCTCTGCGATGCTTATGGCGCAGACCTCGGGCGCATACCTCGCAAACTATCTTTTCACGCCCTATAAAGAAAAGTTCCCCGTGCAGACCGTTATGACGGTTGCGATCGGCGCAGGCATGATGGTTGCGATGGTGCTAATGCCCATTCTTCGCAAAAAAATGTCGCTCAAATCAATTTATATTGCGTCTGCATTTTTCGGCGCGGCGGTGCATTTCATAATGTTCCTGGTCGGCTACGATAATTTTTATCTCTTCCTCGGAATGCTTGTTTTTGCGGGCCTTCCGCTCGGAATATTCAACGTTATTACATATGCAATGATTGCGGACAGCGTTGATTACCTTGAATGGAAAACGGGCAGACGTTCAGAGGGCGCATGTTTTGCCTGCCAGACTTTTATCAGCAATCTTACGGCAGGTATCTCAAACTTTATAACAACACAGGTTCTTGATATTTTTGGATACGTTCAGCCGGAAAGAATCAGAGATGCTTCCGGTAAACTTACGGAAATTGTTCAGCAGCAAAGCGAGCACACGCTTGACGGTATGTTCTTTATGGTAACGGTTATCCCTGCTGTCAGCCTTGCTCTTTGTGCAATTCCCATGTTTTTCAATGACTATACCGGCAAGAAAAAGGAAGAAATACAGAACGAACTCGCTCAGCGCAGAGCTTCTTATTAACCCGAGGTAGAATATGAACAATGAATTTGATGCTTTTTCCGCAGGCATAGAGCCCGGCGGACTCAGAAACTCAACACAGATAAAAATTCTTATAAATTTTATCACCATCAGAATCGGCGAACCCGTCAAAGATACCCTTATCATAGAGGCTTTGCAGCTTCATGGGCTTGCTAACTATTTTGAAATCACGCAGGCTATCGACGAGCTTATCGAAAGCGGCAACCTCATTTCTTCAAACGGCGAGCTTACCGTTACGCCAAAGGGAATTATCGCCGCCGACGAGCTTGCGGATGAATTGCCCGTGACGGTTAAAGAAACCGCACTTGCCGACCTTATCAACCTTAAAATGCTTGAAAAAAGGGAAGGCGAAAACACGGTTGAAATTGAGAAATGCAAAAACGGATATAACGTAACGTTCAAAATATCGCATAAAGGCTCGCAGCTTATGGAGCTTACGGTTTATGCCGCCGATGCTGAGCAGGCAAGGCAGCTCAAACGCAACTTCCTCAAAGATCCTGCTCACGTTTATTCGACAGTTATCACATCATTATATATCTGAAGGTGAAATTATGTTAGAAGAACTCAAACAAAAAGTATATGAAGCAAACCTCAAGCTTGTCGAATATAAACTTGTGCTCTTTACCTGGGGCAATGTTTCGGCAATCGACCGTGAAAAGGGTCTTGTCGTTATCAAGCCCTCGGGCGTTGATTACGAAAAGATGACGGCAGACGATATGGTTGTCATGAACCTTGAAGGCGAAAAGGTCGAAGGCGCTCTCAATCCCTCATCGGATACTCCCACTCATCTTGAGCTTTACCGCCGCTTCTCCGAAATCGGCGGCGTTGCACACACACATTCAACTTTTGCTGTTTCATTTGCCCAGGCGGCGAGCGATATCCCCGCTTACGGCACGACCCACGCCGACTTTGCTTATGGCTGCGTGCCCTGCACAAGGGACCTGACCAAAGAGGAAATCGAAGGCGAATACGAACTCAACACAGGCAAGGTGATTGCCGAATGCTTTGAACGCAGGGAGATTGATTATAACGCCGTACCTGCCGTCCTTGTCCGCTCGCACGGGCCCTTCACATGGGGCAAAAACGCACTCGATGCCGCCAAGAATTCCGCAATTCTTGAAGAGGTTTCAAAAATGGCGTACCTCAGCCGCATGATGGATGCACCCGAAGCAAACAAATTTATCCAGCACAAGCATTATTACCGCAAACACGGCGCCAACGCCTATTACGGCCAGAAATAATTGCTTGACTTTATCGGTTTTTAAGTATAGAATTAAAAAGTAAATTACTTATCAGAAAAAAGGTGATATTATGGCAAGATGTCCTAAATGTAACCGTAAACTTCATATATGGAACATAAAAGCGGAATGCCCCGATTGCGGTGTCAACATCGCAAACTACGACTGGGAGCGCCGCCTTGAAGAAGATGCCGTTATTGCGGAGGCTGCTTTTGCGAAGCTGCACGAAACGATGAGAAGATTCAAATATTCTTTTGTCGGCTCAAAGCTCAGAATCGCAAGAATCCCCATCAGCGTGCTTCCTTTGTTTTCGTTCCTTCTGCCTCTTGGTACAATGGCGGTTTCAGTTCCTTTTTATGAGGATACAATTTCGCTCAACGCTATCAATATCGTTATGAATATCCTTAAGATTGATATCGGCGGCATATTTAAACTCCCGTTTTCGGATATCATCGGCGACGCAGGCCTCAGGTTCGTGCTCTCGCTCGGTCTGGTTGTCCTGAGCGCCCTTTCGCTGCTTGTGAGCCTCGTTTTCCTGCTCCTCAACTTCAAGAAGTTCAACAGCAAGGGCCTTTTTGTAACAAACCTTGTTGCAAGCATTATGATGTTTGCTAGCTCATTCTGCTTCGGCAGCTTCGGCGATATTATTTCAGCTTCAACCCTTTCCGGTGCGCTTCAGGCGGGCCCGAGCTGGGGCGTTTATGTCAGCGGTGCGCTTTTCCTTGCGTCGGCAATTACCAACCTCTTTGTTTCGCTTGAGCCCGTAAACCTTCCTCCTGAAGAAAAAGAAGGCGAAGAGGCTGAAACTGAAGAAAAAGAAGAAGCCAACGCATAAATCAAATAAAAAAATAACGGATGCAATCCTTTCGGGCTGCATCCGTATTTTTATTGCTTGTTAATCAGTCGAGCTTAGCTTTGAGATAGTTGTCATAGAAGTCTTTAACGCCTGCGTAGAAATCGTCAACAGTGCCGTCATTCTTCATGATGTAATCAGCCATCTTTTCGCTTTCGCTGGTATGGAAGATTTCTTCTTCGTGAATATCGTTTTCGCGGAGCTTTTCAACGCTCTTGCCGTCTCTTTCGGAGCCTCTGGCAAGCATTCTCTGGTAACGAACTTCGTCGTCGCTGATAACAACGTCAACAAGAACGAACTTATCGCCGAAAGCCTTTTTGAAAACTTCGATATCTGAGGGAGGACGGATGCCTGATACAAGGAAGTTCGGGCTGTCCGATTCCTTAATCTTCTTAACGATCATTTCGGGGAAGAAGGTCTGGCCGTTTTCGCTCATATACTTCTTTGATGTAGCGTGAAGATTATCTCTTGTGAGTTCGAGACCGTCTTTTGCAGCAAGTTCTCTTACAACGTCGCCGATTGAAATCATAGGAAAATCGTAAGTCTTTGCAACATATTCAAGGAAGAAATCCTTGCCTGTGCCGTTTTTGCCGACAGCAGCTAAAACCATGGTAATATACCTCCAATAATTTGATAATAAAATTTTACATTATATTTGAGGTTTTGTCAACGATTTAAGGCGCGATTTATCCGAGCATCTTTTCGATTTGTTCTTTTGAGCGGTAACCGACGGCTGTTTCTGCGATTTTGCCGTATTTGATAAGCACAAGCGTGGGGATGCTCGAAATACCGAACTGCATTGCAAGCTGCTGCTCTTCGTCAACGTTGATTTTGCCGACCTTGATTTTGCCTGCGTATTCGTTTGCGATTTCTTCAACTGCGGGCGCAATCATTCTGCACGGGCCGCACCACGCTGCCCAGAAGTCGATAAGAACAGGGATATCGCTGCCGATAACTTCGGCGGCAAAGTTGTTTTGAGTAATTTTAATTTCAGCCATATTTATTTTCCTTTCATCTGTGGTTAATCAAGTGATTTATAGTAAAGCATGCAGTGGCAGAAGCCTTCAAATTCGGGGTCTGCAATCTGCTGCTTGAATTCCTTGCACATGCATTTGTTGTCTTCATTTATTTCCATGCGGCAGGGGCAGTATCCGCCTTTTTGGGCAAGACCTTCTTTTATGATTTTTACAACTTCTTTATCGGGATTCAATGTGATTTTCATTTTCAGCCCTCCGTTTGTATTTTTATTATATTATATTGTGTTTTTTGCCGTTAGTCGGTTGCAATTGCAACAAAACGCACCTGCCGATGAGCAAATGCGTTCCGAAATTATTTTTTGACTATTCTTCTGTTTTTGAAGCCGACCTCGTTGAGCTTTGCAAGCACGGTGTTGCGCAGCTTTTCGTTTGAAGCTTCAAGGTCATCGGTGACTTCGATGGGATCCATAAAATAGATTCTTATGTTTCTGCCGAACGGCCAGTATCTGCCCGTAATGGCAAAGGGAATGATTTTTGAATCCGTATCGTGCGCCATTTTAACAGCACCGAATTTGAAAGGCAGCAAAAGATCTTCCGTATGGTTAACCCTGCCTTCGGGGAAGATGCCGATAACTTTATCGTCCCTGAGCACTTCTTCTGCACTTGCGAGGGCGTTGCTGTCCTTGGTTGCACGGTTAACGGGGATTATTCCGAGATTGCGGAATGCAACCCTCAGCTTACCGTGGACAAGTTCATGCTTTGCAAGAAAGTGAACGCATCTTTTGGTGGCGCACGCAACCGAAATACAGTCAATCGGGTGGGTGTGGTTGCCTGCGAGAACGATTCTGCCTTCTTTGGGGATTTTTTCTGCGCCGTAAACCCTGGGGAAGAAAAGCACCCTGAAAAGACCGTTGAGAATCGGTCGCACAAATATATAAAATTTAGGTTCCTGCATAATGAAACCTCCGTTTAAATTTTTGTTTTCTGAGCTTCAAGGAATTCAACAACCTTGATTCCGTCCTCGTAGCCGAGCTGATAGAGCTTTTCGAGCCCGTCGGGATTGTTGGTCGTTACCGTGTTGATGCCGAAAGTTTCTCTGGGAGTTACGATAAATGCCTTGCCCTGTTTTTCAAGCTCAATAAGTTCTTCAATCTGTTTATTATAAAGCAGATGATATTTGAGCATTTTATCGGAAACCTTCGGGTATGCCATTCTGAAAAAGATGAACGAATCAATCGGAATCTTTTTCTTGCGGAAATCCTTAGGCAGGGTGAGGACAACAACTACCTTATCGCAGCCGTCCTCAAAAGCTTTTTTATAAGGTATCGGGTCGGAAGGACCGCCGTCGAAATACTTTTTGCCGTTGAATTTTACTCTTCTGCAAGCGAGCGGCATGGCTGACGAAGCTTTGAGGGGAGTGTAATCGTCCTGCGCAAAATCGTCAAGCGAAAAGTAAACGGGCTCACCAGTCCTGGCATCCGTTGAAACGGCTTTATAAATGCAGTTTGTTCTTTTTATAGCGTCAAAATCCAGCGGGTCAATGCCGTCGCTGTTTGAAATTTTGGCATAAATCCTGTTGAGGTTGACAAATGAGCCTCTTGTGAGCATCGCAAGGGGACCCATGCAGGTTTTGTTTCTGTTATATTCGGCGTAAAAGCGCTTGAGGCGGCCTTTCTGCCCTGCAACAAAATTAATAAGGTTGCCGCTTCCTGCAGAAACGCCGATGCAATATTCGGGCTCAACGCCGCAGTCGATGAGCCTGTCGTAAATACCTGAAGCGTAAATGCCTCTTTGGCCGCCGCCGGCATCAATAAATCCTATCATTACCATATCTCCTTTCGGAAGATTACGCATAATCACTAAAATTATACATCATCTTTCAGCGAAAGTAAATATGATATTGAAATAATATTTCAGCTTCACTTTTTCCTTATATAACGTATCAGCAGCCCGATTGCAGCCCCGACCGCGCAGGGAATCGCCGTCAGCACGAGGGGGAGGGTGATTTCAAACGTATGAAAAACGAAAAAGGGAATAAAAATCTGCGAAAGGATAACAAGGCAAAGCCCCGGCAGGAAAGCGGCTGATTTTTTAGCCGCCGCAAGAGCGGAAAGGACAAGGCCTATCAATGGAAACAACAGATAAAAGACGATGAGGGAATAGCCCATTTCGTCGCCGCCGGGGAGATTCAGCCCCCACAGCAGCATTGCGAGCGAAAGAGCAAAGACAACGGCAAGTGCAATGCTGATATAGCGGTTGCGGATTTTTTTGTTTTCACCAATTTTGTTCATTTTATCACCTCTTTTTATTCATCAGAATGCAAAAAAGGGCACATCTGCAGATGTGCCCGATTTATTATACGCCTGAATATGCGGCAAATCCGCCGTCAACGGGGAGAATTATGCCTGTGATGAAGCCCGAATAGCTTTCGTCGCAAAGGAATGCGAGCGAACCCGTAAGGTCTGCGGGAACGCCGAAGCGGCGAAGCGGTGTGTGGCTGATAATCTTGTTTGAACGGGGTGTGAGCGAACCGTCTTCATTGAAAAGCAGAGCTTTGTTCTGGTTGGTGGAGAAAAAGCCGGGAGCGATTGCGTTAACCCTGATGCCGACGTCAGCAAAATGAACCGCCATCCACTGTGTGAAGTTGGAAATAGCTGCCTTTGCCGCCGAATAAGCGGGAATCTTGGTGAGGGGGCGGAAAGAGTTCATCGAAGAAATGTTGATGATGCAAGCGTTTTCGCGGCCTACCATTTCCTTTGCAAAGCACTGTGTTGTGAGCAGCGTGCCGAGGAAGTTGAGATTGAAAACGAACTCAATGCCCTTGGGGTCGAGGTCAAAGAAGGTCTTGATATCGTCTGCTTTTTCGGCAATATCCTTGAGTTCAAGGGTTTCTTTGGTTGTTGTGCCCTTGGGGCTGTTGCCGCCTGCGCCGTTGATAAGAATATCGCAGGGACCGTAAACTTCGTTTATTTTAACTCTTGCAGCTTCAAGGCTTTCGGCTTCAAGAACGTTGCAGCCTACGGCGATAGCCTGACCGCCGCTTGCAGTGATTTCGTCTGCAACCGCCTGCGCCGCAGCTTCGTTAAGGTCAAGGATTGCAACCTTAACGCCGAGGGATGCAAGGTCCTTTGCGAATCCGCCGCAAAGAACACCGCCGCCGCCTGTGATAACCGCAACTCTGTTTCTGAGATTTTCGTGAACCATGGAGAATCTCCTTTCAATTATAAATCAATACTTTCTCCGCTTTCCGAGGATTTATACGCCGCAAGCACCGCCTGCGCCGCAAAGCTGCCCTCGTAAGCATCTATTGCAAATTTTCTGCCTGTTTTGAGACAATCGTAAAAATCGTTGATAAGTGCGCCGTGACCCGTACCCCAATATGATTGGCCGTGGCACACACCGTTATTCTGACGGGTGTTATCTGTCAGAACGCCGCCTTTTTCGGCAACAAAGAGCTTTTCGCCTTCAAGGCGGAGCTGACCGCCTTCGAGCGTGATTTCAACCGTAACGGGTGAATTGTCGGCAAACGCCGTTGTGGCATAGAGCAGGGCAGTTACGCCGCCTTCAAGCTCAGCGAGAATGCTCGCGTTGTCTTCAACTTCAATAACGCCCTTGAGGTGGTCGTTTGCAACGTGGGCGGTGATTTTTTTGTACCTGCCGCCAAGGTGCTGAACAAGGTCAACCGTGTGGATTGCCTGGTTTATCAGCACGCCGCCGCATTCCTTATCCTTTGTGCCGTGCCAGTCGTCGGAATAATAATCCGCACCTCTTGCCCAGGTTACAAATGCCCTGATGCTCTTGATTTTGCCCAGTTTTCCGCTTTCAAGTGCAAGACGTTTGATGTCGTTGATATCATGTCTGCTGATACCTACACAGTCAAGAGCACAGAAAACAACACCGCCGTCACCTCTGTTATCATCAAGATAAACTGCTCTGGCATAAAGGTCATCAAGAATACTCTTTGCAGGGTTGTTTGAATCATAACCTGCTATGTAATATGTTTTTCCGTCATTTAAATCAGGTGTATATTTTGCC
>JAEIGA010020003.1_pt1 | contig 10203 bp, 10 predicted proteins | sample 9270691 | NCBI WGS metagenome assembly JAEIGA01 (sample SAMN17057246, study PRJNA624740) | gut metagenome | biome: biome; isolation source: fecal sample | host: Bos grunniens | place: China: Xizang | collected 2019
CAGAGACAGCGTGTTGCGATCGGTCGTGCAATCGTTCGTAATCCAAAAGTTCTCCTCATGGACGAACCTTTATCAAACCTGGATGCGAAACTTCGTAACCAGATGAGAGCTGAAATCATCAAATTACGTAAGAAAATCGATACAACATTCATTTATGTAACACATGACCAGACAGAAGCTATGACACTTGGTGACAGAATCGTTATCATGAAAGATGGTGTTATCCAGCAGGTTGGTACACCTCAGGATCTGTTCGATCATCCAAGAAACCTTTTCGTAGCAGGATTCATCGGAATGCCTCGTATGAACATCTTCGATGCAAAACTTGTGAAAAATGGTGACAAATATGCAGTAGCAATCGGCGGAATCGAAGTAGAAGTATCTGCTGACAAACAGGCTAGACTTGCAGCTAACAACGTAGCACCACAGGATATCACATTAGGTGTAAGACCAGAACACTTAACATTAGAAGGTTCTGAATTACTGAAAGGTACTGTAGACGTATACGAAATGATGGGAAGCGAAATTCACTATCACGTTACATACGAAGGACAGGATGTAATCTTAATCATCCCAACACTTGGACATGAAACAGTTGGTATGGGTAAAGAACTTGGCTTCACATTTACAGGAAGCGTTGCTCATATGTTTAACAAAGAAACAGGCAAGAACTTAGAGTTCTAAATCCCTATTTATGTAAAAAGACACTGCGGAATTTCCGCGGTGTCTTTTTTAGTTATTTTCTTTACTTTTGCCAAACATGGAGACATTTTTGATTCCCATGGAGGCGAGTTTTTTTAAGGTGTGTAAGATTAATTTTTTGGTATCTCCATCCAGTTGAGAGATAGCATGAAGAGTTGCAGGGATGGCGCTCTGCCATTCTGAACGAAAATCATCAATGGAAGTTAAGTTGTTTGCAGTCAACACCTTGAAGAGAGCATCTACGAAACGTTCACGTTCTTTTTCGCTTAGCTGTTTTAACCAGTCGGTCAATGTTTTGTCGGTGAAACGTGCATTTTTACTTAACTTTTCAATATATACAAAATTGTTGCCTTCGATTTCCCAGGTAAACTGATCGTGCAGCAAAAGCCCCAAACCAGAACTTTTTACGATATCGAAGGTTTCCCGATGTTCTAACATCATACCGATGACAGAAGACTGAGGCAGAGTTTTTTCGATGCGGGAAGCAATGTTTAAAAATTCCGGACTTTGCAGAGTGGATTCTAAAAAGCCAGGGCCATCGTGAGAATAGATAGCGGAAATTCTGCTTTGGATATTTTCACGACATTTGGCGGAAGCATACACTGCTAAATTGCCTCCTTTGGAATGGCCGCCGGTTAAGATTTTTCCATTACAGTAAAGGGCGGCTTTCTCCATATATCGTACCGCTTCTTCCTGGGATGGGATTGGTGACTGGAAGGCCATATTAAAGTCTTCTTTCCATCCAACCAGTGTAGAATCCGTTCCTCGAAATGCAATGTAGTATAATTCTGGTGTTAACTGAAAGGTTGTTGCAGAGAACTGTTTTTCTGCAACTGCATCGAACTGTTCTGTATAACCCATGATACGAATGTCTCGAAAACGAGGACTTGCAGCAAGGGCTAAGAACAATTCTTTGGTATCTTCTTTTAACGGAATGTTTTGAAACATTTCATCAAAATATTCTGCAAGATAAAGTTCCTTTAGCTTCATTCCCTTCCACCCGGTAATCTCCTGGAAAACCTGTGGAAAATGAACGTATGCAGCGGAAGATAAGATTAAACTGTCTACGCCGTGGAAAGCTTCTTCTTCGAAGGTATGTAAATTTTCTTTTGCGTAAGAGATGATATTTTTCATAGCGACCTCCAACATTATAACTGTTTACGATACTCCGCAGGGGTTATCCCGTGTTTTAATTCAAATAATTTATAAAAATAACCTTTGTTTTTGTAACCGACTTCTTCTGCAATTTCTGAAATAGTCATGTCAGAATGAAGCAGCAGTTTTTCTGCTTTATACAGGCGGATGTCCTGAAGCATTTCGCAGTAAGTACTTCCGGTGCGCTTTTTAATCAAACGGTTAAAATAATCTTCCTGGAAATGAAAGATTTTGGAAAGCTCCTGGATGGTTACGGTTTTAGAGTTGTTTTCAATATAACGGCAGATTTCTTCAAAAATTGCAGAATTCATATCTCGTTTCTGTTGTTTGGACAGATAGAATTCGTATCGTGTACTTAAAAGACGGAAAATACGCATGATCAGACCTTTGACAATCAGCGGTCCGCCGGTTTTGCTTTCATAAAGTTCTTTGACCAAAAGAGAAAAACATTCTTCCATTTCTTCTTTGACATTGTCGGATGGCTTAAAGTGGATGTACTGTTTTAACTCTTTTTGTTCCATTAATGCTGCCTGTAAAAATGCAATGATGGTATTGGTTGTAATATTTTCGTTCATGACTTCGTGAAGCACATCATTTTTGAAACATAAAAAGAGGATCAAAGAATCATTTTTAGCTAAATAATCCTGATGCTCACAGTTTCTGTCAATCAGACAAAAATCTCCTTCCTGAAAGAAAACATCTTTTCCAAGAATTTTTTGGTGGAGTTCTCCTTTTACCACATAAGCAAGTTCTACGAAATCCTGAGTATGAGGCTGTGTCAATTGTCCGTCTTCAAAGTGACAGCAGAAAGAGAAATTTTCTTCTGGCGGACACATGGCTGCCAGTAAATCATCGCTGGAACAAAAATCCCAGATGTAGAGATAGGTCTTTCTGTTTTCCAGTGCAAACTGATAATGTTTCACACCTTGCACATGTTCTAAAAATCCTGTATTTAAAAAGCGTTCTCCGAGAGAAAAAGACGATTCGGTTGTTTGACAGTCGGATAAGGTAATCTTTTGACAGCGTTCGATTAAATTCATAAAAGTGTCCTCATATCGTGGATTTGTTGAAATCTGTGACATCATTATCGCATTTTCTTAGGAATATTTCAACTCGGATTTGGTAACGCGTTTTAAAGCAAAGAAGTCTTGCGTTCAGGTTAGAATGTGCTATACTTTTACTATAGAGTGCGACGGGGGAAGAGACATGCTTAGAGACGATTTTACAAGGGTATATACGAAATTTAAGTTGCATTTCTATCAGAAAGTATTTGAAAAAATTCAGGATAGAGAAGCAAGTCTGACAACAGTAGAAACGTTTTGTATGGAAATTATTTATGCGGCAAATGGTCCAACGGTCAATGAATTTGCAAAAATTGCAAACCTTTCATCACCAAATGCGGCATATAAAGTAAATCATTTAACCAAGAAAGGTTATTTGGAAAAAGTGCAATCCACAGAAGATAAGAGAGAGTATCATTTGTATGTTACTCAGAAATATCTGGATTATTATAATATTAGCTACCAGTATCTGGATACAGTGATGCAGCGTTTAGAAAAGCGTTTCACAAAAGAAGAGCTGGAAGTGATGAAAAAAGTTTTGAAGGTCATGGACGAAGAGTTGATGCCTGAGATTGAAATTTAAGAAAATGAAACATAAGGATTGATATGAAACAATCAAAAGGAATTATGAATGTATTAATGGCGGCCGTACTGTTTAGTATTGGCGGCCTTTGCATTAAGTTGGTTCCATGGTCTCCCATGGCAATCAATGGTGCAAGAAACCTGATTTCAGCGATTATTATTGGGTTCTATTTGAAAATGACAAATCACAAGATTGTGATAAATCCTGCGGTGATTTTTGGTGCTGTCTGTATGACCTGTGTGACAACCCTGTATTGTATCGCAAACAAATTGACCACTGCAGCGAACACCATTATCCTGCAGTTTACGGCGCCGATTTTTGTCATCTTTTTTGTGTGGCTGTTCTTTAAAGAACGACCAAAAAAAGTAGATGTGATCGCCAGTGTCATCGTGTTTGTGGGAATTATTTTCTTCTTTATAGATGGAATTTCTTCTGGGAATATGCTGGGAGATTTTCTTGCGGTGTTATCCGGTGTAGCTTACGCTGGTGTGTTTATGATGAACAGTTTTGAAAAATCGGATTCTTTATCATCCATCTTTTTGGGACAGAGTTTATCGGCACTGACGGGAATCTGGTTTGTGTTTGGAGAAACTGATTTTGGCGTGACTGCTGTTGGTGGGATTTTGGCACTGGGTATTTTCCAGCTGGCACTTGCCTATATTTTTATGGCAAAGGGACTAGAAGAAGTTCCGGCGGTAACAGCCAGTCTTACGACAGCCATAGAGCCGATTTTAAATCCGCTGCTGGTGGCAATTTTTTATCATGAAATGATCACACCACTGTCTTTGGTGGGAGCAGTGATTGTTGTGGCGGCCATTGTATCTTACAATGTCTGGAAGGCCGCAAAGCCAACCTAAAGAAAAGTACAACCTCTTATCTGAGAAAAATTCAGATAAGAGGTTTTTTTATAAAAAATTTTTAAAATCTTAAGGATTTTGTTATATGTTGCAGGTGAATTAATGATAATATAAAAATAGAAAAAATTGTTTACACGGGAGGTTGTGGAATTCATGAATCACAGTGTACTGGAAGATAAAGTGAGAGAACGAAAATTGCTGGATGCATTCTTTGATGAGGACATGATGTACTGGTCCAAAGGAATGCTTCACAAATATAATAAACTGATGGCGTATTATCGCTGTGCCATTATGGAAGTGGAAACCAAATTTAATGTACTGAATGAAGAATTTTCACTTCGCTATGATCGCAATCCGATCAATGGGATTAAGAGCCGATTGAAACGTCTGGACAGTATCAAAGAAAAACTGGAACGTAGAGAACTGCCGTTTACATTAGAAGTGGTGGAAGAACATATTCATGATGTGGCAGGAGTTCGAGTTGTGTGCTCTTTTGTGGATGATGTATATCTTTTGGCAGACGCATTGTTGAAACAGGATGATATCACGCTGTTAGAGAAAAAGGATTATATTGCAAATCCAAAACCAAATGGATACAGAAGTTTGCATCTGATCGTTACAGTTCCAATCTTTTTGGAACATGAAAAACGATTTATGCAGGTAGAAATTCAGCTTCGTACCATTGCCATGGATTTCTGGGCAAGCTTAGAACATCAGCTTCGTTATAAAAAAGATGTGGAGTTTACAGAGTATATGGCCAAGGAATTGCAGGATTGCGCGGACTTAAGTGCCCAGCTGGATGGACGAATGGATGCACTGAGAGCGCATATTGAATCCACCAATACCTACGAGGTGGAATAATATTTTGAGGAGTAACGAGGATGAAAATTGATTGGAAAAGCTGTATCCGACTGGGTGTCACGGTGTTTGTGACATTTCTTGCAATCCATTACTGGAGTCGGCTGACAGGATTTGTAAGTTTATTGTTCGGGGCGGCAAGTGCATTGATCATTGGCTGTGCCATTGCTTATGTATTAAATATTTTGATGAGCTTTTATGAAAAACATTACTTTATGAACAGTAAAAGCCAGGTGGTGAAAAAAAGTAAAAGAGTTGTCTGTATGCTGGCATCGATTCTTACACTGATTGCGGTGATTGCATTGGTAATTGGACTGGTGGTTCCGGAATTAATTGCTTGTGTGAAACTTTTGATTGCAGAGATTCCGACGGCTGTAGATGCAACTGTGGCATGGATGGAAGAGAGTGGAATCCTGGCAAATGTCATGTCGGAAGATGCAGTGTTATCTCTGACATCCATTAACTGGCAGGAAAAGATGACAGAGCTTGGGACTGTGGTTGCAACAGGTGTGGGCGGTGTAGCCCAGGTGGCAGCATCGGCAGTTTCTACAACGTTTTCTGTGATTGCAAAACTGGTCATTGGATTGATTTTTGCCATTTATCTGTTGTGTGGAAAAGAAACTTTAGGTGCGCAGTGTAATCACATGATGGATCATTATCTGAAACCATCCTGGACAGAGAAGATTCGATATGTACTGCGTGTGTTTGATGAATCTTTCCACAGTTTTATTGTTGGTCAGTGCATTGAAGCAGTGATTTTAGGGGTACTGTGTATTCTGGGTATGGGACTTTTAAAACTGCCTTATGCCATGATGATTGGAACCTTGATTGGATTTACCGCATTGATTCCTGTGGCAGGTGCTTACATTGGTGCAGCGGTGGGGGTATTTATGATCTTAACGGTATCACCGGTACAGGCGCTGATTTTCTTAGTCTTTGTGGTGATTTTACAGCAGATAGAAGGAAATTTGATTTATCCAAAAGTAGTTGGAAGCTCCATTGGACTTCCTGGTGTTTGGGTTTTGGCAGCGGTGACCATCGGTGGCGGTTTAAAAGGAATTGTTGGGATGCTTCTTGGTGTGCCAACAGTTGCAGCAATTTACCGTTTGATCGGAAATGACGTAAAGAAAAAATAAGGAGATGCAGGACATGGTAAACTTTGGAATTATTGGACCGGGAAATATTGCACAGCGTGTAGCGAAAGGGATTCTTTGCAGCCCTGTGGCAAATTTATATGCAGTAGCATCCAGAAATAAAGAAAAAGCAGAAGACTTTCAGAAACAGTATGGAGCAGAAGTTTCATACGATAGTTATGAAGCCATGCTGGCAGATCCAAAAGTAGATGCGGTTTATATTTGTACGCCAAATTATCTGCATTATGATCAGATTATGATGAGTTTATCGCATAAGAAACATGTGGTATGTGAAAAGCCAATGGTGGCAAATGCGAAAGAAGTCAAAGAAGTGTTTACAAAAGCCCGTGAGATGGGATGCTTTTTGATGGAAGCAGAAAAGACCATGTTTACACCGCTGAATCGTAAGTTAAAACAGATGGTTTCAGATGGCGTCATCGGAAAGCTTCAGGCGATTCGAGCAGAGTTTAGTTTTGATGTGTTGGAAGATGTTGAAGAAGATCACTGGGTATTGGGAGATCAGATGGGTGGAAGCGCCTATGACATTGGCGTATATCCAATCAGCTTTGCCCATTATTTCGCAGATTCCAAAGCCGCTGAATTTCAGACACAGAAAATATCCCATCCAAAATTCCCATGCGATTTTGGCATGCAGTCAAATATTCGATATGAAAATGGCGTGTACGCATTTTTGCAGAGCAACTGGTATTACACACCGGAGCATAAGGGCTGTGGGATTTTGGCAGGTGCAGAAGGATATATTGAAATTCCTGCATTCTGGAAGAGCAATAAAGCATACTTACATAAAAACGGGATGGTAGAAGAAATCTTCGTTGAGATGGAAAGTGATTTTGAAGGGGAAGTAAGCCATGCAGCTTCTTGCATAGAAAAAGGGCTCATAGAGAGCCCTGTGCTTGATGAAGAAATGAGTCTTCAGATTATACGAATTTTTTCATAACCCCTTGAACTAATTTTTCGTTAATCGGTAAGAAATGTCCTGCCACCGGTCCTACACAGAAGGCGCAGATGATGGTTCCGATTCCAAGAGAACCGCCAAGAACAAATCCGATTACAACGAAAGATACATCAACGATGATTCGTACGATGCTGAATTTCTTTTTTGATTTATCACTGATGACAACGGCAACCAGGTCGTTTGGGCCTGTGCCGGCGTCTGACTTAATCACGATGGTCATACCGTAAGCTAAGATCACACATCCAAGTGCCAGTAAAACGATTTTGAAGATTAAAGAATCTGAAATCGAAAAAATCGGAGCAAGAACCACTGTGAAAATGTCGATGATCGGTCCGCCAAAGATCATACAAAGGATGGTGCCGATTTTGACATAGCTTTTATCCACTGCAAGCAGTGCAAGAATGATAAGAAAGCAGATCACAATATGTACGCGGCCGTGGGTAATAAAAGACCAGTTCAAAATGCCGCTGATGGTTCTGAAAATCCCCTGTACCAAAACATTGAATGGATCGGAGCCTAAGTCAGCTAAAATGAAAAGTGTTACTCCAAAATGAGCGATAGTAAGGCCGATCATTAAAAGAATGACACGAATCAACAATTCTTTCATATTTGTTTTCATAAAAATCCCCCTTGAATAGAAATATCTATTTCATTATACCTTGTTTTATGATACAATTCATCTATCAATTTTATAAATAAACGACAATTTTTTGCCGCCGGGTAAAATTAGGACGTCAGCTTTTTCATCGTTAGGCCTTTGAAGATGAAAAACGCCGGCGTTTTTTGTTTTCGCCGGTGTGTCTGATCAAATAAAAGACAGGAGATTAGAAAAATGAAAGAATTTGCTCGTTATGTGACACTTAGTATTTTAGGACAGCTTGGAATTTCCTGCTATATTATTGCGGATACATTTTTTATATCCAAAGGACTTGGAGCAAATGGTCTGACAGCATTAAATCTTGCGATTCCAATCTACAACTTTATCTTTGGCTGCGGATTAATGCTGGGGGTCGGCGGAGCTACGAAGTTTTCCATTTTAAAAGGCATGAAACATTCCAAAGAAACTGATGAGGTATATTCTAATACGCTAATTCTTACCGTAGTCCTCTCTATGGTTTTTGTTTTGATCGGTGTATTTGGAGCAGAAAAACTTGCTTTGCTTCTTGGGGCAGATGAAGTAACTCTTGAGATGACAACAACTTATTTACGCTGGATATTAATTTTTGCACCGGCATTTATGCTAAATGAGGTTCTTCATTGCTTTGTAAGAAATGATGATGCACCGAATCTGGTAATGTTTGCTACGCTGGCAGGAAGTTTTGCCAATATCGTTTTTGACTATATCTTTATTTTCCCAATGAATATGGGAATCCTGGGTGCAGTATTGGCTACCGGATCGGCGCCTGTGTTTAGTATTCTGATCATGCTTCCTCATTGGCTGAAAAAGAAAAATACATTCCATTTTGTGAAGACTGGAATTTTATGGAAAAACGTATCGCAGATTACTTCTCTTGGTTTTCCGTCTTTGCTGGCACAGCTGTCCGGCGGAATTGTTATGATTATTTTTAATATGCTGATTTTAAAGCTGGAAGGAAATGTAGGGGTTGCTGCTTATGGTGTGGTGGCAAATATTTCCATTGTGGTGACAGCACTTTATACGGGGCTTGCCCAAGGGATGCAGCCGCTTCTTAGTACCTATTATGGAAAGAATCGACCTCATCAGATTAGAAAGATTATGAGTTATGGCCAGGTTGCTATGATGATGCTTTCTGCAGGTATGTACGGGATACTGTTTGTGTTCGCACCACAGGTAACGGCAGTTTTTAATAGCGAAGGAAATGAAGTGCTTCAGAGAATTGCGGAAATTGGATTAAAATTATACTTTACATCTAATATATTTTTAGGATTCAACACAGTGGCAGCCACATTTTTTACATCCGTGGAAAAAGCCTTGCCGGCCCATGTATTATCATTGCTTCGAGGTTTCGTGCTGATCATTCCGCTGGCATTTATAATGTCGGTGCTTTGGGGAATGAACGGCATTTGGCTGTGCTTCCCGGTAACAGAAGCAATTACTGCGGTTTTGGGATTTTTTATTTACAGAAAGATTTTAAAAGATTTTCAAGTGTGATCTTTAGTCCTCGGCATTGTTTTGCCGGGGGCTTTTATGTTAGGATAAATGTAATCAAATTTATGAAAAAGGGGAAGTGTTGATATGCGCAAAGTAACCTGGGGAATGTTAGGAACTGCAACCATTGCAAAAAGAGCAACTATCGCCGGCATGAAAAAGGCGTCAAACTGCCGTCTTTATGCAGTGGCTGGGAGAAATCCCGAAAAAGTAGATGAATATGTAAAGGAATACGGTTTTGAAAAAGGATATTTCAGTTATGATGAACTGCTGGACGACCCGGAAATTGAAGCAGTTTATATCCCGCTTCCAAACAACATGCATTAAGAATGGGTATTAAAAGCTGTTGCAAAGAAAAAACACGTACTCTGTGAAAAACCAATGGGATTGAATCCTGAAGAATGTGAAAAAATGATTGCGGCAGCCAATGAAAATGGCGTGCTTTTGATGGAAGCTTTTGCATATCTTCACAGTCCATTTATTACAGCTATCAAAAATGAAATTGAAGCAGGTACCATTGGAAAATTAACTTATATGGAAGCTGCATTCTTGACCAGAGGATACGAAGGTATGGGTCTTTCTAACATTCGTGTGCGCCGAGATACCTTTGGAGGTGCCCTTTATGATGTTGGGTGCTATTGTACTTCTTTGATCGCGTGTCTGTTGGGTGAAGAACCAACCTTGATAGATGCATCTGCAGAGTTTACAGATCAGCACATCGATATCCAGACCAGTGCCATTATGAAATTC
>JAEIGA010020004.1_pt1 | contig 10203 bp, 5 predicted proteins | sample 9270691 | NCBI WGS metagenome assembly JAEIGA01 (sample SAMN17057246, study PRJNA624740) | gut metagenome | biome: biome; isolation source: fecal sample | host: Bos grunniens | place: China: Xizang | collected 2019
AAAATGGAAATAAACGAAGAAATCAAAGCAAACGCGGCGAGCAACTACTCGGCGGAAAATATTCAGGTACTCGAAGGCCTTGAGGCCGTACGTAAGCGCCCTGCGATGTACATTGGTGACATCAGCGCCAAGGGTCTGCACCATCTCGTATATGAGGTAGTGGACAACTCTATTGACGAAGCATTGGCTGGATACTGTAGCCACATCGAAGTGTATATCAATGAGGACAACTCTATCACCGTACAGGACAATGGTCGCGGTATACCCGTAGACTGGCACGAGAAGGAGCAGCGCTCAGCACTCGAGGTCGTAATGACTGTACTTCACGCAGGTGGTAAGTTCGACAAGGGCTCATACAAGGTGTCTGGTGGTCTGCACGGTGTGGGTGTATCGTGTGTGAACGCACTCTCTACCCATATGAAGACACAGGTATTCCGCGATGGCAAGGTATACCAGCAGGAGTACTCTTGCGGTAAGCCCCTTTACGCTGTGAAGACCGTGGGCGATGCTGACCGCACAGGTACACGCCAGCAGTTCTGGCCCGACCGCAGCATCTTCACCGCACACGAGTATAGCTACGACGTGTTGGCAAACCGTATGCGCGAGCTCGCATTCCTCAATGCAGGTATCACCATCACCCTCACCGATCTCCGCGAGAAGGATGAGGAGGGCAACGTGCGCACCGAGACCTTCCACTCTGAGGAGGGCTTGAAGGAGTTCGTTCGCTATGTAGACTCATCACGTGAGCACCTCTTCAATGATATCATCTACCTCAATACCGAGAAGCAGGGTGTACCCATTGAGGTGGCTATCATGTACAACACTTCGTACTCAGAGAACATTCACTCATACGTTAATAACATCAACACTATCGAGGGTGGTACTCACCTCGCAGGTTTCCGTACCGCACTGACCCGTACGCTCAAGAAGTATGCCGAGGACACTAAGGCGCTGGAGAAGGCCAAGGTGGAGATTGCCGGTGAGGACTTCCGCGAGGGCTTGACAGCCGTAATCTCTATCAAGGTGGCTGAACCCCAGTTTGAGGGACAGACCAAGACCAAACTCGGCAACTCTGAGGTAGCAGGTGCTGTACAGCAGGCTGTAGCAGAGACCTTGACAAATTACCTAGAGGAGCATCCCAAGGAGGCCAAGATGATTGTGGATAAGGTGGTGCTCGCTGCACAGGCTCGTATTGCTGCACGTAAGGCGCGCGAGAGCGTACAGCGTAAGAATCCCATGAGCGGTGGTGGTCTGCCCGGTAAGCTTGCCGACTGCTCAGACAAAGACCCCATGAACTGCGAGCTCTTCATCGTCGAGGGAGACTCTGCGGGTGGTTCAGCGAAGCAGGGTCGCTCACGTCTCACACAGGCTATCCTCCCTATCCGTGGTAAGATATTCAACGTAGAGCGCGTGATGTGGCACAAGGCCTTCGAACACGAAGAGGTGAACAACATCATCCAGGCATTGGGCGTACGCTTCGGTCTCAATCCCGAGAACAGCAAGGAGGCCAACTATGAGAAGCTCCGCTACTACAAGACCATCATCATGACCGATGCCGACGTCGATGGTTCTCACATCGACACCCTTCTGATGACACTCTTCTATCGCTATATGCCCGAACTCATCGAGAACGGACACCTCTTCATCGCTACTCCACCCCTCTATCTCTGTAGCAAGGGTAAGAACAAGCGTTACTGCTACGATGATGCCGACAAGGATCGCTTCATCGCAGAGTTTGGTAACGGTAGTGAGAGCGGTATTGCCATCCAGCGCTATAAGGGTCTTGGTGAGATGAACCCCGAGCAGTTGTGGGAGACTACCATGAACCCCGAGACACGCCTCCTCAAGCAGGTGACCATCGAGAATGCTGCTGCTGCCGACTATGTATTCTCAATGCTCATGGGTGAGGATGTAGGTCCGCGCCGCGAGTTCATCGAGAAGAACGCTACTTACGCTAACATCGATGCATAAGCCCTGACAGAAATCATTGATAGGTGTAATATATATAGGGAATCACGCGCGAGGCTTCGTGCGTGATTCTTGTTTTGTGTCCTGTATTATGGTATCGCTGCCCATGGTATAGTTTAATAGGAGTGTATACAAACAAAGAAGGCTCATCTCACGATGAACCTTCCTCTGCTCTTCGTCTTGGACTTGAACCAAGGACCCTCTGATTAACAGTCAGATGCTCTAACCGACTGAGCTAACGAAGAATAATGTTTAACCCTTAATTTTCTATTATCTTATCGCTCTTCGTCTTGGACTTGAACCAAGGACCCTCTGATTAACAGTCAGATGCTCTAACCGACTGAGCTAACGAAGAGTATTTATCGCCCCGCTACGCAAGGCTTTTTTGCGCTTGAAAGAAATTTTATTAGGTTTTTCTCTCAATTGCGCTGCAAAATTACTATGATATTTCGAAATATGCAATAACTTTGCAAAAAAAAATACTGAAAATAGGAAATAAATAGCGAAATGAAGAGGATTATAGGTATTGGCAATGCTTTGGTCGATGCTTTGGCTACATTGCCAGACGATGAGTTGTTATCTGTGTTTGGCCTCCCCAAGGGAAGCATGACCCTTATCGGTGATGAGGAACAGCAGCGTATTCAGGAGCGTTTTGCGATGCTCGACGTACAACGTGCCACAGGAGGCTCAGCTGGCAATACGATGCTGGCATTGGCCAATCTGGATGTGCATCCAGGCTTTATCGGTACGATTGGAAGTGACGATACAGGACGCTTCTTTGCTGATAACTGCATAGCAAAGGGTATAGAGCCCTATCTAGCAGAGCTTCCCAAGCAGTCAGGCATCGCCTACACCTTTATCTCACCCGGTGGCCAGCGCACCTTCGCTACCTATTTGGGAGCTGCAGCGATGATGGAGCCCAGTGTGCTCAAGAGAGAGATGTTCGAGGGCTATGATTATCTGTATGTAGAGGGATACCTCGTGCAGAACCATGCGCTCATCCTGCGTGCAGTGGAGATGGCTAAGGAGGTGGGCCTCAAGGTATGTCTCGACCTGGCAAGCTACAACATCGTTGAGGCAGATAAGGAGTTCTTTACCTTACTTGTGCGTGACTATGTGGATATCGTATTTGCTAATGAGGAGGAGGCACGTGCCTTCACGGGAGCAACACCCGAGGAGGCGCTGACAATACTGCATGAGTTGTGTGAGGTGGCAGTGGTGAAGCTGGGTGCTAAGGGAGCATCGCTCATGAGAGGTGACGAGAAGGTTTTCGTGGAGGCTATGCCTGTGGAGAAGGTAGTAGACACTACAGCTGCGGGCGATTTCTATGCTGCGGGTGTGATGTATGGCATCACTCAGGGATATAGTTTGCAGCAGTGTGCCGAGATTGGAACTCTTCTGTCAGGACATGTGATACAGACAGTGGGAACGAAGCTCTCTGCCGATACGTGGGAAACCATAAAGTCGGAGATAGCGCGCATCTCCTACAATGGTTGATAAGTATATATAAGGATAACGATAAAGCAACATTATAATGAAGCACTTTCGTAAATATCTGATATGGCTCTTGGCCTTGCCCGTAGCGTGTGTGGCATTGATGGGGTTCAAGGGAGATGAACGTAATTTCCTCATGTCGAAACATCTGGACATCTTCCATGCCGTGTTTCGCGAGTTGGATCTGATGTACGTAGATACCTTTGACGTAGCCGAGGTAGTCAATGGAGGTATACATGCCATGCTCTCTAAGCTGGACCCCTATACGGTGTATTACCCCGAAGAGGAGGATGAGGATCTGCAAATGATGATGACAGGTAAGTATGCTGGTGTGGGAGCCATCATCCGTTACCATAAGCGCCATGATCGCGTGGTTATCGTAGAGCCCTACGAGGGTATGCCAGCACTGAATGCAGGTCTCCGCGCGGGCGATGTGTTGCTCTCTATCGATGGGGATGACCTGAAGGGACTCCCTGTGGATAAGGTGAGCGAGAAGCTGCGCGGTGAGTCGGGCACCACACTGATGGTAAAAGCGCTGCGTGAGGGCGTGGCAGACAGCATACTCGAGCTGAAGCTCACACGTGCTAACATAGCCCTGCCCGCTGTGCCCTATTACACTTTATTGTCAGACAAGACGGGATATATCATCCTGGATAGCTTCACGGAGAATTGTGCACGTGATGTACGACTGGCATTGATAGACCTGAAGAATCAAGGGGCTGAGCGCCTCGTGCTAGACCTGCGTGGCAATGGAGGAGGCTCGCTTGCCGAAGCGGTAGACATCGTAGGACTCTTTGTCCCCAAAGGAACGATGGTGGTTTATACCAAGGGCAAGATTGCTCAGTCGTCTCAGTCATTCAAGACACGCCGTGAACCGCTCGATCTCACTTTGCCACTGGTGGTACTCGTAGATGGACAAAGTGCATCTGCCTCAGAGATTGTAGCTGGTGCTATACAAGACCTTGATCGCGGTGTTATCATGGGTCAGCGCACCTTTGGTAAGGGGTTGGTGCAGTCGGTGCGCGAGCTCCCTTACAATAGTTCTCTGAAGCTGACAACATCAAAGTACTACACTCCTTCGGGACGCTGTGTGCAGAAGATTGACTATTTTGGAGGCAAGTCGTCCGACACGACAGCCACGGCAAAGAAGGTGTTCTACACTCGCGCAGGACGTAAGGTAGAGGAGGCAGGAGGCATTGCTCCTGATGTGGCTATTGAACCAGAGAAGTTGCCCAATTTGCTGTATTATTTGGCCAATAGCGATGTACTCTTTGACTTTGCTACCGAGTATCAACGACAACATCCTACGCTTGTACCCGTAGAGGAGTTTGTCGTGAGCGACAGCTTGTATGCGGCATTCAAGGCTGCGGTGGAGAGCTCAGACTTCACTTATGATCGTGGTAGCGAGAAGGCACTCAAGGCGCTTGAGGAGATGGCAGAGTTTGAGGGATACAAGGAGAATGCATCGGCAGAGTTTGCTGCTCTGCGCAAGAAACTCAGCCACGACATAGACCACGATTTTACCTATTTCGACCACCAGATACGTGAGCTTTTGGCTGATGAACTTGTCGTGCGTTACTATTACCAGAAAGGAAGCATCGTACAGGCGATAAAGTCAGATAGTGTACTCATACGCGCTAATCGCCTACTCGCAGACAAAGAGGGCTACGAGGTCATACTGATGCCCCAATGAATGAATAATAGGCTTAGGAAAAAGGGAAATAAATTTGCTTTTCCGTCAGTCTTACACTAACTTTGTCATCTATGAAGATAGAGAATATAGAATTAGGGAAATATCCAGTGCTGTTGGCACCCATGGAAGATGTCACAGATCCTGCATTTAGACTGATGTGTAAACAGTTTGGTGCTGACCTCGTATATACGGAGTTTGTGTCGAGCGATGCGCTCATTCGTCAGGTCAACAAGTCGATGCAGAAGCTTGCCATCTGTGATGAGGAGCGCCCTGTAGCCATACAGATCTATGGACGTGACGTAGATTCAATGACTGAGGCTGCACGTATCGTAGAGACGGTGAATCCCGATATCATAGACCTCAACTTTGGTTGCCCTGTAAAGCGTGTGGCAGGTAAGGGTGCTGGTGCGGGTATGCTGCAGAATGTACCGCTGATGCTTGATATCGTACGCTCTGTGGTGAATGCCGTGAAGGTTCCTGTAACGGTGAAGACTCGCCTTGGTTGGGATGAAAGCTCTAAAATCATTGTTGACCTCGCCGAGCAGTTGCAAGATTGTGGTGTCAAAGCACTTACCATACATGGCCGCACCCGTGCGCAGATGTATACGGGTGAGGCGGACTGGACACTCATCGGGGAGGTGAAGAATAATCCCCGTATGCATATACCCATTATTGGTAATGGAGATATCACAACACCAGAGCGTGCACGCGAGTGCTTTGACTGCTATGGGGTGGATGCTGTGATGATTGGTCGCGCCAGTTTCGGTCGCCCCTGGATATTTCGCGAGGTGAAACACTATCTCGAGACAGGTGAACACTTGCCGCCACTTACTTTTGATGAGCGTATGGATATCCTTCGCGACGAGGTGAACCAAAGTGTAGCTCGCCTCGATGAGCGTAGAGGTATATTACACATACGTCGACACCTGGCTGCTACGCCACTCTTCAAGGGCTTGCCTGACTTCAAGCAACTACGTATCGCTATGCTGCGTGCAGAGACTGTAGAAGAACTGTTTGAAATATTCGAGCAGATCAAGAAGCAGTATGGAGACTTTACTTGAATACTCTCCTCAAAAATAAAGTTATGGAATCTCTCGTACGATACATCTGGAAGCATCGCTTGCTGCCCCTCTCCGAACTGAAAACTACAGATGGACAACCTGTAGAGGTGATACACCCCGGTATGGAGAACCGCAGCGATGGCCCCGACTTCTTTAATGCAAAGGTAAAGATTGCGGGTACGCTCTGGGTGGGTAATGTAGAGATTCATGGTCGTGCGTCAGACTGGATGCTTCATGGCCACGATAGCAATGTGAGGTACGATTCAGTGGTGCTTCATGTGGCGGAGACTGTAGATAAGGTGATCGTGCGCACAGACGGTACGCCCATCCCACAGCTTGAGTTGAAAGTTCCTCAGCATATTGTTGATAATTACGCACAGCTGCATAAGACTGAGCATTACCCTCCTTGTCATCGTATCATACCAGAACTGAGTAGCCTCACGTTGCATAGCTTTCTCTCTTCGCTTCTATGTGAACGTTTCGAGATGCGTGCTGCGCAGATTGCCCAGCGCTATGATGCTCACGAGAAGAATTGGGACGATGCGTTCTTTTGTACCATAGCACGTAACTTTGGTTTTGGTACTAATGGAGATGCTTTTGATGAGTGGTCGCGCCGTATAGATTTTCGTGCTGTAGACAAGCATGCAGACAACTTGTTGCAAGTGGAGGCCATCTTCTTCGGACAGGCGGGACTGCTTACCGATAAGGCTATTCCCGAATATTATCACGTGGCATTGGCGTCAGACGAGTATTACCAGTCGCTGTGTTGTGAGTACAAGTTCTTGGCGCATAAGTTTGACCTCCATCCCATGGACCATACACAATGGCGTCACTTAGGTATGCGCCCGGCAAACTTCCCGCATGTGAGGTTGGCTCAGCTGGCGATGCTCTATCATGGGCGACATGTCAGCGTAGCAAAGCTATTGGCAGCTCCCGACCGCAAGGCTATCACGGCACTATTGGATGTCAATGCCTCAGAGTATTGGGATACCCACTATGTGTTTGGCTCTACGACATCTGCCCCCATGAAGAAGCGTATCACAGATAATGCGGTAACGCTATTGCTTATCAACTCTGTAGCCCCATTCTACTACAGCTATGGCAGGCGCAAGGATGATGAGCGCTATTGTGAGCAGGCGGTATTGCTACTCGAACAACTGAAAGCGGAGAACAACTACATTATCCGTGGATGGTCAGAGTGTGGGCTCCTTGTCAAGCATGCTGCAGATAGCCAAGCACTCATCCATCTGAAGAAGGAATATTGTGACCGTCGAGACTGCCTGCGCTGCCGTATCGGTTATGAGTTCCTGAAAAAAGAATATGGGGCACAAGGATAACGCTCCTGGCCCCATATCTGTATACTCTTGTAGTAAGATTACATATAATCTTCGCCATATTTTATCAGTACGTTAGTACGGAACTTCTTGAAGTCATCATCCTCGTCCTTCTTACAGATTACCAATACATTTTCGGTATCATTCACAAGGTAGCCCTCAAGGTCTTGCAGGATGACCAATTTCTTGTCAGACGCAGAGATGAGATTGTTGTGGCAATTGTACAGCTCAGCGTGTCCACTCTGCACCACATTTCCATCAGAGTCTTTTGCTGAGTAGCGATAGACATCATCCCATCGTCCCACATCAGCCCAGCCGAATGCACCTATCTGCATATATACATTCGAAGCACGTTCGATAACGGCATAGTCTACTGAGATGTTGGGGAATGACTCATAGCAGTCATACAGTGCTGCTCTGCGCTTGTCGCGGTTTGACTCTTTGGCAAAGATCTGTTCGAAGCTCTCATTCATCTCGGGCAACATCTCTCCCATGGTATGGATAATGGTATTGACATTCCATATGAAGAGACCTGTGTTCCAGAAGAATTCGCCGCTCTCTACAAAGACGCGCGCAAAGTCTAGCTCGGGCTTCTCAGTGAAGGTTTTGATCTTAGAGAACTTATCCTCGCTCTCGTTGCTAGCTTGTATATATCCGTAGCGGGTTTCTGGGTGAGTGGGACGTATGCCTACAGTCACCAATCGATCATGGTGAGACACATAGTCAAGTGCGCGGCGCATATCGTCGGCAAAGCATGATTCGTTGAGGATGAGCTGGTCTGAGGGAGCCATCACGATATTGGCCTCGGGATTGAGCGTACGTATATGGTAGGCTGCAAAGGCCATGCTAGGAGCTGTACCACGATAGGCTGGCTCGCGCAGAATCTGCTCAGGAGCAAGGTCGGGGAGCTGAGCTGCTACGAGATCAGAGTAGTCGAGATGAGTAGATACGATAATATTTTCGGGAGGGACGATAGTGGCAAAGCGCTCATAGGTCTGCTGCAGTAGTGACTTTCCCATGCCGAAGAAGTCGACAAATTGTTTGGGATGCTTCACCCTACTTTGAGGCCAAAAGCGGCTTCCGATGCCTCCTGCCATGATGACGCAATAGTTGTTTTTATTCATAGTCTTTGATTTTTATGTTGTTATCACCGCAGTTTCTGTATCAGCCACGGTTGCAAATGCAAATGTAACCTTTTTTCGGGAGAATCCATTCATAATGATGTGAAAAGATTCCTAATCTTTGTAAAGAAACAAAAGGCATAACATTAAAAAATGTACTTTGTGCGAAAAGAATCGTACAAAGTACAAAATATATTCTACTTAGCGTGAGCGTATGCTACGCAAAGTGCTGCATCAATGACATGCATTACACTCCCGGCACTGGCCCAGTTCGCCACGGAAGCGCTTCTCCACCAAATGGTGTAGGCGGTCGCGCAAGGCCTCTAGGCCTACCTCGTCAATCACCTCGCCTACGAAGGCTCTCATGAGGAGCTGGCGTGCTTCAATAAAGCTGATACCACGCTGCTGCATATAGAAGAGGGCATCCTCGTTAAGCTGGCCTACGGTAGCGCCGTGGCTACACTTCACATCGTCTGCATAGATCTCTAGCTGAGGCTGAGTATACATGCGTGCCTGGCGTGTGAGGCAGAGGTTGCGGTTGGTCTGCTGTGAGTCAGTATGCTGGGCACCTTCGCGCACGAGTACCTTGCCCGCAAAGGCACCAGTAGCCTCATCGTCGAGTACATATTTATAAAGCTCGTGGCTACTGCAGTCACTCACGGCATGGTCGATGAAGGTATGATTGTCTACATGCTGCTGCTTGTCTGCGATGGCCACACCACAGAGGTTGATATGTGCGCCATGTCCTCCGAGGGTGACGCGTGTGGTATTGCGTGTCGTACCGCCTGTGAGGGTGACGTCATTGATGAGTACACGGCTATCTGCCTCTTGGTGTACGTAAAGATTGCTCAGACGATGGGTACGGGTAGTGGTCTCCTCCAGTTCGTAGAGTTCGAATGAGGCTCCGCGGCCTACTACCACCTCTACGACTTGTGTGGCGAGGAAGTCTACCTCATCTGTCGCATGATCACATACCAGCATGCGAGCCTGTGCACAGTCTTCAACGATGATGAGCACGCGACGATTGACCATGAAGTTGACATCGGCACGGAGTATGTTGACCAGCTGTATGGGCTTCTCCATGACTACGCCTTTGGGGACATAAAGGAACAGACCATCTTGGGCAAGCATAGTATTGAGTGCGGTGACGGCATTGTCCTTCACATCAGCCAAAGTGCCATAGTAGCGTGTGATAAGCTCGGGATATTGTGCCGAGAGCTCGCGCAGACTACCGATGATGACGCCTTCGGGCAAGCTTACCTTAGGCAATGCCTTGGCATAGAAGCGGTCGTTGACAACGAAATAGAGTGCAGTGCTCAGATTGGGCACGTCACACTTGAACGCATCGTAGGGGTTCACGGGGATGTCGAGGCGATTGAGGTTGAGCCCATAGTCGGGCGCAAAGAGTGCCTCCACATCGGTATACTTGTAATCCTCATCTCTCTTTGTGGGCAGTCCCATGCGCTGCAGCTCTGCATATGCTGCATCGCGCTGTGCATTCATCACGTCGCTGCTATGGCGTGTGATGAGCT
>JAEIGA010020005.1_pt1 | contig 10203 bp, 5 predicted proteins | sample 9270691 | NCBI WGS metagenome assembly JAEIGA01 (sample SAMN17057246, study PRJNA624740) | gut metagenome | biome: biome; isolation source: fecal sample | host: Bos grunniens | place: China: Xizang | collected 2019
CCACTCTTCATTCTTGGCAAAGAATTGCAGAAGAATCATATGGAAAGCGTGTTCCGCTGTGATGTTTTCCACATTGCGGTAATAGAAGTCTGTGGGTACAAGACGATTGTATTCCTTGTTCCACTCATCATTCGCCTCGCACTCGATGATGGAAGACCTTAATTCTTTAGCATATTCATTTAGACTATTAATATTGAATAGCAATCGCTCGAATGTCGCATCATTGGCAATACTGCTATAGACTTCTTTGAGTTTATCGTAGAGCAAATTTTCACAAGATATTTGTACATACTCCACCAACGCACTGCGATATTCGATAATATCATCTATATTGTTTCCTTGAATACGCTCAAGCAATGTGTTTTCCTTTGCTTTATTGAATTTTTCAAGTAAAGCGCTATCTGAAATAGGAGCAGTGTAGAGATTACCATAACTCCTTGATGAATTGTTCAATCTTTCAACAAGCAGTTTAATCGCTTCCCGCATATTTATGATGCCATTACTCCAAATTTGAAGTTCTACGCATCTCTCTATATTGGAGATAACCGATGCTGTAATTTCTTCCGTCGAATGGCCACCCAAGAACTCTTTATATTCGGTTAAGATTCTATCTTTTAGGTCATAACCCAATTCAGCAGATAGTTCGTTGGATAACTTGCCATCAACTTTCACTTTCTCGAATGACAGATGTTTTGCGCAGAGAGATTCTATTTCTCGCTTACCACGCCCAAGCAGCCAATCGAGGTCAACTACACCATATAATTTTTCTACTATCTCTTTAGCAGGAAGAGAGTCTTCTTGCAGCAAACTATACTGCAAGAAGTCTCTCTTGAATCTGTTTTTCAAATATTCCTTTTTATCCATAATTATAGAGGTCTACCACATCCTGAACAAAAGTTTGCTGACTCTGAATTTTTAGTGCCACAATTTGTGCAGAACTTACAACCTGTAGTAGTAACTACATCTGCGGCCTTAATGCTGCTTGTATAAACAACGTCTCTTGCTATATCCAAAGCCTTGTCATCAAGTTTAGCCTGTTGCGCCAAACCCCATATTTGAGTCAACATTACCGGGCCTAAAAAGAACATAGATATTACCGTTGGAATTGCCTGCTGGCCCCATATACCTACTCCTGCTTCAAAGTGGATGTTACCACCCTGGGGGAGTATAGTGACTTTCAATGCGGTTTTCATTCCCAAGATAGCCTTGAATATACCACCCTTTGAGATAGATATGTCGTAACCTCCGCTGCTCAAAGCATCCATCGCAACATCATAACCCTCATTCTTAAACTCTTCCTGAATACGGCTGGCGATAGTAGGAATTAAAGATGGTGAGCCGTATAAAATCTTTTTTGTACTAAAAGTTGCCATAATTCTTATTTGTTAATGTTTTGGATTGAGTGAAAATTATATATTGCATACAACACGCTTGACTCAACGAGCAGACTTTTAATCTCTGCAAGTTGCTCATCGCTGTATTTTGCCTCCATATCGTGAAGCATTGCAATAACTTTGTCTGATTGAGTCTTAATCTCCTCTTCGGTGATTACTCCATCTTCCATAATGGTCTTAAAAGATGCATTACTTGCGACCATCTCGTCAATGTTCAAGATTCCTTCTTCGTTAAAAAACATAGTCATTAATTTTTAGTTAGTAAATTGGTTTTAATTTTTTCGGTTATATCGTTTCCGTTTTCGTCGTAGAAATATTCTTCTATAACTTTTCCTCTATAATCACAAGTCGCAATTACTTTTGCGAAGCCATTGTTGCTTAAGCAGGGTTTATCATCTGTATCATAATATGATTCTTCTATTCTATATCCTCTGTCATCATATTTCACAATCATTTTTGCAATCCCCATATTGCTTAAACAAGGTTTATTATCAACACCGTAATATGATTGTTCAATTATATTATCTCGCTCATCGTATTTATATAATATTTTAGCGTTACCATTCTTATGAGAACAAGGTCTACCATTGATATCAAAATATGCCCATTCTATATCATTACCACGGCTATCGTATTGGATAATTGCTTTAGAATATCCGCTATTCCCCGAACAGGGTTTATTATCAACACCGTAATATGATTGTTCAATTATATTACCACGCTCATCGCATTTGTATGCTATTCTACTTACTCCTGAATTATTTAAACAAGGTTTATTATCGAAGCCGTAATATCTAATATCTATTGTATTTCCTCTATTATCATATTGTGCAATTGCTTTTGCATAACCAATATACTTATTGAAACAAAGATTACCATCAATACCATAAAATGATTGCTCAATCATATTACCTCTGTCATCGTATTTATACGTCGTTTTCGCATTCCCTTCTTTATGTAAACAGGGTCTCCCATCAATACCATAAAATGATTGCTCAATCTCATTACCTCTGTCATCGTATTTAGACATCATTTTAGCAAAATTATCCTTATGTAAACAAGGCTCATTATCAACACCATAATATGATTGTTCAATTATATTACCTCTATCGTCATATTGCGTCAATGTTTTTGCAAATCCACTCCGATCTGAACAAAGGTGGCCATCAAGATCATAACAAACTACTTCTATCCTATTACCTCTGTCATCGTATCTAGCAGTTAATTTAGCGACCCCTTGATTGTTTAAACAAGGATTGCCATCAACACCATAATATGATTGTTCTATCTGATTACCTCTATCATCATATTTATGAACCAACTTCGCATAACCATTATTGCGCAAACATAATTGACCATCTATACCATAATATGTTTCTTCTATACGATTACCATTTTTATCGTAGGTCATAGTTGCTTTGGCTATACCAATACTGGTAAAACACAGATTGTTATCAACATCAAAATACGCCTGTTCAATTGGATTTCCCAAGTCATCATATTGAAATATTGTTTTAGCATAACCCCATTTGTTTAAACATAATTTACCGTCAATCCCATAATATGCCTCTTCTGTGATATACCCGCGGGTGTCATATCGGAAATTTATTTTTGCATAACCACTTTTGCCTATAGCAAGGGCTCCATTATTATTATAATATACGATTTCCTCGACATTACCTTTGTTATTATATTTTGCAGTCCATTTGGCATAATTATCACTATTCAAACTCGTATTCCCATCAATGTCATAATACGCGCCAGCAATTCTATTCCCGTCATTATTAGATGTATATACAATTGTAGCCCATAATTCTTCATTTAGAATTAAATTCCCATTAATGTCACAACTTTGTATTTGTTTTAATAGTCCATATTCATTATATTGATAATGTCTTGAAGAGACACCCATCTGATTTTGATGTAAAGATTTGTCTTTGTCGAGATACCTAATGACAATAGGTCGACCTATTGAATCAAGTTCATACATCATACCCCAAACTCCACTATTATCGGCTATTGCACTAAGTTCAATATCCACGCTATTATTGGCGTGGTAGGTCACCATTGTGATATGTCCCTCGTTATCGCGTTGATATACATATCGTACAATCGAAGATTTTGGACTTTTTTTACTATTAGAAGATACTGATGATAGCGTGGATGCAAAACCTATTCCCATTCCATCAACAGCACTTTCGATATCAACAATCGCTGCTTGCACCCCATTTCGCTGTGAAAGTTTATGGCGTATCTGCATTTTGCTTTTCTCATTACAGAAATGTTTTTCCAGCAAAACCCCATTTTCGATACTATAGAATAACTTTAGCACAGGGAATCTATCATTATACTCGGTTTCATCAATTGCTTTGAGATATCCCGCAGAATTAATATATGAAACCTTTATCAATCTCCAATCGTATGCATTAGGCTGCCCGAACGGGATACGACGCATTTCAAAACGGTAACAACCATTTCGTCGTTTTACCTGCTCTTTGTCTAATTCGATAACTCCCTTTGGCACACCCCACACATCTACATAATCAGCATAATATTTGTAGGTCGGGCGGATATAATCCCAATAAAAGAGGCCGAAAAGCATTGCGATGACAGCCATTGCCGCCAGCGTCATACGCTGCTTCATCTGGCGAGCCTTGTATCGATTCCACAGCAAATCACGTCTTACGCCCAACATAGTAGCAACAATATCTACCAATGCCTGGCGTTTGCCATTTGTAGCAATGTTTGCACCTCGCAACTCCAAATTATCGCCTTGCATCAACTCTCGTAATGCAGGAGGGAAACACTCATTGTCGGGATTAGAGGCGTTAACCTCGCCCTCAACGATAAATGGTATGATATACTCTTGACGTCCCTGCTTAATAAAGGTCTCTACTTCACGATTAACATATTTCGACTTGGCCGCAGATGGAGAACATATCACTATAAGATATTTTGAGGCAGACAGTTCCTGCTCAATAGCCTGATGAAGTTGGTTTCCCGCTAAATCGTATTCATATATAAATATAGGTCTAATTTTTTGAGGCACCCCAATCTTACTCTTCCTTACGGCAGAGGGGATATGATAATACGACAATTGATGTTGCAACCACTTCGCCCATTTCGAATCGGTTGTAGCATAACTCACAAAAGCATAATAGTGATATGTATTCTCCATAATTAATGTAGTAGGTTATAGTTTTTCTCCACAATACTTGCAATAAGCCCAATCGGCGCATACTGCTCTGTTGCATTTCGGGCATTTACATCCCGATGTCTCTGCGTTCAGATTCTGCATAAGATTTTTATACTGCGGACTCTCTCCCCATTTGAGAATTTCGCGAACACGCACAGCACTGAATGGATGAGTCATACCGATGGTAACGGCCAACTGCAATGTCTTATTCCATAATCCATCGTTTTTTATCTCATCGTATTTGTCGGCCTGCGTCGCCCATTCCTGCATATTGATTTTATTAGTAATCGACTTGGGACCACCAGCCAATCGAGCCATTGTGCGAGCAACGACTTCGGGAGAAGTGATGATACTTCCGCATCTATCACACGACAACTCTGCCTTACGGCTCCAGTACAGAAGAGCATATTCTACAGGTTTGGCGATAGAGCCTAAAATGCCGAGAGCATCAAGTCCCATCTTGAGATAATCAGCGACCATTTTATATACGACGTGACGACATAAAATATGACCACATTCGTGCGCGAGGACAGCATCGAACTCATCATTATCCATCATCTCCACGAGGCCCGATGTTACTACAATAAATACCCTTGTATCTCCAGATGTATATGCGTTAGGCATAGGATTCATTTCCAGATAGAACTCTGGCTCTTTGATGCCTAAACGTTCACAAATAGGAGGAAGGTGTTTGTAAAGTTCTGGCAACTGGGTTGAGGATAAGCGTATGGTTGATGCCATATTTAATCCATACTGCAACTTTTCATACCCCAACTCCAATACCTTCTTTGCAATCGCAGGAAATCCCGGAATGCTTTCCAACTGACGCAGCGCCGCTGCATCTTCTGGATGAATAAATTCTGCAGGTTTAATCATATCGCTATTTAAATAGTTTGTTCGCTAAGTCTAACACTTCTACAAATCGTGAGGTAGATTCTTGTAATGAAGAGTCCATCTCCATTGTTGAATTATAAAATCCAGACTTGATTTCATTAACTTTAGTTAATCTTTTATGTTCAGTTTCGATATCATAACCTCTAAAGGTCCTTGAGATTAAAAGATATTCACATATATCCTTCAATGTACTATAATAAATATTATTAGGCTTGTTTTCTAATATGGGAAGTAAAGTATCGAGAACCTCTCTCGAGAATCTATCAAATCCCGTCTCATTCTGTATGGTTTTAATAGATTCAAGACTTAATAAGGCCTCTGAAAGTGGTGACAGAGTTTGATTCTTTGCATTTTCATAATCTTCCATAATTTTTGTTAGTGATTGTATGCCAAGGTTGCCATCAAGGGATTTGAAAAAATTTCCCAATAGAACTTTGGATGAAAAATCAGATTTAGACATTTCTGCTATAATGGCATCTATTGTTGTAGTACTATATTGCACCGCATCCTGAATTTTTTGTGCATAACTATTTATATCAGTTGTAATCAACGACCTAAATAGATGATACCAAGCATAGCATTTTAGATTAATTATATCATCGTCATTGACTAAAATACTATCGGATGTTGAAAAACTTGAACTATCAGTCCTAATGGAAACATTGGAATTCAAATTGAAATTAGTATCCATACCTGGTACTGAATGGAAATATAATATATAATAGTAATTTAGCAAAGTAAATATTTCAGGGAATTGTTTTTGCACAATTTTATCTTTCAATACATATATATATAAGTTTTTTGTAATAATAGACAACAACTTATATATGTCATCGTCAACTATTACATCTATTCTATCCCTTACATATACCTTACTATTTCGGACTAAAGAGTCTTTTTTATTTATATCCCAACTTTTTAGTTCCTCTTGTAGCGCGATATGTTGTAGCGAGTCCAATTTATCTAATGTTTTGAAATCATCCAATGTATATGGTTTTGCCTCTACAATATATTCCAAACACATATTGCGAATCTCTTGATACAACTGGGGCGAATAATAATCCATTTGAGCCGACAGGGATGAAGTATCTTCATTAATACGTCTTATATGCTCTTCCACTGTGGGAGTATATCTTATTACACCTTCAGCCACTCCATCTTCCCACTTAAAAGAGTTGTCTAAATTAGAAGACTTCCCTCCAATAATCGGATTCTCCGTGAATTTGGAAGATTTTATCTTGCCACCGGGAGAAAAGACACAGGGCGCAATTGTCTTGCCATCAATGGGGTCGCAAAAGCCTTCCAGAGTTTTTGTAGAGTCCTCAACAGTGACCAATCGCCAACTGTACACACCATTTATATCTTTATAATTCACAACAAGTGGATTGTAACCAAGATTCAAGATATATATAGCGATTAATGCTACAACATTGATTGTTATTGCTACAACTCTTTTTGAGGCAGATTTAATATTCCATAAAATATAAATAAGTCCAAGTATGGTTAAAATCAATATTGCGTATATACCAAATACATCTAAAAATCTGAACGTATTATTAAAGGCAAGAATAGCAGTCAATCCTAAAATAATACATATCTGTATAAAGGTGCGCCATTTACCCTGAATAAATTTTATAGATGGAACTTCAATCTTAAAATAGGTCAATGTCCACGCCAATAATAATGCTGGCAATAGTATAACAAAGCATAATGAATCGGAAGGGTTGCTGTATCCAATTTTAAGAGACCGCAAAAACTCCCAAAACAGGAAACTGAAAAATAGGAACCAAGAGCCCCAAAATGGCCATAATGAGGTTTCTGATATTGTTATATTTTTCCATTTTACGGCAATGTATCCTAATAGTCCTAACAATATCGAAATTGAGACGAAGGCAAAACTTCCTATATCGCCATCAATAATACCTAATTGAGTCTTGATTAACAACCAAGTAGAAATCAGTACTCCACAAGAAGATAAAGTGACTGCGCCCTTTTTCCAGCCTTTCGCAAACCATACAATTGCACAAGGCACCAATAACGCAGACAATAATACACACGCCGTCACTTTAAGTTCTTTGAACCCAAATTCTTGGCAAAAGACTTTTGCAAAATCTATTATTTGTCTTATTGTTTCTTTGTCTATATTGTCATCAGGCTCATTCTTAAAGGAGATGTCATTTATATGAATGATAATCTTTCCCAAGAAAGGCACTAAAGTATCAATGAAGACATTGTGTATATACCACGCAGATGCTCCTAATATAGCGCATAGCACACCAAACAAAAGCCATTCCTTTAGGCTGTTGTTTCGTGACTGAAGTTCTGCTAACCTCTTGTTTTTGTGGTTCATAATAAAGCCGCAAAATCTATCGTGAGGTAGTTCAACGATATATTCAGGCTCGGAATCATTATCATTTTTTACAATCGATATTATTCGCAGAATATTAACCTCTATCAATTTATTTATCTGCTCTGAAGATAATGCCGAGAAGTCTTTATGCCGAGTACTAACTCGTTTGCGATTTCCTTTATCGTCAACAAGCGTATTCTCAAGAATATCACGAGTCTTTTCGTCTTTTATGCCGCAAGATTTTAATGTATTGATGTAATAATTCTCCAATACGCCTTCTACGACATTGTTTCTATCGTTGTTAAGTCTTGTTAGTAACGCTTTACGTTCGGATTCCTGCAATTCAAATAATTCATGACATATTATAGATAATATCGATGCAGGAACACAAGGCATCCCGGCTTTTACGTATTCGTCATTCCCACTACAACCAACTATCAAACTTTCGCAGTCGCTGTCCGACATATTGGGGAACCCTAGAGGTTGTTTTATGACGGCTCTGGCACCTTGCGGAGTTAATGGCTTGAGAAAATATCTATTATTTTTCAGGTCAGGTATATAACAATGCTGCAACCCCCAATAATCTACATTGCCAACATATTCTGAGCGCAATGAGAATATTGCCTTAAATCTTTTTTCAGAAGAAATCAATAAGAAATCATCTTCGATACAGGTTTTTATTTCCTTCAGAATTTTATCTGGACATATATCTGTTGATAATTCTTCTAACCAATGAAAAAATTCTTTTGTCCATATTTCTGATTTAGGATTTGTAAAGACCTCCTCAAACTGGTCAAAGACCAATACGGGAACATACTTAATATTGTTAATAACAATATTAGAATAACGTAAACGTAACCATACATACTTTTCGATAAGACCAGTTTGTCTTAACGCATTAAAATCTTCATCCTCATAATCATCCGTTATGTTATAGACAAAATCACTAATCTCCCATACCATCCCTTCAGTATTATGAATAACATTATTAATTATTTCATTTATAATACTGTCAAAATCCAAACTTGCAACTCCATCATCAAATTTGAATCTAATGTTAATCGGATAGTATCGATTTTCTTTTAACTTATTGAATAAACCGGCGTTTAATATAGAACTTTTTCCCTCTCCTGAATCAGCGTAACAAACAAGATAGTCATTTTGCATAAAACTTTTATACATTCCCTCTATTTCTGTTGTACGCCCCCAAAACTTCGAAGAGTCAGTGTCTTTATATGGTCCAATTATGTAGGGGTTTATCATACCTTATAAATTTAATTATTCTCTATTGTCTTATATATTGCCCAATTTCTTTCTTCAAAGAATCTATCATTATATTTAATAATTGATTGCTCTTTGAATAAATTCTCAGGAAGTTGCCCCAACTGTTGCATCGCTTGAATATTATTGTATGAAAGTTCTGATTCTGAAAAAATAATAGGTAATAGGTATGACCTCCTTTGTTGCTTGATTATTTCCCAGTGTTTTGCAGCAGCCCAAGCCTCTTTTTGCACATATGAGTCCCCTGTATCACTTAAAATATCCTCCACAGACATTGTCAAACTATACTTTTTATTAGATAGTTTCTCTTTATACGAATTTGTTATCAAGGGCATAAAATATGCAGAATTTACAATGCCATTTTTTATTTTGTATGGATAATGACCATCTTTGATAGCGTTTTCATCAATCCAGATATTTAATCCATATAACTTTCTTAACTTATCTGCAATTTCAAGCGCAATGGTTTTATCATCGCTTGAATACGAAATAAATATGTCGTATTCCATTCCGTGCTGGATTCGACTATTAGAATCCAACGTTTCTAATTCATCTTGTTGGCATAACTCGTTCGCTATTGTCAGTACTTCAGATATCTCGTTTTCTTCTATTTCATAGCATATTACGTTATCTATAAAATTCTTCAAACTACATTCTGTTTGAGTTGCGGAATTAAGATAATAACCTTTTTCTGACCATGTTTCTTTATTATTAGCTAATGGATATAGGAAAAATCGGAACAACCAATCTGGTAGGTTACTATATAAAACTAACAATGATTTACGTTCGGCATTATACTCTTGGTCGGGGAATATATACTGGCGTAAACTTGTAGAAGCAATATCACCATTATGATGACAATGCAATATGTCTATCAATGATTCTTCATTCCAAGCCCACTTCATTGAAGTGTTGTCAGACTTTCCAAAAATGTGATATACTATATAAGCATTATTATCCAATGGTTCTTTATTATTGGCGCCATTAGCGGCAACATAAATCTTTGAGTCATAAATTGGTAAATCCGATTCTATGAAATCGAAACCACAGGTTGTTATAATTAACCGAAATTTATAATTACGAAGAAA
>JAEIGA010020006.1_pt1 | contig 10203 bp, 7 predicted proteins | sample 9270691 | NCBI WGS metagenome assembly JAEIGA01 (sample SAMN17057246, study PRJNA624740) | gut metagenome | biome: biome; isolation source: fecal sample | host: Bos grunniens | place: China: Xizang | collected 2019
CATGTATAGCGTGGGGCAGGGCTGTTATATACCTTGTCGTCTGCTCCGCGGTAGTCACCGTTTATGTCGCTGAATAGCATAGGGGCAATCATGCTGTGGTACATTGCAGTGTAGAATATTGTCTTAATCTCGTCGTTGCCCTCAATCTTTATGCGTGCAAGTTCCTTGTTCCACTCCTTGACTGCATTGTCGGCTACTTTCTCAAAGTTCCAGTCGGTTATTTCGCTTTCAAGGGCAAGTTTTGCACCCTCTATGCTCACCGGAGATATTGCAACTTTCAAAAGCACCTCTTCACCATCGGTGGTGGTGAATGATGCACGTCCGTACATATCCTTGAATCCTTTCAGCTCAAAGCTGTCGAATGGCTTGGCAAACTCTGCTGCAAAATATATGCGTTGGTTCTTTGCCCATCCTTTTGAGTAGCGGTAACCAACGATACGGTTGTTGCCCTCTGCCTGCATGAATGTCTCGGTGGGGTCGTCCCAGCAACCGCCGTTCTGCAGGTCAAATACAAGTGCAGCCTCCTGCGATGCAGGGAATGTATAACGGTGTAAACCTACACGCGCTGTGGCTGTCATCTCAGCCTTGATGCCGTAGCGTGTTAGCGGTACGGCATAGTAGCCGGGCTTTACAACCTCTTGTGTGCGGTCTGCCAAGGACCATAGTCCGCTGTTTGGTATTTCAGCCATTCCGCGCTCATAAACGACATCTCCTGTCACCGGCATTACGGTAACGTCAAACAGGTCACCGATACCGGTTCCGCTAAGGTGTGTGTGAGAGAAACCTATTACTGTTGCTTCGTCCTGATGGTATCCGGAACACCAGTCCCATGTCTCATTGATGCTTGTAGGACCTAACTGCACCATACCGAAAGGTACGCTTGCTCCTACAAATACGTGACCATGACCGCCACTGCCTATCAGTGGGTTTATATGGTCTGTCAATTTCTCCTGCTGAGCAGGATTGCATGCCGCGAACAGAAGGGGCAGCATCAGTGCTATATTCCTTATTTTCATTTTGCTTCTTTCTTTAGTTTGTACTCAATGTTTGCGTTATCAAGCAGTTGCTTGTGTGTTATGCGGTATCCGCTTGCCTTGCCGTTTAGCGAGATGTTCTCGATGTAGTGGCTGTCAGCTGTAGGGCGTTTGCACTCTATGTTTATCTCGCTTTGCGGTGTAGCAATCTTTATCTTGTCGAACACCGGTGTTGTGAGGGTGTATGTCGGTTCACCCGGACAGTCAGGGTACAAACCCATCATCGAGAATACAGCCCATGCCGACATCGTTCCTGTATCGTCGTTACCCGGTATGCCGTCGGGGGCATTCTTGTAGCATTTGTCAAGTATTTTCTTAACCTCTTTCTGTGTACGCCACTCTTCGCCCTTGAAACGGCTGAATAGATAGGCATAGACGATGTCCGGCTCATTGGCGGGGTCGTAATATTCGTTGTCGAACACACCCTGCAGGCTGTTAATGAATTTTCGTTTGCCTCCCATAAGTTTTGTCAATCCGCTCAGGTCGTGTGGAACGGCAAAAGTATAACACCATGCCGAAGCCTCATGGAATCCCGGCACGTTCTCAAAGTCCTTGCCTGTGGTGGGGTCGAAGTCGCCAAGGAATTCGCCTTCATTTGTCAACGGGCGCAGTGTGCCGTGCTCCTTACAGTAGTAGTTACGGTAGCTCTGTGAACGTTTCAGGAACTCTTTTGCGCGCGCCTTGTCACCCAATGAATCGGCGAGCTGTGCTATGGCATAGTCTGCCGAGCAGTATTCAAGTGCGTGCGACACGGAATTGTCTCCCGAAAGGTCGTTCGAGAAATACCATAGTGGAATATAGCCCTTTTCGATATACGGGTCGATGTCGGGGCGGATAAGGTTCTCTGCACCCTTTGTCGTGGCAGATTTGAGCATAGCTTCGTATGCTGTACTGATATCGAAATCACGCAGTCCCTTTATCCAACTGTCGGCAATGACAATGGCTGCAGGGTCGCCCTCCATAGTGAATGTCTCACGTCCGAAAAGTTCCCAACGTGGTAACCAACCCCAATCCTCATACATGCCGACCATGGTACGTAGCATGTCGGTCTGTCGTTCGGGGTATACAAGTGTCAGCAGCTGATGCAGGTTGCGGTATGTGTCCCATAACGAGAATACAGTGTAACGGGTGTGGTCGCTTCTGCCTACTTCGCCGTTCTCCATCTTTGGATATTCTCCGTTTACATCGCTGATGATGCTCGGATGTATCAGTGCATGGTAAAGGGCTGTGTAGAATATTGTCTGCTGGTCGGCTGTTCCACCCTCGATGCGTATGCGTGAAAGGTCGCTGTTCCAATGTTCTACGGCATTGGCATACACTTCGTCAAAACTCTTTCCGCCCTGTTCGGCCTCAAGGTTTTCACGGGCATTCTCTATTGACACGAACGATACTCCAATCTGTACTGTAATCTGCTCGTTGTCGGCAAGGTTATCGTAACAGAAACGGTAACCGATGTTGTCACCGGCAATTTCGCGGTAATAGTTCTCGTACAGCTTGTATGTTCCGTCATCAGGTGTCCATTCTGCCTCGACTCCTGTAAGCAACGGTTGGAATTTCCATGCACCTTCGCTTGTAGGAGCTTTTGATACGCGCATTACAAAATATATGGGGAATACGGCCTGGGTGGTGTAGCAGAATGTACCGAGCAGTTTGAAACCCTCGATTTCAGTACTGTTCACACGGCGTACCATAGCACCGCATTCGTTGGACAATCCCTGACCCAGGTTCAGAATGATGTTTCCTTTTCCTGCCGGGAATGTGTACCGCTCACACGATGTGCGTGTTGTTGCTGTAACTTCTGTCTTTATGCCGTATTTTGTCAGTCTGTTGCTGTAATATCCTGGTGAGGCTTTCTCGTCGGTGTATTCAGATCCGTAGCTGAAATAGTTTACATCAAGCTCACCCGATGTAGGCATCACAAGCAGTGACGATGCTTCAGGGCATCCAACACCGCTCAATGCAACGTGTGCATATCCGGTAAAGAACTTGTTGTTGTATTCATATGGTGCCGACCACCAACGGTTGTCCTTGTCAAAAACGTTCAGGTCCGATCCCATCACGTTGAACGGTACAACCGACATCATGCCGTTGGGTGTCACCGCGCCGGGGTTGGTCGTTCCGAAATTGGTCGTTCCAATGAAAGGATTTACCAGCTCGGACGGCTTCTGTGCCACTGCAAGTGCCGACACAAACAACAATGTCAAAAGCAATATCTTTTTCATAGTCTCATCTCTTGTCAAGTTCACTCAATGCAAATGCGTATGCTCCAACTGAAACAGCTTTGCTTGCTCCCAATTTTGAGATTGCAATACCTATGCGCTTGCGGCTGTCGTAATCGACATAACGCTCCTCACCGTAAACCTTGACTTTCTTTACTTCTCCCTGTGCGAACTGTGTGAATTCTGCATCGTCTTCAAGGTTATATACGTTCATCTGTACAAGGTTTACCTCGTCACCGCCGAGTGTACGTAGTTTTGATCGCATCTCTTGGAGCAGTGCAGGCATTATCCAATGGCTTGCCGCAGAGACACCTCCTCCTATTACCACAAGACCGTCTATGATTGTTACGGCAGCAGATATTGCAGCACCGGCTACGCGGCCGAGTGAAGCAAAGGCTTCACGTGCAGCTTCTACATCTCCTTCGCGCTTGCCGTCAGCAATTTCGCATATATCCTTTGGTGTGAGTCCGTGGTTCGTATTTCCGCTCTTCTCTCCATATACACGACAAACGGCACGTATGGCTACACCATCTTCTACGATTACGTCCGGCATGTCGGGGTGGCGCAGACAGAATGTTTCCACGCATGAGTTGTCACCGCGGTTGAGTCTGCCATCAATGACAACGCCGATGCCAAAACCTGTTCCCAATGTGTATCCAATCAGGTTCTTGTACTGCTTGTTCGAACCAAGTTCTACAAGGCGGTTGTTTATCTCGGGCAGTGCACCGCAGAGAGCCTCTCCGTATGCGAAAAGGTCACCATCATTGTTTATGAAAACGGGAACTCCGAACTCTTTCTCAAGGAAAGCACCAAGAGCCACACCGTCGCGGAACGATGGGAAATTCGGTAAGAAACCTCCGATAATGCCGTTTGGATAGTCTGCAGGGCCGGGGAATGCAAAGCTTATTGCAACCGGTTTCTCTTCGAGCTTGTCGAAAACCTGTGCAAAGCCGTTCTTCATATTCTGCAGGCACAGGTCAAGATCGTGTGCCATAGATGGAACAGAAACGGGGTCGATGATGAATTCGCCAGCTCTCATTGCTCCAAAAACGAAATTTGTACCACCTGCGTCGAGTGTGGCAACAATACGGTTGTCAGTCTTGTACATAGTTATAGGTTTTTATCTGTTTAATGCTTGAGTATATTCTTTAATTACATTTATAGTTGTAGTGTCATTGTCAAATACCGAGTACCAGCCCTGTGGCTCATGTGGCGGATCGCACAGATAGTCGTCACCCTGTTGCCAAATAAGTTCCCGAGGACGACCTTTTCCGCCCCAACCCCAAAAATTGCACCCTGCAATGCGGTCGCTCTCCAGTACACGTTCAAAGATGTAACGGTAGAATATGTCGCGGCTGTCTGTCGGGATCCCGGTTCCTGATTCGTTGTTCTTGCGTGAATATCCGAATTCCTCGATTACTATAGGTTTGCCTATGCGTTCTGCAAGTCTGATATGTTCGTCAATGTATTTTCCGCTCTCCAGACAGGCATTGCCTATTCCTATGTCAGGGTTTGAACGTGGTGCCCAACCCCAATTTACGGGCCATATATGGATTGTTATATAATCGATGTTCTTGTCGGCATGAATCCTTTCGCATAGTTCCATGTCGACTTCGCAACCGATATATCCCTCACTTCCGGTAGATACAAGATGGTTCGGGTCTATGCTTTTGATTATGCTTGCAGCCTTTGCTATCCATGTGGCGAAAAGCTCTTTGTTGTCGGGTGAGAATGGTCGCGGCTCGTTGCATAGCTGCCATGCCATAATGGCTGGCTCGTCTTTATAGTGGCGGCCCGTTATGCTGTTCTTGCGTGAAACAATCTGTCTGATATAATCATAATACATATTGAGTGCTGTCGTGTCGCGCGAGAAGTTTGCGCAATAATCGACATAGCTGCTGTAACCTCCGGGCACATTGGTGTTCGGCGAATCTCCATATCCGCATTGTTTCAGGTAGAATCCATATCCGCCGCTCCAGTCCCAAGCGTTGTTCAGGTATATTACAGCGTCCATACCTCGCTTTTCGAGTTCTGCGATGGTGAAGTCCAGTCCTGCAAGCAGAGTGTCGTTCAGGGTTCCGGGTGCTGTCTGCATAAATGGCTTTGCGGGATTGGCAAGCAAACTTCCTGCGTCAGGGCCTGAAAGTATACGCAAGTTTGTGACACCAATCTCTTTCAGGTTGTCAAGTTCCTTGCAGAGCCTTACTCTGTCACCTCCTTCACCTGTTGAGCCCAATATGGAAGCATACCATAGATTTGTTCCTATATAACGGTATGGTTTCCCATTTTTCTGAAAACCGGTTGTGTCTGCTGTTATGAAATTATGGGCCATGTAGCCGCTTTCTCCTCTATTGCAGCCACCGGCAATGAATATGATGGCCATAGTCAGTAGTAAAGAAATTCTTTTCATTGTTGTTCTGCTGAATTGTTGTGCTGTTTGCGAAGATACTAAATAGAATCAATATTATATTTATTTTTTAAACATTTTATATCAATAAAAAAAGAAAGAGGCTGTGCTTTACACACAACCTCTTTCGCTGTATTGCTTTTTTACAATTATTCGCAGCTGTTTTTCTTCATGAAATCGATGATTTCCGAGATGTAGCCGAAAGCCATGCCAACAACAGTATCGGCGGCACCGTAATATACTGCAACCTTGTCGCCATCGTTGAGTGCGGCGCAAGGGAATACTACATTGGGTACATCGCCCATAAGCTCGTATGGCGCGGCAGGTGCTAACAGATATGGCTGTGTGCGGTATAGGACTTTCGATGGGTCGTTCTTGTCGAGCAGTGCGGCACCCATTGAGTAGCGGAAACCGTTACATGTAGTTATTACACCATGATAGAAAAGCAACCATCCCTCGTCGGTGAGAATGGGTACTGAACCGGCACCGATCTTTGTGCACTGCCATGCACTGATGGGGAATGGGGTGGCTTTCATTACAGAACGGTGTTCACCCCAATATTTCATATCCGGGCTGTAGCTGAGATAAATATCACCGAAAGGTGTGTGTCCGTTGTCGCTTGGACGGCTCAGCATCGCATATTTTCCGTTGATTTTTTCAGGGAAAAGTACACCATTGCGGTTGAATGGGAGGAATGCGTTCTCGCACTGGAAGAACTCTTTGAAATCGAATGTATAGCCGATACCGATGGTTGGTCCGTGATATCCGTTGCACCATGTTATCCAATAGCGGTCCTCAATCCATGTAACGCGTGGGTCGTACTTGTATTCCGATTCGATCATGTCGGTGTTTCCGGCTTTGAATACAATAGGTTCATGTTCTATCTCCCATTTTATACCGTCCTTGCTGAATCCTGCAAAGATGTTCATCTGTACCGACTTATTGTCGCAGCGAAATACACCTGCGTATCCATCGCCGAAAGGTACTACTGCGCTATTGAACACGCTGTTTGAGGTTGGTATGGCGTAGCGGTCAATAACCGGGTTCTTTGAATATCGCCACATTACATCGGTGCAGCCTTCGGGACGCTCTTCCCAAGGCATGTTGATTTTCTTGTTCATATGTTTTGATTGTTATAGGTTTTTCATATTCTGCCGTAAAGATATACATATTATCCAAAACAGATCGGTTTTATTAATGAAATAATGCGTGAATCGTGAAATTAAACTGTGCTGTAATTGTCTGTATGTTCTTTTTCGTTGTTAATGGTTTGGATTTTGTAAACAATTATTATATTTGCGGATTAAATGCAAATTATAAACATGGAAACAACAAACAAATATTTGAGAGTGGCATACACTTTGGTGTCACACCGTAATGGTGAGTGTGAGGAAGTTGAGAAGACAACACGTGAGCAACCTTTTGCTTTTTTGACAGGTGTAGGTTATACTCTCGATGCTTTTGAGGAGAATCTTAAGGACCTTAAGAAAGGTGATACATTCGACTTTACAATACCGTTTGCCGATGCTTATGGTGAATATGATCCTGACCATGTGCAGGATTTTGACCGAGAAGTTTTTACTATTGACGGCAAGTTCGATTCTGCACATATATATACAGGCAATGTCGTGGAGATGATGCGTGCCGACGGTTCTCCTATTCTTGGTACAGTGAAGGAGGTTACACCTCTGAAAGTTACAATGGATTTCAATCATCCGTTGGCAGGTTGTGATCTTCAGTTTGTGGGTAATGTTGTAGAGGCACGTCCTGCAAAGGAGTCTGAACTCAAGAAGTTCTATGATTCTTTGAAGGCGTCATGCAGTGGTTGTAGCGGTTGCAACGGAGGTAGTTGCGGCGGTGATGGCGGTTGCAGCGGTGGCTGTTGTCATTAATAGTCAAGAACAATACTAAGCAATGAATAGCATAGGTCGGCTTTTGAGTCTTACGACGTTTGGTGAATCGCATGGTGTTGCCATAGGTGGAGTGCTTGATGGCTTTCCGTCTGGCGTGGCTGTTGATGAGGATTTTGTTGCCGCAGAAATGGCCCGTCGTAGGCCTGGTCAGAGTGCTGTGACAACTGCGAGACAGGAACAGGATAAAGTGGAATTCCTTTCAGGGATTTTCGAGGGGCGTACAACGGGTACACCGATAGCCTTTATCATAAGAAACGATAATACCCGCAGTGGCGACTATGACAATATGCGTGACGTGTATCGTCCTTCTCATGCCGATTATGTCTATGATTACAAGTATGGTTTGCGTGACCATCGTGGTGGTGGTCGTTCTTCGGCACGTGAAACGGCTGTCAGAGTGTGTGCCGGAGCTTTAGCCAAATTGGCTTTGAAAGAGTTGGGTATAACCGTACAGGCATACACTTCGCAAGTCGGTGGCATAAAGCTTGATAAAAGATACGTTGATTACGATTTGTCATTGGCTGAAAGTAATATAGTGCGTTGTCCCGATGCCGGCAAGGCTAAAGAGATGGAAGAGCTGATACTCGACGTGAAACGTCAAGGCGATACTGTGGGTGGTGTCGTTACGTGTGTGGTGAAAGGTGCTTCGGCTGGGCTTGGCGAGCCTTTGTACGGTAAACTGACATCCTCATTGGCTCATGCGATGCTGTCTATAAATGCTGTCAAAGGCTTTGAATACGGAAATGGATTTGAGGCTGCTTCTGGTCGTGGTTCGGAACAGAACGATCTGTTTTATCGCGATGGTGATACCATTGCAACACGTACGAATAACAGTGGCGGTATACAGGGTGGCATATCCAATGGAAACGATATCTATTTCAGGGTTGCGTTCAAGCCTGTGGCGACGTTGCTAATGGAGCAGGATACTGTTGCAAGTACCGGTGAAGAGACTAAGTTGCTTGCACATGGTCGTCATGATCCATGTGTTGTTCCGCGTGCCGTACCCGTAGTCGAGGCAATGGCCTCTCTTGTGCTTCTTGATAGTTATCTGCTTGATCGCTCAAGAGCAGGATTGTTCGTGTGACATACAAGATATTATAATGTAATTTAACATGACTGATACTATGCCAAATAATAAGATTTCAAAATTGGGTGGTATGCTTCGGAGCCTTAAAACTATTCCGTTGCTTTTTTTTGTCGGTTTGTGGATCGTACTTTCTACATATGAATCGGCATTGCTGTTTCGTATCAACGAACTCTCGGTATTCCTTTTTGACGATCTCTTTTTTGAGAGTATGATGTCAAAGCCTGCAGGCTTCTTGCATTATATATCGAGTTTTTTTGTACAATTCTTCTATTATCCCGCCTTGGGTGCAGCAATATATGTAGCGTTGCTATATGCTGTATATAAACTTGTTATAAGCGTCTTTGGCTTGCAAAAGAGCTATAAGCTGCTTGCCTTGCTTCCCGTTCTTGCTCTTTTGGTGAGCAACACACAATTGGGATATTGGATATTCTACCTTAAACAGCCAGGATACTGGTATATGGCCCTATTGGCAACATTGCTTTTCCTGCTTGCATTATGGTGCTTCAAGCGCGTAAAAGGAGTGTTGCGTATGTTCTTCGTTGTTGTATGGGTATTTGTAGGATATCCGTTGCTTGGTGCGTATGCTTTGGTAGCAGCGTTGTTGATGGGCTGTTATTGTATAGCAGAATCTGTGTCGGCGCGTAAAAATATTATATTGCCGTCGCTTACATTTGCTGTGGCTATTGTGGCTGCTTGTGCAATTCCTCAAATTTATTATTATTGTTACACAAGCGTCAGTGCTGAACACATGTATGGTGCCGGATTGCCTATAACACAGTGGGTTGCTTCGTATATTGCAAAGGTTGAGCATGAGACACATTTGTATTGGCACTTTATATATCTCTACTGGATTCCGCTTATTTTGCTTTTTTCCTCTTTTGTTGGCTTTTGTGTACTTGTTGCATTACGTACAAAGTTACATTACGGGAAGAATGTCGAGCGTATTGTCGCTGCATGTGTTGCGTTGTCTGCGGCATTGCTCGTATGTGTATTCTGGTATAACGATACTAATTTCCGTATTGAGAACAAACAGAATAATGCCATGTGGGAGTGTAAATGGCGTGATGTTGCCGAGTATGCAAGAGATACAGAGAAAACTACGCGTCAGATAGTACTGAACAAGAATATAGCTTTGTTTAAGCTTGGTACAGCCAGCAACGAAATGTTTTCATATCCTGACGGAAGTTCGGATATTCTCGCGCCTATGCCGGTGCATTTGACACAGACCGGTGGTAAAATGATATATTTCCAATATGGTAAGTTCAACTTCAGCTACCGCTGGTGTATGGAGGATGCTGTGGAGTATGGATGGAGAATAGAGTATCTGAAGCATGCTGTCCGTTCTATGTTGCTGGCAGGTGAATACCGTTTGGCACAACGCTATATCGATATCCTGAAACGCACGATGTTCTATCGTGGTTGGGCCGAAGATTTGGAAAAATATATACTCGATCCTGCTCTTATAGAAAAAACGAATGAATTTGCAATGCCGTTGCAACTATCATGTTACGAAGATGCTCTTGGTGTCGACGAGTCTTTTGTC
>JAEIGA010020007.1_pt1 | contig 10203 bp, 7 predicted proteins | sample 9270691 | NCBI WGS metagenome assembly JAEIGA01 (sample SAMN17057246, study PRJNA624740) | gut metagenome | biome: biome; isolation source: fecal sample | host: Bos grunniens | place: China: Xizang | collected 2019
CTCGTCCACGCCGTCTCCGTCCAGGTCGCCGAACTTCTCGGGGAAGTCGCCGTATTCCGGCTTGGTGTGGAGGATGGAAAGGAACACCTTGGTTTTTTGTTCCACGCCCAGCTCCTTGCAGACAGTCTCCGTGGCGGTGTTCAGCGCATCCACGTTCCAGCCTTCGCGGAAGGTGTTGTCCAGATAATATTTCCAGCCCTCGGCGCATTTATACAGCGCGGAATAGGTGAAGTTGGAGAAGGGCAGGAACAAAGCGCCGTCGAAGAAGGTGTCGGTGAGCTTGCCGTCTTTGTCGTAATAGCCCACGTAGGGGAGGAATTCCTCCACGGTGAAGGGACGGCCTTCCGGATGCTTTTCCGGGGGCATACTGTGGTAGGCGAGAACGATATTCTGCACCCCGTCCAGCTCCTCGTAGGTGGGGTAGCGGTTCATAATGCGGGGATCGGTCTCCTCCTTGTCGGGGGTGAGCTCCGTAGCGTGGGAAAGCAGGGTGCATCCCATGAGAGAGAAGGACTCTATCCATACGTGACCGCTGAGATCGAAGGCGAACTTTACGTAAGAAGCGCGGTAGGCGGCCTTAAATTCCCCTTCCACGGTGATGATGCAATCCTCCGTTCCCACGTGGGTACAGCGCTTGCGATCCACCAACTGCCACGCTTTGCCGTCTTCGGAAAGATACACGCGCACACAGGAGGGAAGACGCACGCCCGCACTCTTTTGGTACAGGAACTTGGCGCAAAAGCCGCTTGCCGCAGAGAGATAGGGCAGACGGAAATACACCGTGCGCCCCGTGCCTGCGGAAAAATGGGTAAAGGCAGGGTCGTGGAAATCGTATTCCTTGCAGGTGACGCCGTTGGTCAGGGTAAAGAGACGGTCGGGAGAGTTAAAGTGATCGGTTTGAAAGTTCTCCCCGATGGGGGCGTCGGATTCCACGCCCAAATGGGGCACCCCTGCCAGCAAATCCACGATCTCCTCGGAGGGGGTTGGGCACAGCGGGGAAGCCCCGCCGAGTTCAAAAGACTTATAATAGCTCATAGGAAACTCCTTTTCAAGCAAAAACAAGGGCTTTTTATTTGCATAATAACAGAAGCGGAGGATTTTTTCAATGGGCAGTGTGAACGAAATACGCTTCTCTTTTTTGTGCAAAAGTTTAGACATACTTAAAAACTCCCTCTTGACAAGTAAAAAAATCTTTGTTATTCTAAAAATATCCTGTAACGTTTGCGGGAAATTCCTATCTAACGGGTGAAAGGAGTGAGAAGCCGTGGTTGATTTTGAAAAGCTGTACGCCGAAAACCAAAGATTGGTGTTCGGGTATTTGTGCCGCCTCAGCAAGAACGAATCCTTGGCGGAGGAGCTGACCCAGGAGACTTTTTTCCGGGCATACATGAACCTTTCCTCGTTGCGGAAGGAAGAAAGCGCCCCCTCTTGGCTGTGTCAGATCGCCAAAAACGCCTATTTTGCCTGGTACAATCAGCAAAAACGGCTTTGCTCCCCGGAAACCTCGGAGGAACTGCAGTCTTCGGAGGATCTTGAGGAAACTGTCGTCCGAAAAGAAATGGGCAGGCAAGCCATGGAGGCTTTGGAGGCATTGGAGGAGCCCTACCGCACGGTGTTCCGTTTGGCGGCTTTGAACGACGTGCCTCTGAAGGAGATCAGCCGCCGTTTCCAAAAAAGCGAAAGCTGGGCGAGAGTGATCTATCACCGTGCCGGCAAAAAGCTGGCAGAAAGGATGAGCAAGTTTTAAAAAGGGATCCTTTTTAAAACGTGATTTTGTGGCTTTGCTCACAAAATCTTTCGCAACCGCCCGCCCCGGCGGGCTACGAAAGGAATGGTTATTTTTATGAAACATTGTGAAGTGATCCGTGATCTGATTCCCCTCTACGTGGACGGGTGCTGTTCCGAGAACACCCGCACCTTGGTGGAGGAGCATTTGGCGGTATGTCCCGCCTGCAAAGAAGAATATGACCTGATGAAAAACGCTTTTACGGAGCTGACCCCTGCGCCTCCCGCAAAGAACTTCACTCGCGTGAAGGAATGGAAGGCGTCCCTGCTCCAATCTGTTCTGCTGTTTGCTTCCTTCTTGGCCATCACCTTCGGTGTTGCCATGGAAGCGGCAAGCCCCTCCGGGTTGCTCAACGGGTTCTGGGCGTTCGCCCTGGTGATTCCCGTGACCGGGTTTATGCTGTCTCTGGCAAATTGGTATTTTGTGCGGCTGTATAAGAGCCGTAAGAAGTTCGTGCTTTGCTCCTGCCTGGTGACCGCAGGGCTGATCGTAGCCGCCTTCCTTTGGGGGCTTTGGCATTACGAGGCCTTCGACGCGGCGCTGTTTCTCTTGCGGCCTCAGTTCGGCTTTTTGCCCTTGACCTTGTTCTTGGTGGCTTGCACCGGAGGCTTTGCCAACCTGTACGCAAAATGGCTGGGAAAGGAATGAAAAAGGACTTCGGCAGGATTTTCCCTTGACAAACGCCTCGTTTTTCCGTATAATAGAGGAAAAGAAAAAACGAAGGACTTGTTTGCCATGAAAAAAATGCTTTGCTTGTTCCTTGCCGCCTTGTGCGTATGCCTTGTTTCCTGTGGCGGGGAAGAGATCTCTCAGGTAGAGAGCACCCCGGCAGAAAGCTCTGTAACAGAAAGTGCGGAGGACTCCTCTATGGAATCCGGCGAAGAACTCTCCATCGATGTGATCCAGACCCTGCGGGACTCCGCCGAGGGAATGATCGACAGCCTGACCTACAAAAACAACGGGAAAATGGGTGACTTGGACGGCCCTGCCTTTGCGGTGTATTCCAATATCGGGTACAACGGCGCCTCCGCAACCCTGGATCTGAAGAACGCCTCCCTGCAAAGAGTGCTTTCCGACGGCCGCTACGTAAACGCCTACGCCTTCTTCGGCATCGACGTGTATTCCGGCTCTTATTGGCAGAACTGCGTGGACGTGGGCTTCTGCCGCAGCGGCGTAACCGGCAAGTGGCATTTGTTCTACAATATGTTTCAACCCTTGAACGAATCCACCTCTACTTGGTATGAATCCCGCGTTTCTCTTCCCGACGATATTTACGACATGACCTTCGCCATGGAGGGAGATCAGTACGTGCGCCTCACCGTTACCGGCCGCAACCGCGGCAGAACGGACACCGTTTTGGTGGAGGTAAAGGGCGCTAAGGCCAACGGCAGTAACACCGCTTTCCTGTTCAACGCGGCGCTGGATTACCCGCCCGACACCAAGGTGGACAGAGAGGGCAATTACAGCGAGGATTTCGCCGAGATCACCCTTGCCAACAGCGACAAGAATTTGTTCTTCAAGGATCTGTACGTTTCCGAGCTGAAGCTGTACAGCGAGTCCAAGCCCGAGGGCGAGACGTGGACCCCCGAGATGACCAATTCCACGGGCATCTGGCCGGATAAATCCGTGTCTGTGTTCGATTACGCCCCCACCACGGTGTATACCTTCGACGGGTCTTCCTACCTGATCGATCTGGATATGAACCGTAAGACGGAAGAATAAAAAACACACCCGCAAAAGAGCCTGTAAAAAGGCTCTTTTTTTCGGGTTTCTCTTGATTTTTCCACGGGTTTGGAGTATAATATTTTACTGGAGAATTATAGGGAAGCAAGGTCGGAAACGGTGACGAATTGATACCCTTGGGCCTGCAGCTTGGGGATCAAGATCTCCAAGGCTTCTGCCGTGGGGCTTTTCCCCGCCACGTAATCGTGGAAGAGGATGATGTCCCCGTTTTTCACCCCGGACAGCACGGTGTTCACCACGCTGTCCACCGACACGGAAGCCCAATCCCGGGTATCCACTCGCCAGGACCACAGCACGTAGCGGTAGCCCAGGCTGTTGACCAGCTCCACCGCCTCCCCCGTGATATCCCCGCCGGGAGGGCGGAACACCCTTGGGGTAACGCCGCAGAGATCCTGCAGAAGGAATTCCGTGGAGAGGATCTCCTTTTCCAGCAGTTCTCCGCTGACGGCAGAGACCTTACAGTGAGAATAGGTGTGGTTACCGATCTCATGGCCTTGCAGTGCCGCCATTTTTACCAGCTCCGGGTGGGCTTTTACGTTTTCCCCGATGGGGAAGAAGGTGGCCTTCACCCCGTGTTTTTGCAAAACCGCCAAGATCCGCGCCGTTTGGTCCTTGTGCGGGCCGTCGTCGAAGGTCAAGGCCAAATATTTTCCTGCATCGGGGTTCTCCGAGAACACCAAGCCCTGCTCCTCCAGCTCCTTGACTGTGGAGGTAGGGCGCAAGGCCAGCTCCTCCAACGTGCCGAAGCGGTAGCCCTGCTCCTTGGCCTTGGTCAAGAAGGTATCCAGAATGGCCGCATTGGTGGCAGAGGTGGGATGGAGAAGCAACACCTCTCCGGGATGCAGGTTGGAAAGCAGCTTATCCAAGGCTTTTTCCTCGTTCATTTGGGAGTTGTTGTCCCAATCCGCGTAGGCATAGGACCAGAACACCGGGGTGTAGCCCAATTCCTCGCAGAATTTTAAGGTGTTCTCCGAAAAAGTTCCCTCCGGTGGACGGAAGAATTTCGCCATGGTCTTGCCCGTCAAGGCGGTGTAGGCCTCCTCCACGCCCTGCAATTCCTTTCGGAATTCTTCGAGACTGTTGATCGTTGCCATGTTTTTGTGGCTGGTGCTGTGGTTGCACACCAAATGCCCCTCTTCCGCCATGCGGGTCACCACGTGGGGAGAATTTTTGATAATTCCGGGCAGAATAAAGAAGGCACCCTTGGCATCATGCTTTTGCAGAACGTCCAGCACCTTGGCCACGTTGCCGTTTTCGTACCCTGCGTCAAAGGTGAGGTACAGCACCTTTTCCTCCGAGCTGCCCATGGCCAAGGCGTCGTAGTCCCGCCAAAGCGTATCACCGCCCAAAAGCTGGGGCTGTTCGTTCCCCGCGGGCTTGAAGAACCAGCGGTATTCCTTGGTGCTTGCAGAGGCGGAAAGCCCAAGAACACAGAAAACCAACAATACAGCAAGCGTTTTGATATATTTTCGCATAACAAACCTCCTTTCAATGGTTTGCACATAGTGTTTGCAGGGAAGGTTGGGTTTATCACAGAGAATTTTTTCATTTTGAAAAGGAGAAGTCCATATGATGGTAGTTTGGCAACCCCTGGTTTCGGTAAAGGAAGAGCCCAAGGAGTATATCCAGCAGACCGACGAGATGCTCTACGGCGATACCTGCGAGATCCTGGAGGAAGCGGGGGAGTACGTGAAGATCCGTTCCGATTACGGATACGAGGGCTACGTGTTGCGAGAGGCGTTGACAGAGCTGACCGTAGAGCCCAACGCCATGGTCTCCGTGCCCTTTGGCGATTTTCTGCCCCAAGCCATGAATTGGTATGCCCCCGTGTCGGTTTTGCCCAGAGGCGCCAGGGTGCACGTGGAGGATTACCCCGACCGTCCCCGCTACGGCGTGGGAAAGATGCACAGGGGAGAGGATCTGTACGTCCATAAGAACCATCTGCGGGAAATTCCCACCGGGGAAGGCACCGAGGAGGAGCTTCGCGAGGGGATCGTAAAGGCAGCCCTCAGCTACCTGGGGGTGCAATACCGTTGGGGCGGCAGAACCCCCGCAGGAGTGGATTGCTCCGGCCTTTGCTTTATGGCGTACCGCTTGAACGGGCTGACCATCTGGAGAGACGCCGATTTTGAAAAGAACCCCCACCTGCGGAAGATCACCATCGAGGAAGCCAAGCCCGGCGACCTGATGTTCTTCCCCGGCCATATCGCCATGTATTTGGGGAACGGGGAGTTCGTTCACTCCACTGCGGGAGTAGGCATGGTGGTGAGAGACACCCTGGAAAACGCTAAGGATCTGGTGGCAAGGATGCACACCGTTGCCACGTATTTTTAAGATATGAACGTAACACAGCAAGAAATCAAGGAACAAGCCGAAATTGCCCTTTCTCTGCGCACCGTATTCGCGGGGAAAAAGGGAATGGTGCGCACCTTCGGGTGTCAGCAGAACGAGGCGGACGGGGAGCGGATCTTAGGGGAGCTGGCAGACTGCGGCCTCACCCCCACGGAGGAGCTTTCCGAAGCCGACGTGGTAATTCTGAACACCTGCGCCATCCGTGAGCACGCGGAGCAACGGGTGCTGGGCATCATCGGCTCTATGAAAAAAGAAAAAGAAAAACGTCCCGATATGCTCATCGGCATGTGCGGATGTATGGCTCAGGAGCGGCACCGCCAGGATCTGCTGATGCAGAGCTATCCCTTTGTGGATTTCCTTTTCGGCACGGACAGACACCATCGGGTGCCCGAGATCCTGCGGGAGGCATTGCGTTCCCGCAAGCAGAGACAGTTCGTCACCGATCTGCCCCATAACGAGTTTGGGGTGATCTCCGAGGGAACTCCCGTCTGCCGTGACAGCACCTACAAGGCCAAGGTCTCCGTGATGTACGGGTGCAACAACTTCTGCTCCTACTGCATCGTCCCCTACGTAAGAGGGCACGAACGGAGCAGAGCCTCTGCGCAGGTCTTGGAGGAGGTTGGCTCCTTGGTGCAGGCGGGCTACAAGGACATCATGCTGCTGGGGCAGAACGTGAATTCCTACCGCGGAGACGTGGATTTTCCCACCCTGCTGGAAAAATGTGCCTCCTTCGAGGGAGACTATTGGGTGCGTTTTATGACCTCCCATCCCAAGGATGCGTCCCCTGCCTTGGTGCGGGTGATGGCGGAGCGGCTCAAGGTGGCAAAGCACTTTCACCTGCCCTTCCAATCGGGTAACGACAGAATTCTTTCTGCCATGAACAGAAAATATAACAGAGAACAGTATTTGGAAAAAGCCCTTGCCATCAAGGAGCAGGTGCAGGACGTTTCCCTCACCTCCGACGTGATCGTAGGCTTCCCCACGGAGACGGAGAAGGAATTCCTTGACACCGTGGAGCTGGTGAAGCAGGTGGGCTTCGATATGCTCTATACCTTCATTTATTCTCCCCGCAAGGGTACCGTGGCGGAGAAGATGGAGGGGCGCATCCCCCACGAGGAGCAGGTACGGCGCTTCAGTTACCTCTCCGACGTGCAAAACGAGATCGCCCAAAGGAACAACGACGCCTTTGTGGGCAAGGTGCTCACCGTGCTTTCCGAGGGGGTCAACGAAAAAGGCATTCCCACGGGCAGAAGCTCGGGGAACAAGATCGTCACCTTCGACACCCCGGTTCCCCAGGGAACCTTCTGCAAGGTCAAGATCGACACCGCCAGACAGTACGCGCTGAGCGGAAGTGTACAAGATTAAAATACGAAAGGATAAAAACCCATGAACGAACAACTGAGAATTGCTTTGGAAAACTTTTTGAACGCCCTGCGCGACAGCGAAGAGGTGGTCAGATATCAGAACGCAAAGGCACTTTACCTCACCGACTCCAAGCTGGGCGCTTTGATCGGGGAGTATAACCTGCAAGGACAGCTCCTGCGGGACGAGGGCGGTAAGGAAGAGCGGGACGAAGCCCGTATCGCCGAGATCACCACAAAGCTTACCGAGCTGTACGACGAAATCATGGCCAACGAGACCATGGCGGATATGCAGGCGGCAGAGCAGGAGATCTCTGCCATCGTAAACGACGTAAACCGCGGAATGCAGTCCATTCTGCAGCCCGAAATGGAAGGCGGATGCAGCGGAAACTGCTCTTCCTGCTCCTCCTGCCACTAATTTCTATAAAAGGATAGGTTTTCGCTATGGCACTGTCACCCTTGATGCAACAATACAAAGAAATAAAAGCGCAATACCCCGATTGTCTTGTGATGATGCGCTTGGGCGACTTTTACGAGTTGTTTTTTGAGGATGCCAAGACGGCCTCCAACGCCCTGGAGCTGGTATTGACGGGGAGAGATTGCGGTTTGGAGGAGCGTGCGCCCATGTGCGGTGTGCCCCACCACGCCCTGGATACCTACCTGGCGAAGCTGGTGACCAAGGGCTTCCGCGTTGCCATTGTGGAACAGCTGGAGGATCCTGCCACCGCCAAGGGATTGGTGAAGCGGGGCGTTACCCGTGTGGTCACCGCAGGTACGGTGTTTGAATCCAGCATGCTCAACGAGAAGCGGAACAACTTCCTTTGTGCCGTGTACCCCGCCCCCGACGGATACGGGGTGGTGTTTGCGGATTTCTCCACGGGCGAGGTGTTCGCCACCGATATTCGGGGGGAGGATGCCAACCGCAAGCTGGCCTCCGAGACGGCGGCCTATTCCCCTTGTGAATTCTTCTTCGTGCCGGGGATGGACGAGCCTTTCTTAAACGAGCTTTCCTACCGCTATTGCGCCATGCTCACCGAGATGGAGGCGGAGGATGCGGCTGAGGACAGAGCAAGGGAGGCGTATCTTGCCCAATACGGTGCCATTTCCCCCGAGGCTACTCCCTACGCCGTTTTGGCCATGGGCAGCTTGATCAACGTTCTGCAAAACGGCAGAATGCATTGCGACCTCCGCCATTTCCGCGCCCCCAACTTCTACGAGCCGGAGCGGTATATGGGCATCGACAGCTTCTCCAGACGGAATTTGGAGCTGTGCGAGACCTTGCGGAGCAAGGATACCCGCGGCAGTCTGTTCTGGGCGGTGGATCGTACCCGCACCTCCGCAGGTGCCAGAATGCTGAGAGGCTGGCTGGAAAAGCCCTTGGTGAGCTGTGTTGCCATCCGCACCCGCCAGGACGCGGTGGAGGCCTTGACCAACGAGGCCATCCGTCGGGGCGAGCTGCGGGACTTGTTGCAGGAGACGGTGGATATTGACCGTTTGGCCACCAAATTGGTTCACGGCAGAGCCAACGCCAGAGATCTGAAGACCTTGGAACGCACCTTGAGCTTGCTCCCCCGCATTCAGGAGCTGTTGTTCTTGTATAAAAACAACCGCCTCAGCTCCTTGGCCAAGCGGATCGAGCCCCTGCCCCGGGTGGTGGAGGCCATCTCCAAGACCATTGCCGAGGATCCCGGGCTGAACGTGAAGGAAGGCGGGATCATCAAGCCGGGCTGCAACGCCGTGGTGGACGAGCTGCGGAGTATGCTGGACGACGGCAAGAGCTGGATCGCCCGCATGGAAGAAAGCGAGCGGGAACGCACCGGCATCCGCACCTTGAAAATTGGTTACAACCGCGTGTTCGGTTATTATATTGAGGTTTCCAAATCCTTCGTGGACCAGGTTCCCGAGGATTATATCCGCAAGCAGACCCTCACCACCGGGGAGCGTTACCTCACCCCCGAGCTGAAGGAGATGGAATCCCGTGTGCTTGGCGCCAAGGACAGAGACTGCGCCTTGGAATACGAGCTGTTCTGCGCATTGCGGGATTACGTGCTGGAAGTCCTGCCCAGATTGCAGGAAATTGCCGTCTCCCTGGCGGAAACGGACGTGCTTTGTTCCTTCGGGGAGATTTCTGCCGAAGCGGGCTACGTGCGCCCCGAGGTGGACGAATCGGATATCATCGATATCAAGGGAGGCAGACATCCCGTTGTGGAGCAGGTGCTTTCCGATACATACTTCGTGCCCAACGATTGCTACATGGATCGGGCACAGAGCCGTTTGCTGTTGATCACCGGCCCCAACATGGCAGGTAAATCCACCTATATGCGCCAGGTGGCGTTGATCGTGCTCCTTGCTCAGGCGGGATGCTTTGTTCCAGCCTCCTCCGCACGCATCGGCGTGGTGGATCGGATCTTCACCCGTATCGGTGCCTCCGACGACCTTGCCTCCGGAACCTCCACCTTTATGCTGGAGATGACCGAGGTGGCGGAGATCTTAAAGAACGCAACCTCCCGCAGTCTCATCGTTTACGACGAGATCGGCAGAGGTACCTCCACCTTCGACGGTATGTCCATCGCCAAGGCTGTGGCGGAGCATACCTGCAAGAAGATCGGGGCAAAAGCCTTGTTTGCTACCCATTACCACGAGCTCACCGACCTGGAACAGACCATGCCCGGGGTGATGAATTACCATATCGCCGCCAAAAAGAAGGGGAGCGACGTGCTGTTCTTACGCAAGATCGTCCGCGGTGCGGCAGACGACAGCTACGGTATCGAGGTTGCCGCTTTGGCGGGAGTGCCTTCTTCCGTGGTGAACCGCGCCAAGCAGGTGCTTGCCGAGCTTTTGGATGCAGGCATCGCGCCTCCCAAGCCCAGAGAAGAGGACGACGGCTTGATCTCCTTCGGGGATCTTTCCGCCCAGTCCGTTGCGGATAAGCTCCGCGAGACGGATCTGAACATGCTCTCC
>JAEIGA010020008.1_pt1 | contig 10203 bp, 8 predicted proteins | sample 9270691 | NCBI WGS metagenome assembly JAEIGA01 (sample SAMN17057246, study PRJNA624740) | gut metagenome | biome: biome; isolation source: fecal sample | host: Bos grunniens | place: China: Xizang | collected 2019
CCTCGAGAGCAATGCTCGCTGACGCTCTACCTCCTCGGCCACAGCCTCGGCAATAGGCCTTGAGCTGCAAACCACAATAGCCTGACTATCACGCCCGTGCTCAGCCTGCGAGAGCATATCTGCCGCCACAAAAGCCGCATCGGCCGACTCATCGGCCATCACCATCACCTCGGAAGGACCTGCCGGCATATCGATCGATGTGTTATGCGCCGCCACCATCTGCTTGGCAAGAGTTACATAGCGGTTTCCCGGGCCAAAAATCTTATCGACCTTCGGCACCGACTCCGTGCCGTATGCCATCGCCGCCACCGCCTGCGCTCCGCCCACCTTAAATACCTGCTCCACCCCGCAACGACGTGCCGCATACAATACCTCAGCAGCGACCCTGCCCTCGCGGTTAGTGGGAGTACAGAGTATAACCTTCCCGCAACCTGCAATACGTGCCGGCAAGGCCAGCATCAGTACGGTCGAGAAGAGTGGAGCCGTACCACCAGGGATATAGAGTCCTACGCGGCGAATCGCCACGGCACGCTGCACACATCTAACCCCCTCCTGCGTCTGCAGATCAACTCCCCCGGGAAGCTGGGCACGGTGGAAAGTCTCGATATTTCGTGCAGCCACCTCGATAGCGGCCTTTACCTCGTCACTCACCCTCTGCTCGGCCTGCATAAACTCATCTGCCGACACCGCAAGTGAGGCAAGCTCGACGCCATCAATCTGCTTGGCCAAAGAGTACAAGGCACTATCACCCTCCGTGCGAACACGCTCAACAATCGCTTCAACACGATCGCGGATAAGCGAATTATCCTGCTCGGCACGACGACACAGCGACGGCCACTGCTCCACTGCTGGATTTTCGTATATCTTCATCTCGGCTACGGAATTATCTTGTCTAACGTAAGCACCAGAATACCCTCGGCACCTATAGCCTTGAGCTGGCGCACCTTATCCCACAAATCGGCCGCATCGACCACCGAGTGGAGCGAACACCAACCCTCAGCCGCCAACGGCATAACGGTCGGACTGCGCATCGCAGGCAGAATCTTCACCGCCTCATCGAGCGACGAGGTGGGGATATTCATCAGCAGATATTTCTTGCCACGGCTCACGCGCTCGGACTCGATACGGAACAACAACTCGTCGAGCAACTCGCGGTCCTCAGCCGAGAGATTACGGTTAGCGATGAGCACCGCCTCCGACTCGAAGACGCGCTCGACCTCCTTCAATCCGTTCGTCACGAGCGTTCCACCCGACGAAACAATATCGAAAATCGCATCGGCAATGCCCGCCGTCGGGGCAATCTCCACCGAGCCTGTGATCACCTCCATCTCGGCCTGAACCCCCTTCTCATCGAGAAAACGTTTGAGGATGGCAGGGTAGGAAGTCGCAATTCGCTTGCCCTCGAAATACTCCACCCCCGTGTACTCCTCGCCCTTGGGAATAGCCAACGATATGCGACAACCACCAAAGCCGAGTTTCGTAACTACCTCAACATCGCACCCACGCTCAGCCACCTCGTTTAGGCCAACGATTCCCAGCGTTGCCGTTCCATTTGCCACCACCTGTGGGATGTCGTCATCACGCAAATACAACACCTCGATGGGGAAATTTGCCGCCTTGGAGAGGAATTTACGCTTCGCCGCATCAACATCAATGCCTATCTCGTGGAGCAGCTCCATACTCTGCTCATTCAATCGTCCTTTAGTCTGAATCGCTATTCGTAGCATATTGTATTGTTTTTCTCATTAAACCATCTTCCGTAGCCAAACAAAATAGGCTTACCCTGTGGAGGTAAGCCTATTATAGTACACTCGACCATACGCACGACCTACCCTATCTTTCGCAAGATATGATGATGGAGGTGGATGGTGTTGATTGTAATCATAGTTTCACTACATTGTTAATGCAAATATAACGATTTATTCTTTTCTTGCAACATATCAATGCAAAAATCGGCAATAAATTCGCATATTTTCTACATATTCATTCTTTCCGACCTACGAAAGCGGAGCCTCGCCCTGCACGTCAAGATTTACCTTGACATACTTGTAACCCAAATGGCGCAACTCGAGCGACACGCCAAGACGGAAGAATACCTTTACAACGCGAGCAAACAAGTGGAAAGCCATCACGCTCTGTGGCTCGATACCCTCCTTGCGAATCATCGTCTGAGCGGTGTTGGCAGCCTTACGGATCGCAGCCTCCAACTTCTTATTCTCCTCGCTATCGAGTTTGTAACCGACCAAACACTCAATCACATACTCGTCCAGACAATCGAATCCGCGAGGCTTGGCCATCAGCGTGTACCAATCCTCAACGTCCTTGTAATCGCCCCACGACTTATCCCACAGAACGGCAGCACCCATACCGACATAGCAAGCCCACGCAATAGCTGCAGCAGGATACTCGGCAATCTGCGGAACGGCTGCAACCATATATTCGGGAGCCGATGTTCGCCACTTCTCGTCCAGCTCCTCCACCTCGAGGATCTTGCCGTCGAGCAGCTGATCGGCCGTACACTGATCGACCAGGGTCTTCTCCAACTTCTCGGCAAACGAGGCCAAGAACTCTCTATCTTTTTCTTCCATAATATTTTAACTAAAATGTTCCGAGTTTGAAAACAATCTTCTGGCAATACATCTCACCCGCCTGGAGCACTACCGACGGGAACGAAGGCTCGTTCACTGCATTGGGATAATTCTGGCACTCGATAGCCACACCAGCATAGTCCTTGTAACGGCCGCCCGACTTGGTCAGGGGACATCCACCCTCAAGCCAGTTGCCCGTATAGACCATCGCTCCGGCCTGCGACGAGAGAATCTCCACCTTGCGGCCCGTAGCCTCGCAGCGCAACTCACCCACCTCACTCAAGATGTTGGGTTTCCAGCCATCGAGCACGAAGAAGTGGTCATAACCCTTAAAATCCTTCATATGGTTGAACTCCGAAAGCAACTCCTCGCCAAACTTACGCCACTGGGTAAAATCCTGCGGCGTACCCTTCACGTCGAGATACTCGCCCGTCGGAATCTGTGTTGAATCCATCTCCAGCACACGCGAGCAGTTAAGATGCAACTCGTGGTCAAGAATATCCTTGCCGCTACCCTCGCCTGCGAGGTTCCAGTATGTGTGGTTCGTGAGGTTCACCACCGTGGTCTTGTCGCTCTTAGCCGCAAAGGTAATCTCCAGCGCATTGTCCTCACCAAAGTAGTAACCCACCTCGACATACAACTCACCGGGATAGTTCTGCTCACCATCGGGCGATACGCGCGAGAATACCACACGATTGGTCTCCACACGGCTCTCCCAGAGCTGGTTAGCAAAACCCTTTGAGCCTCCGTGCAGGTGGTTAGGGCCATTGTTAATCTCGAGCGAATACTCCACGCCCTCGATTGTCATCTTACCTCGCGCGATACGGTTAGCCACTCGGCCAACACTCTTGCCGCTTGCTGCGCCATCGCCGGAGTAGCTCATCGGATCCTTGTAACCAAGCACGATATCGTCAATGTTGCCATCGCGGTCGGGTGATTTAACCGACACAATCGCTGCACCAATGTTACATACCTGCACCTCGCAACCGTTATCATTACGCAGGGTATAGATTACGATAGCCTCGCCCTCGGGCGTAGCACCCCAAATATGCTGCAGAATCTCCATTACTCCAAAGGTTTAAGGTTTTCGAGGATATAATCAATTCGCTTCAAGCACTCCTCCTTACCGATAAATGCCGTTACGTCGTACATACCCGGGCCCTTGCCAGCGCCCACCAATGCCAAGCGCAACGTATTCATAATCTGACCCATACCGTAGCCCTTCTCCTGAATCCAGGCACCCACAACAGCCTCGGTATTCTCCAGCGAGAAGTCGTCGATTGAGGCCAACACCTCACGCACCTCCTTCAGACGTGCAGGATTCTCGCCCTTCCAATACTTCTTCATCTGCTTCTCCTCATACTGCGTGGGAGCTACGAAGAAATAGGAGGTCAAATCCCACAAATCGGTAATGAACGACGCGCGCTCCTTCATAATGCCAGCCGCCTTACCAGCCAACTCATCCGAGGTCTCCACGCCATTCGCACGCAGGATAGGCTGGAACAACTCGGCCAACTCAGCATCAGTCTTGTGGTGCATATACTGCGCATTGAACCACTTAGCCTTATCGGGCTGGAAACGTGCGCCAGCCTTCGACACGCGGTCCAACGAGAATGAATCAATCAACTCCTGCATCGTGAAGAGCTCCTGCTCCGTTCCGGGATTCCAACCCAGCAGAGCCAACATATTTACGAACGCCTCCGCAAAGTAACCATCCTCACGATAGCCGTGCGCAGTCTCACCCGTAGGCGAAGTCCAGAACAGGGGGAATACGGGGAAACCCATCTTGTCGCCATCGCGCTTCGAGAGCTTACCACCACCCGTAGGCTTCAGCAGCAGGGGCAGGTGAGCAAACTGCGGCTGCGTATCAGTCCAGCCGAAGGCACGATACAGCAGATAGTGCAACGGCAACGAGGGCAACCACTCCTCGCCACGAATAACGTGCGAGATCTCCATCAGGTGGTCATCGACGATGTTTGCCAAGTGATATGTCGGCAACTGATCAGCGCTCTTGTAGAGCACCTTATCATCCAGCGTCGAGGTGTTCACCTTGACGTGGCCGCGAATCAGGTCATCCATCTCGACAATCTCATTCTCAGGCATCTTAAAACGCACAACCCATATATCGCCGCGAGCTATACGCTCCTCAACTTCCTCTTTCGAGAGCGATAGCGATGTGGGCAACTTCTCACGAACGGTGTAGTTGTAGGCAAAGGTCTGACCTGCAGCCTCAGCCTCCTTACGCAACGCATCCAACTCCTCCGCCGTATCAAATGCATAGTATGCCCAGCCAGCCTCAACGAGCTGCTTTGCATACTTGAGATAAATCTCCTTGCGCTCGCTCTGACGATAGGGAGCGTGGGGTCCGCCAACGCCAACACCCTCGTCGATCTCGATGCCGCACCACTTCAGCGACTCGATGATATACTCCTCCGCTCCGGGCACGAAGCGCTGCGAGTCGGTATCCTCGATACGAAGAATCATCTTACCACCGTGACGACGTGCAAACAAATAGTTATAAAGTGCAGTACGCACACCACCCATATGAAGGGGCCCCGTAGGCGACGGAGCAAAACGCACACGAACTTCTCTTGACATAATTTTATTTTTTTTGTTTCTTATTTATTTTTCTTCTCTTTTATCTTCAACCAAGCTGCAAACACAAGTGCCACAACGAAATAGGCCGCAGTATAAACCAACATAGCACGACTAAATCCGTGAGTAGCCGGCCACTCGCCCTGCAACCAGGTATTAACACTTACTGCCACCAAAACCGCCAACAGGAAAAACAACGCCATCGCAATCTGGTGATTCTTCTTGTTGCGCTCAATCACAGGCATAGGCCACAAAAACAGCAGAAACCACAATGTGATGGTCCACGCCCACATTGTCCAATATACAAGATTATTAAGATTGAGCGTTGCAATAGTCAGCGCAACAGCCACTGCGGCACAAACGCCCGCCGCAATCTGGAACTTTCTCCAAATCTCCATAAATTGTTAATTTATAGTTTTACTGTTTTGAAATCAATACTCCTCTCTTAACCGCCTATAGCGCACAAGGCAAATGTTTTACACATTGAAGAGGAAGTGCATAATATCACCATCCTGCACGATGTACTCCTTACCCTCGATACCAATCTTACCCACATCACGGCAAGCCTTCTCCGAGCCGAGCACAACATAATCGTCATATTTGATAACCTCAGCACGAATGAATCCGCGCTCAAAGTCGGTGTGAATGATACCTGCCGTCTGCGGCGCCTTCATACCCTTAACAAAGGTCCACGCACGACTCTCGTCAGCACCCGTGGTAAAGAATGTCTGGAGGTTGAGCAACTTGTATGCCGCCTTGATAAGACGAGCCACGCCCGACTCCTCAAGACCCATATCCTGGAGGAACATCTGACGCTCCTCGTAGTCCTCCAACTCGGCGATGTCAGCCTCGGTAGCCGCTGCCACGATAAGCATCTCGGCGTTCTCGTCGGCGATAGCGGCCTTCACAGCCTCGGTGTGAGCATTGCCCGATACGGCGCTCGCCTCATCGACATTGCAGACATACAACACTGGCTTGTCGGTCAAGAGATTGAGGTCGGCAACCAACTTGCGCTCCTCCTTGTCAGTCTCGACGGTACGAGCCGAGCGACCCTGCTCCAGCGCCTCCTTGAACTGCACGAGAAGGTCGTAACGGCGCTTCGCGTTCTTGTCGCCAGCGGCAGCCTGCTTCTGGCACTTGCCGATGTTGTTCTCAACGGTCTCAAGGTCCTTCAACTGAAGTTCGGTGTCGATGATGCCCTTGTCACGCACTGGGTCGATAGAGCCATCGACATGGGTGATGTTGCCATTATCGAAGCAACGCAAGACATGGATAATTGCGTTTGTGTTGCGGATATTACCGAGGAACTTGTTGCCAAGACCCTCGCCCTTTGATGCACCCTTCACAAGACCTGCGATATCAACGATTTCGATTGTTGTAGGGATGACCTTCTTGGGATTATCAATCTCAGCGAGTTTCACCAAGCGCTCGTCGGGTACGGTGATAACGCCCACATTAGGCTCGATTGTACAGAAAGGGAAGTTTGCTGCCTGCGCCTTTGCGTTAGAGAGGCAGTTGAAAAGAGTTGATTTACCGACATTTGGCAAACCGACTATACCACATTGTAGTGCCATTTAATTATCTTTTGTAAAGTTTATACTTATATTATTTGACAAATGTAGTGATTTTTCATAAGATGAGAGCATTTTTTCTCCACTTTTTTGCGCTTTTCGGGTGGAGTTTTTCTTCGGGCGTGATTTGGTGGGCGAAAATTTTGGAAATCCCGATTTTTTAGTTATATTTGCAGTATCGAATCCGAAAGAAAATCAAAAGATAATTTTTTATTTAACCCGCATGCAGAAGGTGTACTTTATTGGGGCGTTTTTGCGCGCTGATGAAGGGCATATTCTGTCGCATAAATTTGTTCTTTTTATGTATTACGATTCATCGCCACCGCCCGCAATTTAGGGCTTGGCAAAAGTTAAACATTCAGGAGATAGAAATTCAAAAAATGACAGATCGGTTGGTCAGTTTGGCCCTCTGAACTGGGCGTTCTTTGACATTTTTGAGCCTGAACAGAAAAACGATTAAAAATTGATTTTCTGATAGTTATGAATTTTCTATTGTTTAACTTTTAATATTTTTGATTATGAATCGTAACATTCAAAATTCCGTCTCAACAGAGGTTGAGAACAACGCTGTTTACTACGCCCGCGTGGCTTCTACCGAGGGCTGCGAGGTAAAGATTTACCGCTACGGCATCGACGAGCAGTGCCGCCTGATGATGGGTGAGATTTCTGCCGAGCGCGACGCACTCCGCAGAGCGGTTTTACAGTACCAACTGGTGCTGTTTATCAGGGAGCATCTGGGCGACTATTCGGGCAACCGACAGACCCTGCTCGACCTTGCCGCCGAGCAGATTTGCAGGGCGCTGCATACGGTGGAGGCTACCATCATTTTGGTGGAGCGCAGCCTGCGTTACTCGCAGCGCGCCATCCGCTCGATTGAGCAGGAGTACAAGGCGGCGCTCACGCCTTGCAGCACACCCCAAAAGAGGACGGAGGGCGTGGTCTATTCAACAGATAGTCAGCAACATCTGGAGAAGCGACTCCCAGCCGAGGTGAGGGCAAACCTCACCGCCCTGCGCGAGAAGGTGAAGTTGCGTAAAAGGCAGTTTAACGCCTACCGCAAGGTCTGCCCACTCCACCTCGCCGAGGAGATTGTTCGCACGGCGGAGGTGTTTGAGGGGATGGGCTATCCGTTCTAAATTTCGGGCGCGGTGACGGGTGGGAACATCCAACCGCGACATATAGATTGACTGCCGACCTGCGGGTTGGCAGTTTTTTTATTTTATATTCACCTGTGAGCAGCAGAATTGCATAAAAAGAGGGTTTTTCAGGCTAGCGAAAATCGAGAAAGCGGAGTTTACTTGGCGTAAAAGAGCATTTTGAGAGTGAGTGTAACGCAAAAAACACCTTTTTAGGCGATTCTTTTCTTGCAATAAATATGAATATTTATTACATTTGCGCTTTGTATGCCCTCGCCAGAGGTCAATACGGGAAAGTTAGGTAAAAAAAGAAAAGACAGATAAGTTATGTTAAGTAGAAAAGTTGCAGCACAGTTGCGCGATTATGAGACTCCGTTCTATCTCTATGATATCAACCTGCTACGCCAGACTCTTGAGAGCGTAGTGTATGAGTCTAACAAATACAATTACAAGGTCCACTACGCCATCAAGGCGAACAACGATGACTACCTCCTGGAGATTATCAAGGAGTACGGCATCGGCATCGACTGCGCCAGCGGTAACGAGGTGCGTAAGGCTATTGAGATGGGCTTCGACCCAAAGACCGTAGTATATGCGGGCGTGGGTAAGCGCGACAAGGAGATTCGCTATGCCATTGAGCAGCAGATTCTTGCAATCAACTGCGAGTCTATTGAGGAGTTGCAGGTGGTAAACCAGATTGCGGGCGAGTTGGGCGTAAAGGCTGATGTTGGCCTGCGCGTAAACCCAGATATTGACCCAAAGACAAACCGTTGTATCGACACAGGTCAGGCAGATAGTAAGTTCGGTATCTCTTACGATGAGATTTTGGAGAATGTGGACCTTATCAAGTCGTTGGAGAACATCAACATCATCGGCATACATATCCACATCGGCTCGCAGATTCGTGAGTTGCATGTCTTCGAGAATATGTGTAACAAGGCAAACGCCATCGTTGAGAAGTTGGAGTCACTCGGTTTCTCATTCCGTATGGTGGATGTAGGCGGTGGCCTGGGTATCAACTACGATGTACCAGAGAATGAGCCTATTCCAAACTTTGCTTCGTTGTTTGCTATCGTTCACGAGTATCTGAATGTAGAGGGCAAGGAGGTACACTTCGAGTTCGGCCGCTCAATCGTGGGCGAGTGCGGCGAGTTGATTACAAGCGTGCTCTACAACAAGACCACTGCGACTGGTCGTCGTCTGCTGATTATCGACGCAAGTATGACTGAACTTATCCGTCCAATGCTCTACGGCTCGTACCACAACATCGAGAACATCACCTCGACAGAGGAAGTTTGCAAGAAGTACACCGTGGTGGGTACGGCGTGCGAATCGACAGATGTGTTCGACGAGAATGTGAGCCTGAAGAAGAGCATGCGCGGCGATTTGCTCTCAATCAAGTCGGCGGGTGCTTATGGTCGTTCTATGGCGTCACAGTACAATATGCACGACCTGCCAAAGGCGGTTTACAGCGATAAGTTGCAGACAAAATAGTTTTCCATCTGGCAATATTCAGGCGATGAACCGAAAGGAGTTTATGAAGGTGGCGGCCGCCTCGGTGGTGGCAATGGGTGCCCAGAGCGCGGGGTCTGACCTCTTCGCGGCGCCCGTACGCGGTAAGAGAGCGCAGAGCGAGGGTATCGCAGTGCGTTTTCTCGGCACGGGAGCGGCAGACTGGAAGGGGCGCGACGAGCGAGGTGAGCATCGCCGTTTGTCGAGCATCCTCATGGAGGGTCACATCCTGATTGACTTCACGGCCTCTTGCCTTGATATGCTGGAGGATTATCAGCCCGACACCATCTTCTACACCCACTCGCACGGCGACCACTACAATCCAGCGGCGGCGTTGCAGGCGGGCGTTAAAAAGGTCTATTTGAGTCAGACCTGGTATGACATCGCAAAGCGCGAGTTTGCCGCTGCGGCACGCAAGCAGGGCGCGGAGATGCCGACCATCGTTCCGCTCTATGTGGGTCAGGCTGTGGAGGTTGGCGACCTAATCATCACCCCACTGCCAGCGAGTCACGCCACGAACAACACCTTCGAGCAGGCGCTCATCTACCTCATTGAAAAGGCGGGTGCGAGGTTGATTTACGCAACCGATACAGGAGGTATTCCCGCCGTCGCAGCACGCCTTGCGGGCATCGACGCGCACGAGAAGGGAGAGCCCATCACAGCCCTCATTATGGAGGCAACGATGGGCACTGACCACGACGATGATTACCGGATGTTCACACACACCAGCGTCGGCGGAGTGGCACGCATTGTGAAGGTATTGGAAAAGACAAAGCGCTATGCGCCACCCGCAGGGCAGCC
>JAEIGA010020009.1_pt1 | contig 10202 bp, 10 predicted proteins | sample 9270691 | NCBI WGS metagenome assembly JAEIGA01 (sample SAMN17057246, study PRJNA624740) | gut metagenome | biome: biome; isolation source: fecal sample | host: Bos grunniens | place: China: Xizang | collected 2019
AAATGGTTCCATTCCAGGATATATACTTCCTACTTCTATATCAAATTTTTGCATCAATTCATTTTCATTACCATCAAAAGAAACATTCCAAGCTACTACACTAGCACTTATAGAACTATCTACTTTTGTAGCATAAATAAACCATGCTGTTGTATTAGCAGATAACAATATGATTAGCAACAAAATTGTTCTTAATTTTGATTTTTTTAAAATTCGTTTTATTATTTCAAAAACAATATTATTATTTTTCTTCATTTTCCTTTTCCTTTTTGCCAGCATTTATAAAGTCTAATATTTCAAAAAATATTAAAAATACAAACGGAATGAAAACTAGGATAAAAAATGACACAGTATTATTTATAAGCTTACTTATGAAACTTAAAATATATGATTTATAAATAACCTTACCAATTATTTGACTTTCTTCTATTTGAGGATCATCTAAATCATTATTAACACCCTTTGTTACAAATTTATAATTTCCGGAAGAATTAACTCGTGAAATAACTCTATGAGTAACTATTTTATTTTTAAAAGCTCCTTCTTTCCCATTATAAACAATATCGTCCCCTACCAAAATATCTTTAGCTGCGACTTCTTTACTTATTATCATATCTCCAACTTCATATACTGGTTCCATACTTCCTGTTACTATTGTAAATATTCTTATTCCACCAATAGAAAAATCATTATTAGTAACCCTTTGAACCACAATAATTAAAATTAGACAAATAAGAAAAATAGTAATTAAAGTTTTAACTATATTTTTTAAAAATCTTAAAAATTTATTTTCTGATAATTTTTTAAACATATTACCACCCTTACAAATTAATATTTTTTACTTTATCTAAATACTTATCAATACTTACTCTAAACTTATCTTGTATTTCTTTTTCACTGGCTATTCTTTTGAATTTTATCTGAGAAAATTGATTAGAAATTATTTCTTTTAATTGTTCCTCAGATAAATTTTCATTTAGATCCATCATCTTTTCAACCATCGAACCTGCTAATTTTTCAGATAAATTTTCTTTCATTTCTTTGGTTTCATCATTATTAACTTCATTTAATGCTAAATACCCCAACATGAAAATTTCATCAAAATATTGTCTTAAAGTATCATCTTCTCTAATGACTTTGTTTTTCTTATCTTGTTTTACATCATCATCTATATGTTGTTGTAAATAATCCCATAATTTTGTTGCATATTGAAAGTTAACATTCTTCATTATTAAGTTTGTTTTTTTAATTGGAGAAGTTACTAATGCAATATGTTTTTTTTCTATAGTTCTATATACATCATTATGAGTTAATGCATTTATTTTTTGTTCTAAAGCTTCAATTCTTTCTTGAATATCTTCATTAGATTTTTCATTATTTATATTTAATTTTGATTCTAAATGCATATTAATATTTATTTTCTCTTTACCTATATTAGCTGATGAAATATATTCCAAATTCTTATTATCCTTTAAGGAAGAAGTAGTTATTTCATTTCTTTTTTTTCTTGAAATATATGATTTCATATTTTGAATCAAACTATAAATAAATCTATTTTCATATGTATCATAACTTTCTTCTTTATTTATATTAAGAATTTTAGAGGGTCTTACATCACCTGTTTTTTCGTTGATATCTTGAATTAAATTTGTGTTTCTAGATAGATGTTTAATACTTTCCACAGTTACTCTTCTAGCTAATTCTACCTTTATAACATCTTCCTCATTTATGATAAATCTGTTTGGATTTCTTAAAATATTATCTATATAACGGACTGTATCTTCCATTATATCTATCCACTCATAATTAGTTTCTACTTTATCATAATCTACTTTAACACTTAATATAGAATTGTTTCTTTTACTAAAAGAATTTATTTTTTTTTCATCTATATCATCACATAAATCAAAAACTTTTAAATTTGTCATAATATCAACATCCTATGCTAGTTTTTTTAATCTTAATAAGTATTCCTTACATTCTTTCATTTTATCGTTACCAAATGTTTTATCTAAAAATTCAATATAACCATCTATTTCATCTCTTATATATGAAATATTTAATTGTTCAAATTTTCTTAATATTTTTCTTGCAACGAAATAGTCAACCCCTGAAATTTCGTCTCCACCACAAGCTACGTATACTGGCACAAATTTTTTCATATGTGCCACAATTCTGTTCCCAAACGCAATTCTAAAATGTTGAATAACATAATCATCCATTTGTTCAATCTTATCTAATGTAGATTGAGATAATTCATTTTGAGCAATTGCATCTTTAAATAATTGATTTAAATATGAGAAATTAATATCTTGCGCATCAGTTTCAATAGGCTCAAAAACTTCACCCTTATCATTTATATCAATTGGCATAGCACGGTCATATACCTTATCTGTTACCATAAATGTAGAGTCGTCATTGTTTATTGTTCCAATGTACCACATATTTGTAGGCACTTTTAATTTACCTTCAATAATTTTTTTTGGGTCACTTTTCCATACACTAGGTACTAATTCAATTATCCATTCATCTGTATTAGGCATTTCAAGAATAGATAACATTTCTGCAAAGTAATACTCTACTCTCGAAATATTCATTTCATCTAATATTACTGTATATATATCATCAGTATATCCTGCCATATACATTTCTTTTAAAACTTCTGTTTCATTAAATTTCTTTGTAAATTCGTTAAAGTAACCAAATAATTCAGTTCTATCACGCCATGATGGTTGTACTGATGCAACACATGAATCATGTTTTAAAAATTTTCCCCAAGCGTAAGCTAAAGATGTTTTACCGGTACCAGATATACCTTGTAAAATAATTAACTTAGTTGAAGCTATAGCAGATATAAATAATCTTATCATTTCAGTTTTATAATATAATTTTAGTTTAGATGCAGCAAAATTTCTGAAATTTTCTACTAATTCTTCTAATGTAAAATTGTTATTATAATTTTGAATCTTATAATTTTCAAATTGTTCATCTATCATAGCTAATTTAGAGAATCTAGAATCATTATTTGGATCAACTTTAGATTCCTCTGAAGTACTTACTTCTTCTTCAGCTGATTCTCCAGGTTTTAATCCTAACTGAGAAACTTTCATCGATAAAATATCTTGTTTTTCCTTCATTAAATTAGATACCTCTTGATTTAATGTCGAAACTTCTTCTAGTAATGATTCTTGTTCAACAACTGTTTTTCTAAATCTTATGTATTTTTTCACCAAAGTAATTATTAAAAATATTATTCCAATAATTAATGCTAGAACTAATAACAAAGAAATTATTACTAAAACCCATTCCCCCGCTGAAAAATCTTGTTTATAAAAACCGATTATTTCTATATAAGATTTTATATTAAACATTTCTTTTATAGCATTAAAAATAGAAACAAATACTTCAATAATACCACTAAAAAATTGAGCTAATATTTCATATAAAAACTTCATAAATGTATTCATACTACACCTCTTTTACTAATAAATACTTAAATAAATTGATATAAGAATCTTCTTTATAATTTTCATCTTTTATTAATGCAAAATTATATCCTTTATTAATTAATTTAAAAATATCATCTTTATTATTTAAAAAATCAGTATAACTAATTTTAAAACATAATTTTTCCTTTGTTATATCATTATCTATTATTTTTAATAATCTATTTATTTTTTCTTTTTTATCAAACAAAGAAACATTAAAATCTATTAAATAATTCGTAGAATAATCATAATTAATTATTTCCTCTAATATTTTAATATTTATTAAATTGTATTCAATAAATAATTTATCTTCTGCTATAATTCCAGAATTATATACTTTATTAATAACTTTAGAACTATATAAATCCGGCATTTTTACATTATGGTTTATACTTATATCAAATAAATTCTTTTTCTTTGTTAACTTATATTCTAAATAAAAATCATTAGATTCAAATGCCTTTATATAATCTTTTTTTATTTTATTATACATCTTATAATCTTTAGAAAATTCAAGCGGTTCTTCAATATTGTATTTTTGTTTTCTTAAACCACACAATAATTTTTCAACTCTATTAACTTCATTATTTTCTATATCTGTATCTAAAAATATTAAATAATTAAAAATATCTTCCATAAATTCTATATTTTTAATTTTATTTTCATTTGTTTCCTTTAATTCTTTTATTTTATTTTTTACATAATAATTAATTGTTGTAGTAACATTACCTTTAGAAGGATATCTATTATAATATCTTACAGAAATATACTCATTAACTAATGTATCAAATATTGATGCTACATAATATTTATCTAAAACTTGTTTGCCAAAAAAAACAAATTGTTCTTTGATAAAATCAGTATATTTTTCTATAACATTATTCATATTTTCCCTCCTATTCAAATTTAACATTAACTATAGAGTCATTACTTTCATATGGATAAGAGTAATCTTTTGTAGAATCTACTTTATAAAATTTAACCCTTGATGACGAAAGTGCATCAACCTCAAATTTTAATGAATTAATATATTTATTGCCTTCTATATCTACAGTAGTAGTACTCAATGCATTTAAATATTCTTTAGAAGTCATATCAAGTAATACTTTATTAGGATCAAATTCAATAGTTATAATTGCTGATGCAAAGTTTTTTTTCATATCTTCACTTAATGATTGATATGTTGAAACATCTATTTTATCTCCTACTTTATATTTATCAATTTTTTTTCGTGCTATATAATAATCCAAAGTATTTGTTATAGCGGTTTCAAAATAAGTACTCATTGGTTCATCTAAAATTTCATAGGATAAACCAATCTTGCCTACTGCTACATTGAATTCTCCTTTTAATTTCTTTTTATAAGGAGAAATCGATGTTACCTCAACGTTTATTTTTGCTTTTTCCCCATCTTTCAATGTTTTCTTAGGTGTTATAGTAACTGTAAAAGAATCAGTATGATTTGAAGCAAAAATAATCCCGCTTGTTTTATTTATATCACAATAAACATTTGGAGAACACGAATACTTAATAGTATATTCGATATCACTTTTTGCAAAAACATTATTATTCTTATAACTATCTAAATTAAAAGTAACATCATAACTTTCTAAACCAGACCAATTTTCAACTTGATATACAATCCCATTTTCCGCTAATTTATCAGCATTAAAATAAAAATCCTTACTAGCCAAATAATGATTTCTTATTTCTTTACCAACGTATCGTCCAAATGTAGGTATAATTATTAATAGTATTAAAAAAAGTAATGAAATTGTTATAATTCTTCTTTTTTTCATCATTTAACACCCTTTTCTAACACCTATATTCCTATATCATACCAAATATAATTATATTATATTTTGAAGTCAAAGTAAAGAAAATTAAACTATTAAAAACATATTAAATAATTAAAAAAATTAACTAAATTATTTAGTTAATTCATTAGATATTTTAGCAAATTCTTCAATAGTAATATTTTCTGCTCTCACACTTAAATCTTTACCAAATGTTTTTAAAACCCCTTCAACTTTTTCTAAATTATATCCTTTTAAATTATTTTTTAATGTTTTTCTTTTTTGAGAAAAAGATTGTTTTACCAAATCAAAAAATAGTTTTTCATTATCAACATGAACGCTTTCTTTTTTTCTTTCAAAATACACAACTGCACTATCTACATTTGGTTTAGGATAAAATACATTTCTTGAAACAACAAAAGCCTTTTTTATATTAAAATAATAATTTAAAAAAATAGTTAATGAATTATAGTTTTTGCTTCCAACCGTAGCAGAAAATCTATCAGCAACTTCATTTTGTACCATTACTATAATTTTAGATACATTTACTTTTTGTTCAATAAAACTAGTAATTATAGGAGTTGTTATATAATAAGGTAAATTAGCAACAACTATTATTTCATCATAATTAAACTCCTTCAAATCTTCATTTATATTTCTTTTTAAGAAGTCATCAAATATTATTTTTATATTGCTGTAGCTACCTAATATTTCTTTTAATGGTTCTTTCAAGGTATTATCTACTTCATAACCTATTACAAAACCAGCTTTTTCTGCTAACTTTTTAGTTAAAGCAGCAGCTCCTACGCCTATTTCAATAACTAAAGTTTTCTCAGTTATATTACCTAAGCTTACAATATTATTTAAAATATTATTATCTAGCAAAAAATTTTGACCAAACTTTTTCTTAAAAACAAAACTATTTTTATTTAATATTTCTTTTGTATTCATACTATCTCCTATATACTAAAAAACAAATATAGCTAAGATATTTGTTTATTTTTTTAAAGCTTTATAATGTGAATTTACTTTTTCAGCCCATGTTGGCGATGCTGCATATTTTTTATGCATTTGTTCTGGCGTCAATAAACCTTTCTTATAGTAATTTCTATATACCATATTAACAAAACTTGTTAGACCATGTTCTACTGAATCATATTCACATAATTTACCAGAGCACATTATTCCACCATAATTATATCTTGTTATTGCTGCATTACTTGTTCCAAATGCTGTTTCATGAACAGATATAGCAGCTAATAAATATGGATCCATTCCTTTTTCCATACATAACTTAGCAAAATATTCTCCAGTACCTTTTAAAGAACCTTTAAATTTTTTATTTAATTTTTTTCCAACTTGGCTAACTGATTCACCATTATAACTTAATGCAGCAACCGATGCTGAATACTTACTAGAATCAAACGTTTTACTTGCTGTTGAAACAGTTATAGTTTTATTACCTTTTATAGTAAATAATATACCCGTTGTAGAAAAACTTACAAACACTATTAAACTTACAATTAAAAGCTTCAAGCTTTTTTTGAGTTTACTTGTTAATTGTTTCACATTTCACCTCTAGATCTATTACAATCTAACAAATATACTAGCATAAATGCCACTATAAGTCAAATTTTGAAACTACAGAAGTACCTGTTATTTGGACAACCTCATCATAAGTTATACCTTTAATTTCTGATATTTTTTTAGCTACTTCTTCTACATACATTGGTTTATTTTGTTTACCTCTAAATGGTTCTGGAGCTAAATAAGGGCTATCTGTTTCTAAAGCTATATTCTCTAAATCAATATTAGAAACAACCTCTTTAATTTCTTTAGCATTTTTAAAGGTAACAACACCACCAACACCTATTAAAAATCCTATTTTTACAAATTCTCTTGCCATTTCTATACTACCACTATAACAGTGCATAATACCTGTTACATTATATTCCTTCAATAAATTATATGTATCATTAATAGATTTTCTACTATGAACTATCACAGGCTTATTATACTCTTTAGCTATTTTTAACATACTTTCAAATACATATTTTTGTTTTTCTTTAGTTTCTGTTGTCCAATAATAATCTAAACCTATTTCGCCTATTGCAACTACTTTATCATTTAAGCATAGTTTTTCAATAGATTTTATTGTATCTTCATCAACATCAATGACAGATTCAGGGCCTAATCCTACTGCAGCATAAACATTATCATATTTTAAAGCCAGCTCTACAGCTTCCATACTACTTTTTAAATCTATCCCATTAATAATAATTTTATCAATATTACTTTTAAAAGTTTCATCAATTATTTCATTTACATTGTCATATTCGCTCGATAAAACATGACAATGAGTATCTATTAACATTTATATCACCAAAAAAATTATACCATACTACTGGTATAATTTTATAATTAAAAATTTAATAAATAAAACTAATACAATGCAAAAATAAAATGCATCTATCATTAATCCACTTTCTAAATATGTCATTCCCACTAAAAACAACATTGTTAAGAAAAAAGCGATTTTACAGCAAAAACTTTTTCTTTGTTCTTTTATATCGTCATGGTGCATAATCTTCTATTCCTTTCATTAAGTTTTTACTGCAAGCACAACATTTCAAAATATATCATAATTAAACTATCATGTAAATAGATATGACGATATAAGTCATGATTAGACAAAATTTTACATTTTATTAACTTTCAAAATGTTTTTCTAAAAATGCTGTGGAAAACTTTATTAAATCTTCTTCACATTTATTTTGAGTATATTCAATAATTAAATAACCTATTAAATCTCCATTTGGTCTTAACGAATATATATCATATTCATTATTGATTTCATAATTATCAGTAAGTTTCAATTTAGTTTTATTTTGATTTAAATCAATATATTTATTTAAATCTATATTGTTTAATTCCTCTTTATTTGAATATAATACCTTATTTTGATCTGTTAAAAAAACATTGCAACTTATTTTTTTTGATAGAAAATTAACAAAATTGCTTAAAAATCTATTATTTTCATCAATAAAAGAATGTTTTTTTAACGAAATAACATCATTTTCATCAATATATATATCCATAAATTCACCGCATTTAATATGCAAGTTTTTTCTAATTTCCTTTGGTATAACAATTCTTCCTAATTCATCTATTCTACGCGTAATTCCTGTTTTTTTCATGCAATTCTCCTCACATTTTTAGAATGCATAAAATAATGAAAATTATTCAATAACATCAATCATTTTTATCATATAATTAATAAAATGTTCATCTAAATTTTTTAGATCTAATATAACCTTTAAAATTTGATTATTATATTGTACAGAAAAATTACTTGTTATATTAAATAAATTAACTAATAAATCTGTACCATTAATACTTTGGGATTTTTCTTTTGAAAAATAAGTTATTATTCTATTTGGCATTTGTTCTATTTTCAAAACATCTTTTTGTTTTGCAATAACTTCAAATAATTCTTCTTTCATATAAACTATAATATCTTCATCAAGTTTACCAAATCTATCTTCTAATTCTTCTTTTACTTCTTCAAATTTCAAATAAGAATCTATTGTATTTATTTTTTTATGAATTTCTATTTTTAAATCCCCACTATCAGCATATTTTTCACTGATGTGCGTTGAAACTTGTAATAAAGGTTTTTCATCTAATATAAGTTTTTCTTCTTCTGTTATATTACCTTTAAGTCTTTCTACTTCTTCATTTAATATTTTTAAATATAAATCATACCCTACTGCATCAATAAAACCTGATTGTTCAGACCCTAAAATATTACCTGCACCTCTTATTGATAAATCCCTGACTGCAAGTGCATAACCGCTTCCTAATTCTGTAAATTCTTTTATTGCATCAAGTCTTTTTTTTGCAATATCATTTAATTCTTTGTTTTTATTATACATTAAATATGCATATGCGATATTTTTTCCTCTACCTATTCTACCTCTTATTTGATATAACTGACTCAAGCCAAAATAATCAGAATCTAAAACGATTAAAGTATTAGCATTTTCAATATCTATTCCTGTTTCTATTATAGTGGTACAAATTAACACATTAAAATCATTAGAAATAAATTTATCCATTGTATCTTCTATTTCAGTTTTATTCATTTGACCATGTATATAATTTATATCAGCTTCAGGCACTAATTTCTTTATTCTTTGCATCATTTGTTCGATATTAGATACATTATTATACAAAATAAATACTTGTCCTTCTCTTGATAATTCTTTATATATAGCATCTTTTATAACCTGATCATTTTCTCTTAATACATAAGTTTGTATTGGGTTTCTAAATGCTGGTGGGGTTTCTATTAACGATAATCCTCTAACGCCCGATAATGACATTTGAAGAGTTCTTGGTATTGGAGTAGCTGATAATGTTAAAACATCAATATTTTTTTGAAGTTCTTTTATTTTTTCTTTATGCGTAACTCCAAATCTTTGTTCTTCATCTATTACTAATAAACCTAAATCTTTATATACTATTTCTTTACTCAATAAGCTGTGTGTTCCTATTATTAAATCTGTCTTACCTGATTTAATATTTTTTAATATTTCTTCTTTTTTCTTTGGAGTTATAAATCTATTAATAACTTCTATATTAATTCCATATCCCAAAAATCTTTCTTTTGCGTTTTCATAATGTTGTTTTGATAATATTGTTGTAGGGCATAAAAAAGCAACTTGTTTTCCTGATTTTATAGCTTTAAATATTGCTCTAAAAGCAACTTCTGTTTTACCATATCCAACATCCCCACATAATAATCTATCCATTGGATAGGGCATTTGCATATCTTCTTTTATATCATTTATTGCTCTTATTTGATCAGGCGTTGGTTCATACATAAAGCTTTGTTCAAAATCAAATTGTTCTTCAT
>JAEIGA010020010.1_pt1 | contig 10202 bp, 2 predicted proteins | sample 9270691 | NCBI WGS metagenome assembly JAEIGA01 (sample SAMN17057246, study PRJNA624740) | gut metagenome | biome: biome; isolation source: fecal sample | host: Bos grunniens | place: China: Xizang | collected 2019
ACTGAAACAGGGTATACTATAAGTAATTGGGATAGCACGTTTAATTATACGTTTTCAGGACGAACAGATTATGTTACAGAAAATTATTTCCTTTTATTTAACCAAACAGCAACAGGGTATACTGTTAACACTATACGAAAATATCTTGACGAACACACTAAAGAATATGATTTATATAAAGATGTGCGAAATAATGCATTAGGTTTTAAAATTAACGATGATGGCAGCATAAGCTACCGTTATTTGATTTTAGACTGTGATGCCGAAAATAATATGAGTGTAATTGAGGAGACATCTAAACCTTATTTAGTGAAAAAAGACGAATGGAATAACATTCATATTAAAATTAGATTATTAGATTATGATAATTCTGAATGTTATGTAAGTAGGGGTAAAGGTACGATTAAAATATACATATACGTTGATGGGTGCCTCAAGTTAATAAGTAAGGAATTACCTGAATTTGTATTTAAACCTTTAGATGATGTGACAGAAAAACAAGAGGGTGTACCGTTTAATATCTCACTTGGAGGAGGTTCACAGGGATTGATAGATATGATAGATATTGATTATTATCGCAAATTTGAATATGTATTGCCAATTGAACAAAATTTTGCGGGAACATTTATAGGTGATATATCTTCGTTTAAATTCTATGATTATCCCGTTAGTTTTTACGCAATCAAAACATTAAATGAAAGAAATTTACTATAACTTTTGGTTTTCAAAAACTATTTATGAAAAATAATAAATCAAATAAATATAACATAGTATGACTTTAGATAATTTAAAGACACCTTCACAAGGTAAAAAAATTATATACTATAAGTTAGATTCCCCTTACACTGAGGATTATACTAAAAATTGTGGTCTTCAGGGTAATGAAATTGATTCCAATTTCTTTAATCTAAAAGAGATGGATATAATTTCAGTTGATTGGGATGCAACTAAAAAAGAACTTGTTTTAACTAGAGTTAACGGAGAGGAACTTAGAGTTAAAGATTTATATGAGAACATTGAAAAGGATTTTAAAACCTTTGAATTCTCTTATGATTCAAATTTAGGTATACTTTCTATCGTAACTCCCGTGGGAAAACAAGAAATTAAAGGTTTTTTTGTTGAGGACAAGATAACCGTAGCAAATGATGCTACTTTAGTTGGTGGAGGGTGTTTATCAAATCCATTGGGTATAGCACCTACATTCCAAACAGGTACATATAAACCCGTAAAGAATATTATTGACACCCCTAAAGGTGAAACACCAGAAAAATTTTTGAATAGTCTTAAACCAGTAAAAGGTGATAGATATGTAACAAAAGAATATGTAGGTAAGTTTGGTAGACTATATGAATATAATGGGGTTAAAAAACTTGCTGAAGACCTTACTAAGATATCAAGCGAATGGCGCATCCCTACTAAAACAGACTGGGATGTTATGCTTACATGTGTTGAAGGATGTATTTGTAGAACCGATGTTAACCCATGGCATGATGACCTTGATTCCAATGAAAATCTTGGACGATATGCAGGAAAACGTTTAAAAACCAAAGAATATTGGAAAGAGAATACAGAAGAAACTAAGAAAGACTCTAACTACGATGAGAATTATTCTTATTCAACTGAAGGAACTGATAGTGTAGGTTTCTCTGTTTTACCTTTAGGATATGGTGATGAACATGGTAATCCATCTAAAGGTTATGGTAAATATTCAGCCTTTTGGACTTCTACTGTTGAGGACAATAACAACAGTATGTATACTAAACGTTTCTATTACGACAAAAACACAGTATTCCAAACATCATCTGAACCAACTGAAAGACTTAGTTTGCGTTTAGTAAAAACATTTAACGGAAGAAATTTCAATAATACGGAAATTATTAATGGAATGACATATCCTTGTGTCCTTGTTTCCGTTCCTTCTGAAATTAAAGATGGTACAATTTATAGTGCTGATGATAAAAAGGATACTAATTTATATGGAACTGTTTGGACTCAGATTAACATAGGATTTAATAACCCTGATTATCTTCCAAAAGAAGAAATCCAAGATACTGAATGGATTGATAAAGAAGATTTCACTGTTCGTTATTTTATTAACGATTGGAATGGCAAGGAGTGGACAAAACATGAATTAAAAGAAGGCGAATCCATTGTTGTGACTGAAGAGTTTAACGGAGTATCAATGCACGAATGGAGAGTCATTAAAGGCGAAAATGGTAATAACGAAATAATTGACACCGTATTAATACTTAAAGAAGAACTTGAGAAACAGTTCGAAAAAACACACGGAGACCTTAAAGCATTGTTCGAAAAAGAATCTCAGGAACGTAAAGATGCTGATAATATTCTTGATGGAAAAATAGAATCTGTTGATGCTAAAGTAGATATAAATACGAAATCAATAGAAGAGGAAACTGCTCGTGCAAAAGATGCTGAAAAAACACTTGATGGGAAAATTGAAAACGAGTTTAATCGTGCATCAGGTGTTGAATCAGATTTAAAAAATGACATAATTCTTGAGATTGCAAGGGCAAAAGGGGAAGAAACACGTCTTGATGGAAAAATTGATTCTGAGATTGAAAGAGCGGTTTCTGAAGAAGCACAACTTCATATGAGAATTGATTATGAAACTGAAAGGGCCAAAACAGAAGAAGCACGTCTTGATGGTAGAATTGATAACGAAGCTTTAGTACGTGAATCTGCTGATACTGCTCTTGGTGTGAGAATTGATAACGAGATTACTGCTCGTGAATTAGCAGATACTGCTCTTGGTACAAGAATTGATGAGGAGGCTTCTATACGTGAATCTGCTGATACTGCTCTTGGTGTAAGAATTGATGAGGAGGAGTTGAAAAGAGCACAAGAGGACGCTAAATTACAAGAAGAGATTAATAAAACTCAAATTGGTTCTGGATTAGCAGAGGACGGTTCTTATATTCCAAATGTAAGTTTTACCGATAGACCAATTCTTTATATAGCAAATGCGACATCTCTTAATGACGCTGACGTTAAATTAGATGAATCATTGCAGAAACTTAACAATGAATCTATTAAGGAAGTAATTGTTAATAATGTAAAAGCGGAAGTTGAAGATAATGTAGCAAATGTTACTATAGATACTTCTGATATTAAACTCGATGATAATTTTAGAAATATTACTCCTGATATAACTGAAGAAGGACACCTTCATATCCATAGTGGTGACACTGTTTCAATGGCATTTGCTAAAATTGAATCTACTTATAACACAGAGAAGTCAAAAAGAGAAGAAAGTGATACTGAGTTACAGGTAGAGATAAATAAAACAAATGAAAAGATAGATGCTTTCCTTGCTGCTGCTAATATAGGTGGTGCTGCTGTAGATACTTTAATAGAGATTCAAGATTATATTGAAGACCATGGTGAGGAAGCGGCAAGAATGGTTGCTGATATCGCTAAAAATAGAGAAGATATCGCAGCAGAAGTGATAAGGGCAACAGATGCTGAGAATGTTTTAAGAACTAATCTTAATAATGAAATCACAAGGGCAAGGGATGCTGAGACTTCTCTTAACTCTAAAATAAGTGATGAAATATCAAGAGCAACAAGTGTTGAATATATTTTAAGAACAGACCTTAATAACGAAGTTTCTACCCGTGAATCAAATGTGTCATATTTAAATGAACGAATTGTCACTGAAATAGCGAGGGCAGAAAATAGAGAGGGTGAGTTAAATAATAGAATTGATACTGTAGAATCTAACCTTGCTAATGAAATAATAAGAGCAACGGGTGTTGAGAGTGAACTTAATGGTTTAATCATATCATTACAGGAAAGAATGGGTTCAACAGAAACTGATGTGGATGACGTTGAAGGACGACTTGCAATTACTGAAAAACTCATATCTGACAATGCTACAGCAATTACCACTGAGAAAACTGCTCGTGAATCTGCTGATACCGCTCTTGGTGTGAGAATTGATACTTTGTTTAGTGAGAAGGTAGAAAAAGAAGATGGTAAAGGATTATCTTCTAATGATTTTACTAATGAGTATAAATCTAAATTAGAAAGTGTAGAGGAGGGTGCTCAGGTTAACAAAATAGAGAAGATTATTGTAGATGATATACTTCTTGATATTACTGACAATAAAGAGGTTAAAATTACAATGCCTGAGGTTCCTATTCAAAAAGTAAATGTAGATGATAATATTCTTTCACTTAATGGAACTGAACTTTCTGCCAATGTGTCAATTGATTATGATAAAGAAGCAAAACAAATTATTCTTTATGGTAAGGATAAGACGAGAGTAATTTCAACTATTGATACAACCGATTTCATTAAACATGGAATGATTGAAAAAGTTGAACTTGTTACTGTTGAAGATGCCGTTTATATTAGAATCATTTGGAAAACTATCGATGGTAATCAGGAGTTTGATGTTAAAGTTAATGACCTAATTGAAATCTATAACGCAGGTAACGGTTTAGAAGAGTCTAATAATATTTTCTCAATTAAACTCAACGTTAATGATACTGATGATTTCTTGAAAGTTGACGAAGGTGGACTTTATACTGAAGGAATTAAACAATACGTTGTTGATGAAATTTCTAAGAGTGAAACAAAAACGAATGTTTTAATAGTTAATAATTCAAATGTAATTGCTAACACTCAAGAAGATTTAAATAAACTATCTACAACTGTTAATGATATTTCAGTAACTGTAAATGATTTAAGTACCGATGTTACTCAAGCAGAAATAGACATTACAACGCTTCAATCTGATATTGAGGGATTAAAATCAAGAGATGTTGAACTTGAAGATATAGCAAGAAGAAGTTTCACAATTAAAGACGGAAATGGTGTTTCATTATCTTTAACTCCAGGTACTGAGGACAACAAAACAAACCTTTTAGTGGGAACTGTTAAGGGATATTTCACTTATGCAACAAAACCTGAAGCAGAGAGAGATAGTGATTACTCATTGTTGAGAATGACAGAGGATGGACATATGTTCGTAACAAACTCAACATCAGCAATGAAACATATTGATATAAATAGCGAACCTCAGGTTTTAAGCACATATGTCAACACCCTTAGAACTGATTGTAATACAGTAATTTCAGACCTTAAAGCAGAAGTAGAGAGAGCAAAAGCATCTGAAGAATTATTAAGAAAAGAACTCAATAATGCAATGTCTGAAATTGAGAATCTTAAAGAAAAAATGAACGCTCTTATTTCAGGTGAAAATAATGAGTTTATGACAATGTTGAAAAAGTCTATCATAAACAATAATATTTTTCCTAATGACACTACAGACCCTACAATTGAGGTGATTGTTAACGAGGGTGAAAAAGTTCTTATACAGACTAAAGAAGATGCAGTCTACGAGGGATATAAGATTTCATAAATAGAATATAGTATATTGTAATAATTAACGGGACCATATAGGTCCCGTTTTTTATTTAATCCGCAGTTTCTATTGCATGTTTTTTTCTTTCATCTAATGACTCGAAAACATCTGCAAAGGTACCTATTATAATATCAGGGTAATCTTTTGACACAAATGTGCAATTAACAGGGTCAACTGTGATGATTTTCGTGAGTTCGTTTGGTATCTCACCCTCTAAGAACTCATCAACCTCATCCTCAGTAAGTTCGTTAATCACCTCCTCATAACGTTCTCTAACTTTATCAATACCCCTTTCTTTTTCAAGTTGCATTCTTTCAAGATAATCATTCTGAATCTGTTCCCAATTCATACCACATTCCTCAATAAAAGGTGGTTCAAATTCATCTTTGTGTTCCATCCAGAATCTAATCTCTTTATCTTCCATTGTCATCAATTGTTCAAATGTATCTTGGTCTCCAATATTATATGGTTCACCACTTGTCAAAACAGACTGTTCAGCAGTAAAATACTGTCTATCAGCAGGATTTGTAATGAGTATCTTATCTCTAATCTCCTTTGAAAAACAAACCAATAGAGGTTTAATTCTACTATTAAATGCTGCAATATATTTAGGAGCATTGTATTCCTGTCCTTCCTCACAGAAAGTATCTTCCTCTGATTCAATGATATTATTAGGTAAAAGTATTGAATTGAATACTACTTCTTCCTCTTTAATAGCATTAGGAAAAAACTTTTCAATATATTGTGTTTTTTCTAAAAGTTTAACGTTAAGACCTTTATTCTCTGCTTTATATGCTTTGAATGCTTTTTCAATCTCTTTTGTAATGTCAATCTTCTCCATTTCCCCTGAACTAAATAAGTCATTTGAAACTCTCTGTTCGAAGTATTTTGTCACTTTTTTAATATCACTATGAGATTTGCTTGTACCTGTGTTAATGAAATAAACAGTATCACCCATATTTACCTTGATATTATTTTTAATAACAAGTTCATACCACGCCTGTCGAGATTTAGGTCTACCTGCTTTTGTTAGAACCTGACAATCTTTAATATAATCATCGACACTCTTTTTAATTTTACCCTTTGAAGCAATATCTTTAAGAGGGATGTTATAGTTATAGATTTTGTCTACATAAGCATAATACTCCTCCAAAAATTCCTGTCCCTTATTCTGTAGCAAAAGTCTAATACCTACCGAAAGGAATTTTGAAATATATTCAGGCATTTTCTTTGATTTAATGGTATTACCTACCATTTTTACATCCTCAGGATACGCTTCCTCAGGGAAATAGTCAGCATAATTCTTACGAGAGAAGTTGATGGTTGCTGATACGATTTCATCAATACCAAGTCCCATTTTTCCCCTCATATACATATCATTAAATTCAGCCACATCAGCCTTAAATCCTGTATATTTCTTACCTTTTTCAACCTCTCTATTCAAACCAAGTCCAATATAAGGATTGTCATCGGTATATCTATATACATCAGGGAGTTTAAAGTTAAATCCATCGGTGTCACCCACAATAGGTTGATATCCAAGTGTACTGAAACGATAAATCATAAGTCTCAACGCCTGACGACCTGTACAAGTTGTTCTTTCCGCACAAACCACAGAACCGAATGGGAATACATCAGGGGCACCGTAAGAACCAAAGAATGAGTTGGCCAAAATTTTCAAAGGTAACTGTTTCTTATCGTTAAGAGATTCCTCAGATGCATATTTTCTAAACATATCTTCAATCTCTCGTTTCTCAGCATCAGTGCCTTTAAAGTTTTCAAGCATCTCTTTGTATTTCTCTTTCTCTTTACCTGCAACTTTCTTGAGTTTTTTATATTTCTCACGCTGTGTAAGTACGTATTCAAGGAAATGAAGCATAATCTTCATCAAATCCTTTCTATCTGAAATACCCCAAGTAAGAATAATAGATGGATAAAGTGAGTTATAGTCAAATTTCGCCACGTTAGCCACATATCCCACCGACAAAAGTCGTGAAAGTCCACCTGTAAACTTCTTTTTCTCACCGAACATTGGTACTGCGAGGTTATTTTCATAACACCACGCAAGAAGCATCGCTTTCCACTGACCTGCGGTTCCCATTGTACAACATTTCTGAAATGGTACAGGTAGCATTTTACAAATCAGGAAGTTAGGTAGATTATAACGCAATTCTACTTTATCACACTCCCAAATATCATCAAAAAGATACCTATCAACGATATATTCTCCCGTAACAGTTCTATAACCATCTTTTTTAGGTTTGTTTTCAGTTATTTTATACCAATCACCATCAATATCATTAAACGCATATGAAAGTGTTGTGTCATTGGAAATCTCTGAAATCTTATTACCTGGTACATACACACGATTAGGTTTCTTCATTTTTGAATACTTTGTTACGTATTTCAAATCTGCCCTAAGCATATTAGAATCCAATGCCTGTGCTCTACGAACCGCATGAAGTGAATCAGTTACCACTGTCTGTGGTACAATTGTTTGATAGAAAGTTTCAACCTCTCCACCAAGTTTCAAAATGGTTTCTTTCTGATTTTTTCTGATACTTCTACCATCAAAATAATCCTCTGAAAGTTCCTCAATACTTGTACCAAGTTTGGCGCAACGTACAATGATGAAATTCCAGTCGAAGTTCTCAGCATTATGACCTGTAATTACGTCAGGTCTATATGTATAGATGACCGAAAGCATTGTTTTAATAAGTCCTAACTCAGACTTATTCTTTTCTTCTTCAGTCTCACCTTCCAATTTAAAGATTCTATTGAAAGTATCTTCCTCATCAAAGTCCTGTAAATTGTAATTCCAAGGTTTTCTATTATAACGAATACCAAGAGACTCAATTCTATGAATTTCAGGGTTCAAACCTTCAGTCTCCAAGTCGAATATAAATCTAAGTAGTTCATCATAATCATCATATCCTTTGAAATATCTCTTTCCTGTGGATATCATAAACTGCTCCTGTGGAGTTACCACAAGATATTGTCTACTATCAGCTTTAGATTCTGCTAACTGATTTTTATCTTTCTTATTATCTTTTTTATTAGAATACAACGGATTACCTGCATCCTTAAAAAATTGAGTAAACTGCCTATATGACATAGGTTGAGTTGCCTCAAATTTAAAGATATAACCATTATCATAATCAGAAATATGTTCACCCTCAGTATTCGTTGTATCGAGAGCAGTACATCTAATATGATATTTTTTTAATAACTGAGAAACTTGTGACCTATCTCCGTCACATAGTTTTAGACAAGCATGGCGTGTAGCCCATACAAAAGGATAGAACTCTTCTCTTTTAGAACATCTACGGTCTTTTTCGTCCCTGTAGTAAATAGTAATGAAATTATCGGTAGATGTGTACTCCATATTAACAATGCGTTCCATAGAGTCCCTACCGTTAATGAATGTGTTGATTCTGTCAAGGTCAACTGCCTTTTTAATAAATTTATCCATATTTCTTTACGTTTTAATAAGTCCACAATCCATGGACATCTTTCAAATGCAAAGATACAAATAAAAAACGAGGGTAACAACTATCCTCGTCAAATATTAAACAAATATATTATGTTTTTCTAATTCTGCTTCAACATGTAAATAAGAATCACCGAAATGAAATACCATTCTACCATTTTCAGGATATTCATCAAGTCCTTCTATTATTAAAGGTTATCGATAAAATTAGTGATATCTTCATCGTTTTTTACTTCATAAGGGAATTTTATATTTAAATTGGAATAATAAACGACCCTTATACCATGTTTTTCACATAATTGTTTTTTAATTTTATCATTCTCTTGAGTTCTTTTTAACTTTTCTACACCACCAAAATATTCGATTGTTTCAAAATGTTGTAATCCTTGGCATTCTATTGCAATTTTATGTGATGGGATATAATAATCGATTGAGAGTTTGTTTTTGTTAACTAACCATTCAAATTTTTGTTCTTTAATAAAATGTATACCTTTTTTTGTTAATAAGTTATATATGTGTTTTTCTAATTTCGACCCTTCACAAAAAGGGCATTTTTCACCTTTTAAATGATTAGCAGGTGTTTGCCAAAATTCACCATGTTCAGGACAAATAATACAGATTTTTGTTAAAAAATTTTCATATTTAACTTTTGAATAATCATATTTATCTCCATGTATTTTCAAAGCACGTTCTATAAAATCTTCTTTAGATAATTTTCTCACATTACTATTTAAAATTATACCACATAACGGACACCCGCATCCTTTTAAATGACTATGCGCTTCTTGTTGAAATTCTCCGTGTTCGGGACAAATGATAGTTATTTTACTTTTAGCGTTTTTATATTCTACTTTTGAATAATCGTATTTACCATTATGTACCTCATTTGCTTTTTTAATGAAACTATTAGTATTGTATTTTTTATTTTTTGAACAATGAGGACACCCAGACCCTTTTAAATGGTTTGATGGTAATTGCCAAAATTTACCATGCTCAGGACATATTATACAAACTTTAGTGTTTTTATTAATATATTCAGTTTTAGAATAATCATATTTGTTATTATGTTTTTGAGATGCTTTTTGGATGAAATTTTCAAGTGTACTACGTAATTTAAGGGATATTTTTTCACCCCTACATTTCGGACATCCTCTACCTATTAGGTGTTTTGATGGCGTTTGTTGGAATTCACCATGTTTTATACAGATAATAGTGACTTTTGTATCCGTGTTTACATAGGTCACTTTAGAGTAGTCATATTCATCTCCGTGAATTTTTTTCGCCTCTGAAATAAATTGTAAAGTATCTTTTTTATTCATAAAA
>JAEIGA010020011.1_pt1 | contig 10201 bp, 8 predicted proteins | sample 9270691 | NCBI WGS metagenome assembly JAEIGA01 (sample SAMN17057246, study PRJNA624740) | gut metagenome | biome: biome; isolation source: fecal sample | host: Bos grunniens | place: China: Xizang | collected 2019
CAAGGTTGGAAACTTGTTGGAATTGAAGTTACTGCTGCAGACAAAATTATAGATCCTGCGGATGAAGAAATTTTATTTAAATATGATTTAAAATAATTTGCTAAATTAATTGAGTTTGTAGACAAAACTACATAATATATTATTATGAAACTATTAAAATGAGGAGATATATTTGGTATGCCTAAAATACTTATTAACGAAAGAGACAATACCACTGCCGGCACTTCTGGCAGCTATGCCAACTATGATGTTTTAATTGTTGGATACCAAACAGAGTTTACTGGGGCACAGAAAACAAGCATTAATACAGAGTTAACAAACTATGACCTAGCAGTATCTCAAGGAAAAAAGCCTACGCCACTAAGTGCTGAAGCTAAAATGGAACAGACTAGACGTAAGAAAGCTGATTCAAACGGTGTTTACAAGTTTAGCACACAACAGGATTTTACAAACACTATTGGACTAGTGGCTCCTGATGCTAGAAATACAAATTTTGGTAAGGAAATTGATGCAAATAACCCTATAACACCAAAAACTGTGTATCATTATGGTAACCAAATGGCATATGAGCTTTTAAATATCGGTTATTCCATTGTATATAAGCCAATTACTACAGTAGCTGACTTACTTAATGCAGATTTCTGGGAAATCTTTAAAGATAAAGCTAGCTATGATTTTAGATTTATTGTACATGGTCTATTAACTTCTTCTGATCTGTCTGATAATTCTGACTATGCAGAAACTTTAGAAAGATATTATGAAGTAGAAAAGGCTGAAGTTGTTTTAGACGATATTTGGAGAAAAGCACAGTATGCTGCTCAGCAGACAACTGACGCTACAGTAGAAACACGTATAGCTAGCCAAGATCTCTACGAAAAGACCCTCTATGAACTTTATGAAGAAGATTCTATGAAATATTTAGGCTTCATAAAGAAGAGCGTAGATGTAAATAATGATGGCGATTTTGAGGACATTGCTGAGGACGTAGGTGATATAAATATACCTGCGACTGAGATCGATGGTGTATATTCATCTTATGCGGAGGCTACGGCAGGTGTTGCAGATGAAAAGGCAGCTCTTAAAAAAAGATTAACAGTACTAGCCGCTGGTGCAGTCACTGAGAGTGACATTAATATCGCAAATGGTCATATTGCTAGTTTAGCAAAGTATTTTGCTGTTAATGGAAATGATATGGGCAGTAAAGAAATCGCAAGTCGTGGTGATTGTATTGCTCTTATTGAGCTAGATGATCGTTGTTATATAAACAGCACTTCACCTGATAAGCCTGAAAATCTAATTATTGAAGCAATTAACAAAATGTCTACTATTTCTGGTGATAAAGATAAAGGTAGATATTGCGCTATGACAGTACCAAGCGTAGTTTATAGTCTTTCTGATTATAGCTATCTTGATTCTGACCTACCTCTAAAGGGAAGACTATTCGGCAACAATAAAAAATTCCCAGGCTCTTTCCACTATCTAGCATGCTTTATGAATTCAATTAAGTCTGGCTTTGCTGAATGGTATGCTGCTGCAGGATATACCAGAGGTGTTGCAGGTTATACTATAGATTATACAACAGTTAAGCTGGGAGAAATCGCAATTAACGCGCTAGAACCTAGAAAGCTTGTTGATGAAGAGGACACACTCCAGCCTAACTTTGCTTGTAACGTAATAGCAAACTTTAGAGGAAGCTATTATTTATGGGGAAATAGAACTGCACATCCATTAGACACTAGTGACCTTGTTGCAAGTCATTTCTTAAATATTAGACAGCTCTGTACTACTATTAAAAAGCAGCTCTATGTAGCTTGCCGTAGATTTACTTTTGATCCTAATAGTGATACTCTTTGGATCAACTTTGTAAATTCTATCAAGCCTACACTTGAGGTTATGAAAGCTGATCAGGGTATCAGAGATTATAAGATTTTAAAAGTATATACTGATAAGAAGGCAACCCTAAAGGCTAAGATTAGAATTATTCCTATCGAAGCTGTTGAGGACTTTGACCTAGAAGTTTCTCTTGAGGACTCTTTCGGAGAAACTAGCGCTGTTACCGGCGATATACAGTAATTGAAAGGAGATAATTAAAAATGTCAAATAGTTTATCTGCTAAACATATTAGTGCGAACTTAGCTAATTATGAAGCTGCAAGAACCGGTTTCTTCTCTTTAATTGTAGACGATATCGATAATATTGTTAACGCTGCGTATAGCGGTGAGCCAAGAGAGGCTGCTGAGAGCGATAAAATTGCAAGAGCACAAGAGATACTAAAACTAAATGTTACAAAAGCTCCTGTACCTCACTTTGAACTTGCTAAATTAACATATAGACGTGGTAATGATGAAGTACACTTCGCTGGTGTTCCTACATTTAACAGCGGATCAATCGTTGTAGATGATGTTGTTGGACTCGATACTAAATCAATTCTTATGTCTTGGCAAGCTCTTGCTTATAACGTATACACTCGTAAGGGTGGCCGTATGAAGGACTATAAGAAAAACTGTACTCTTATTGAGTATACTCAAGATTTTGAGCAGGTTAGAAGCTGGACTTTATATGGTTGCTGGATTCAGAATATTACAGAAGGCGACTTTGATAAAGAAAGCGATGGTAAGCGTCAAGTAACCGCTAACATTGTTTATGACCGCGCAGAAATGAATTTAGACTAATATAATAACTTAATTTAAAAATAAAAAGAGTAGCTCATGAGCTACTCTTTTTATTTTTAATAAATCTATTATACTTTTTGCTAAATTATATAGATGTTTCAATTATACCTAAAAGAAAGGACAGTTACTACTATGGGACGTAAAAAAGTAGATAGAAGTAATAAGGTAATGCAAACCTTTGAGTCATCAAGACCCCTAGTAGATAGACTCAAAGAAACAGCACAAGCAAGAGGCATGACTGTATCTGCTCTTATTAGATATATTTTAGAACATTACTTTGAAAATCGAGAACTTTAAGATTTTATTGAAAGGACAAAGTAAAATGACAGAAAGACAGACAGATTACACAATTATGGAAGGCTATGAATTGCCTTCAAAGGGTAAAATTTATTCTGAAAACGTAAATCCTCATATTGAACTTCGTAGTATGACAGCACGTGATGAGATGAAAAGATTATCCCCATCAAGTACACCTTTAAAGACTCTTGCAGACATTATCGAAGGATGCTGCGTTGAGAAGCCTGCTATGCATATTTACGATATGAGCTTAGGTGACTATGAATTCTTACTACATAAGCTTAGAATTGTAACATACGGTGAAGATTATAAAGTTACACTTCGTTGCCCAAGTTGCGGTGAAGCTATTGAAACAATTGCAAAGCTTGGTCAGCTTTCTATTAAAGAATTTGACGAAGATAAAGTACGCGATCTACAGACTTTTTCACTTCCTAAGAGTGGTCATATAATCACCTTAAATTTCTTATCTCCTCGTATGGCAGAAGAAATGGAAGTAAAGGTAAAGGATATGAAACGTAGATATAAGACTGCTACTATCGATTTTGAAACACTTGTTCGTTTACTTACTAATATTGATCTAGTTGATGGAGAGAAGAAATCTGAAACTGAACTAGATAATATTATTACAAACTTGCCCGCACTAGATTTACAGAAAATTTTAAATAATATAGAAAAGCTAAATCAACAGATTGGGCTGGACAATATTCTATATCTCACTTGTCCAAAGTGTGGTGAAGAAGTAACAACATTTTTTCGCTTCGGGCCCGAGTTTTTTAGACCCACAAATATCTAATGACGGTACCCCATACGGACCAAAAAGATATAAAGAAATAGTAAAAGAATGCTGGTATGTAAGCGATAACTTGCATACCAGCTATACAGATGTGCTAAATCTAGCATATCAAGATAGAGTTTATTTAATTGAATGTATTAATGAAAAGAAAGATGCCATGGAGCGTGCTTTTGCAGAAGCACAAATGAGCACGCAGCAATAAACAAAGGAGGAAACAGCCTTGGGAGAAGATAAAAATTTCCTATCACAAGAGTCTATACAAAAGCTAAGTAAGACAATTTCTGAGGCAAAAAATCTAGCAGGTTTACAGCTAGAAATACTAGAAAAAGTTCTTGCGGTAGAAGAAAAAATTGCCCAAACTAGAATTGGCTATCTAAATGAATTCCATGATACCTATTATAAGGGATTGGATATGGTAGCTAAGAAGCAAAGTCAGCTTGAAGAAGGATATTTAGTTCTCAATCACGAGGCTGAAAAATTTGTGTCTAACATCTCTTCTGATAATGGCGTAGAAGAGATGTTAGAAAACGAACTTGCTGCGATAGAAGAACTTCACGAACGAGAAACTCAAATTATTGACGATGAGAAAAGAGCAAAAATCCTAGCGGGTGAAGAAGTTACTGAGGAAAAAATAAGTCAAGCTAAGAAATTATCAGACTTTGTAGAGACACAAGCTAGATTAGCGCGTCTTAATCAAGAAGAAGCGGACAATGAAATAGAAAAGACTCGTAGTGCAAATGATATCTACGAAGCAACTAGAGCAGAAAAACGAAGAAGAACACAACAAACCCTAGCAGAACAAGACAGGGAACTTGAAAATAGTATAATTGCTCTACATAATTTACGGCATCAAGATGAAGTTGATAAAGCAGATCAGCTAACAGCTCTACGTATAAGTAACTTACAAGAAGTTACCGATGCGGAAACTTCTGCACAAAAGCTCATCAATGAAATTAGAGCTCAACAGGACTATTCTAGTCAAGAAAACTATAAAGGTACAGAAGTTAATGAAGCAGGTGCTACTCGAGCTAAGCAAGCTGAGGCCACCGCTCAAGAAAACTATTTACGTAAACTACAAGAAAACAGAGCTGCTTATATCAAACGACGTGAGCTTGAGCTTGCTCGAAAAAATGGAGGCGTCCTTGAAAAGGAAGCCGCTACACAAATACAAAAAGAAGCTGCAATGAAGTTTAAATTAGATGAAGAAAATCTAAAAAAACTTGCAGCTAAAGAACAAATGCTTGATGAAGCTCGTCGTGCTGCTGAAGAACGTGAAGATATGCGTAGAATGACTCAGCAAGCACTAAAAGGCGGATCAACCACAGAGCGCTATGATGCAATAAAAAAACTTACTACTGATGAAGATGGCTCCTTTAATTTAACAAAAGCTTTAACTGCAGCAGCTTTAGCTGTTAGTGACTTTGCTAAACAATTAAAAGGTACAATAGACGAAATTGCTGGTAAAAAAGGTGCTATAGATACTCGTCTACAAGGATCTAATAATGAAAAATATGCTGGATCATATTGGGACCAGTTAGTTCGTGATATGACTAGCGTAGGTGCAGTTAATCCTTTCTTTAAACAAGAAGATTTCGCAAAAAATATTGAGTCGCTTGTTAAACAAGGTATTGCTTTTGATATAAAACAGCGTGCTTTCTTAATGACTGTCCAGAGTAAGATTGCTGATACCTTCGATGCTACAAATGCTACATTACTACGACTAGTACGTATTCAACAAGAGGATTCTACTGCAGGCCGTCTAGGTATGGAATCTGCATTAAATGCCTTCTTAAATAATATGTATGAAACTTCAGAGTACTTGTCAGATGTTGCAAGTAGTGTACGTAGTAGCTTAGAAGAAATGGAATCATTAATGGCTGGTGCTGAGGCAACTGAAGTTGAGTATCAAGTACAAAAATGGTTAGGTTCTCTATACTCTGTAGGTATGTCACAAAATGCTACACAAGGCATTGCAGATGCTTTAGGTAAAATTGCTGCAGGTCAGATTGAAGGTCTTACAAATGGTGGAGCTGGTAACCTACTTATTATGGCAGCCAATGACGCAGGACTCTCTATTGCAGATATTCTTACCGATGGCATAAATGCAGAAGATACTAACAAATTATTACAAGCAGCAGTTAACTACCTGGCAGAATTAGCTGACTCAGCTGAAGACAATAAGGTAGTACAACAACAGTTAGCTGATGTCTTTGGTGTTAGAGCTTCTGACTTAAGGGCTGCTACAAATTTAGTAATTCCAGGCACTACTGCGTCTATATATGAGAGCTCACTATCATATAATGATATGCTAGGTAGACTGTCAGAGATGGCCGGTTCTATGTATTCTCGTACTAGTATGGCTGAAATGATGTCTAATATCTGGGAAAATGGTAAATATACACTTGCCGGTGGTATCGCAAGTAATCCAGTTTCATATCTTATATATAATATGGCTGCACTATTAGACGATGCTGCAGGCGGTATCGACCTTCCTTTCTTAAACGTAATGGGATTTGGTGTTGACTTAAATACCACTGTTTCAGATTTAATGCGTGTTGCTGCATTAGGTACAGGTATCTTAGGAAGTCTTGGCCCAATGATTTCTGGATTAGGTAGTTCATTTAGTGGACGAGCTATGCTAAATAAACTTGATATTGGAACTGGTTCTGGCTTAGCAATTACACCAAGAGGTGATGGAAGTGCTTTAATTTCTTCAGCTGGAGGAGGTAACAAGTCCACATCCGGCTCTGGTTACGTTGGAAATGCCTCAGGAAATGACGTTAAGGATTCAACAATACAAGAATCTGAAGACTCCAAGAAACAGCAGATGATCGAAGCTAAGGAAGAAGCTGAAGCAAATCAAGTAGATGTTTTAAATACAACTGTAGTAAAGATGTATGAGCTACTTGAGGCAGTCGCTTCTGGTAAGAGCAGCTTTAATGTTAGAGTTGAGGGCTATGGTCTCACTAAAGCAAGTAGCGGTGCTCAAGGCGGAGTAAGTGCTCTAGGTAATGACGGATCAAGCGGTGGCGGCGGTAATAATATTCTTACTGCCACTGCAGGAAGCGTTAACTCTTCCGGAGTTAGCGGAAGCGTAACTCTAGGCGGCTGGACTACAACATAAGGAGGATTAATTAATGCTTAAGTTTGATAATACTCATATTTTTACTGGATTTTTAAAACAAAAGCTAGCTAGTGTAAACATTCCAATGTGTAAAATATATACTAAAGAGTTTGCAGATTATTATAGACTTCATGGAAAAGAAGATCCAAGAGTTGTAGAATCTCTTGATACCGTAGTATACTCAAAAGATGATATAAGATTAGCTACTCGAGTAAATTATTTAAGAAATAACGAAATATATAACTACTTCTGGAATTATGTAGATTTTGATAAAAATCCAGATTTAGGCTATAATAAAACTTTTTGGAAACGTGCATCTAGTATTTATTATGACCAGAATGATGCGGTACCAGGGCTAACTAAAACACTACATAGCCCTGGTCATGTTTATGATAAAACTACTCATGAGTACTTAGGAGAGTATCTAAGATTTTTACGTGATTATCACAATATAAATTTAATGTCCCTTTACAACTGTTTTAATAATAGCATCTGTTCAAACATAAACACTGAATTTAAATTTAACAATACAACTGTAGTTTTTAATGCACAAGATGAAAAGTATAAAATATATGCAATTCCAGTTAAGCTATTTGCGAATTATACTATTGCAATAGACAGCTATCAAGGTGTTGAACTTTTTTGCGGACTTTATAATAATCGTTTAGATGAATCAGATAAAAGTAAAACATCTCTTTTTATAAAAACATATGAAAAAAGAAGTAAAACTACATTCAATCAACCATTTCTATTCAGCAAGCTTGATGTTGAAAATTGGAGACATGAAGATGAATTGTGCGTAGTTACGGATAAAGATGAGCCACTTAAAGAAAAATTAAAAATTAACAATAATATAGTTTCCCGTTGGGATATTATAAATCGAGAAAGGGACTTAAAATTATTTATAAAGGTACCAGTCTCTTGTAAATCTTCTATAGTTATCTTAGAAGGAGATTTTAGAGGATTTAATAATGTAAAGTATGCTCCAAATACTAATCGCACTTCAGAGTCTTTTGGCATTTGGCAGTATCAACAAAATCACACCGTACTTAATTTTAATTCTAATGAGCTAAATGCAGCTGACTTTACGTCTATCAACAAAGCTCAATTATTAGAGTTTAATACCGGAGAATCTTATCCTTTTGCAGACCGTTTAATAGAGTATTTAGTGGGAAGTGCTACTACTCCAATAGATGAGATCGCTGATAATATTAAGAGAGCGCAAAGAGTAATGAAGCAAAATCAACATTACTTTAAAATTGAAGGTATTTGGGAAAACAAAATGCAAAAAATTATTTATGACTATGTTACAAATACTGGTCCTATAGATCTCTCAGAAGATAAAAAAACTCTAATAGATAAACGTACTGGCTATCATCACAGTCTAGGACATCGAAGTAAAAGTAACTTATATGATGTTCTTGGATACATTGACAAAGATGCTGAAAAATTATACGCTAGTTGGCGAAAAGAAAATAATACAGTCAAAGTACGTGATACTATTCAAAATATTGATATTTATGATGGATTGTACGATCTATAAAATTTAAGGAGGAAATAAAGAAATGACAGATTATAATCCTTTTGATTATATATTACCTGACTGTTATATATATATTTCACACCTAGACCTACCAGAAGAGAACAAATATTGGCAATTACCGTGCTATCCTGATGAAGTAACTGATAACATGCAATCTACCTTCTCTGATACCACTGCTTTAGGTAGATCAGCCCCTGTTTATACATTTAGTAGCTCTGGTCCTAGAACTATTCAAATTAGTTTAAATTTTCACAGAGATATGTTTGAAGAAATGCCTACTAATGTAGTTCCAAAAGTGGGTGAGGACAAAGCAGAAAGTTTTATACATGCGATACAAGCTATCGCAGTACCTAAGTATAATCTTTCTAATAAGGCTATTGAGCCTCCATTAATAGCAATAAGACTCGGTAGAGAAGTATTTATAAAAGGTATTGTATCTGGTGGCGTTTCAGTTACTTTTGGTAAACCTATTCTAGTAAATGAAAAATATGCTACAATGAAAGTGAGTTTTACAGTTTCTGAAGTAGATCCTTATGATTCAACAACAGTTTATCAAAACGGTTCATTCAGAGGACTCACTGCAACTATGCGAAGAGGTATGCATTTTTAATGTAAGGAAGTGAACTAAAATGGATACTTTACGAAATAAAATGTATGAAAAATTTGACTACTTAAGTAGATATACTGATACACCTTACTATTATGACACTCTAGAAAATAGAGAAGTTTATGGTATAGGAACTAACTTAAAAACTAATGCGGAATTTGTTACTCACAAAGTTAAAAGTAATGACACACTTAATTCATTAGCGCTTAAGTACTATAATAATCCTACTTTCTGGTGGGTTATCGCCTATTTTAATAATATACAAGACCCATTTAAACCACTTAGAAATAAGTATACGACACTAAAAATTCCAAATATCTCTAGCGTAGAATTTGGAGGAGTTAATACATGAGATATGAGTTTATTAAAAACAAAAGCCTCCTTTCTAGTCAAGCTAGAATACAGGTGCCTTGGATAAAAGTAACAATAGGGGATTATACCTTTGGTATTTTTGATGAAAAAACTAAGAACTGGGGTAAAAACCAAAAAGGTTTTTATATACCATTTTCAATAAAATACCCAGAATATATAGATTCTTTACAAGTAGAAAAAATAAATGGACAGGTTAATAAATACACCCTACAAATAAAATACCCTGTAACACTTCAAGATGACCCAAATTTCTTTGAAAAAGTTTTTTCTAGTGTTAGCAAATCTAGAAAAATAGTTTTTACTTATGGTGATGCAGAAACTCCTGCATATGTCTATAAAGATGAGGAAGCTATTATTACTGAAGTAAAACAAACATTTAACTTACAAGGATGCTCAATTAACTATGAAGTTCATGCAGTATCTAGTGCTGCTTTATCTACAGATGGTAGTATTACACAACCCGCACCAAGTAAAAAAGTTAAACCAAGCGATGAGATTAAAAAACTGTTTAAAAGTAATAAAAGTCTTCAGGATACTTTTACTGGTATGAAAGTTGCTGACCTGGACAAACTAATAGCAGGAGATGATATGCCAGTAAATATAGAGTCAAAGCAAAATATTTCTGCAATTGACTATATAAACTATCTTGCTGGTTGTATGATACCTGCTGGTTCTGGCCCTGGTTTAAGTAAAGAAATTTATATTATGACTATATATGATGACTCTATTACAAGTGCTGACCGTGCCATGAGTAAAAAAGGTCCATACTTTAAAGTAACAAAAGTTTCTACAG